>JACCDP010311887.1_pt1 | contig 33497 bp, 32 predicted proteins | sample 7445841 | NCBI WGS metagenome assembly JACCDP01 (sample SAMN15323441, study PRJNA562643) | freshwater metagenome | isolation source: river surface water | place: USA:Blue River Watershed | collected 2017-08-17 | reverse complement strand
GGGTGAGGGCTCGGCGGATCTCGTCCGCGTTCGTGACCATGCGTGCCATCTGGGTCTCCTCTCTCCCGCCGGCCGATCTCTGCCGACCACGTCGCGGGTGCCGCCGAATGCTAGCAGGGGGCTAGGTGAGGGCTCGTCGCAGTTCCGCCGCCGCCTCCTCTGGTGCGATCGGGACCACAGGGACCCCAGAGGCCAACTCAAGCCCACCGATCGGTCGGAGGCGCGGGTGAAGCTCCCAGTGCCAGTGATAGGTGAGGTCGACACGCTCTCGGAGTGGCGCCGTGTGCAGCAAGAGGTTGTATGGCGGCATGCCGATCGCACGGAGCGCCTTCACCGCCGCCTGCAGAGTCTCCGCGAATCCGCGCAGTGTTGCGGTGTCAACGTCGCCGAAGTCAGCGGCATGGTTGTTCGGGATGATCCACGTCTCAAACGCCGATCGGCTCGCAAACGGCGCGATCACCGCCCCATATGGATCTCGATGAATCAGTCGTCGACCGCTCGCCACTTCGTCCTGCACCATGTGGCAGAAGGCGCACCCGCCCGCACGAATAGAGAGCCGCGCAGCGCCGCCGATCTCCTCGGCGAGGCGGTGTGGCACCTGCGGCAGATCGTACGTCTCAAAGCAGAGGTGATCTGTCATCGCGCCCGCCTGTGCGGCGGCATTCCGAACGAACTGAATGTAGGCCGTACTCCCCAACTCTCGGCCCGCACGAATCTGGTCGCGGATTGCGGCTAGGAAGTCCACGACTAGTTCTGTCGGCACCTCATCGAGCTCGCCATGCTCACCGCGCGGGGCAATCAGCGTGGACCAAGATCCGGCACGATCTATATCGCTCAGCGTAAGGAATCCAGACTCGCCTGCCGCCGCATCTGTCCGCGTCCCAACCGAGTGGAACGCGCCCTGCCGCAGCATCCGACGAGAGATTGCACTCGCCTCACCCTGTTCGCAGTTTCCGCACGTGGCGTCTCGCGCACCCGAGAGTCGAGCCTCATGGAACCGCTCTGGCTGAAACTCGCGATCAACAACCGTCGCCGACCACCAACCGGTGATCTCGTCACGTCGCAGCTCCCACATTCCACCGCCACTCATGCGCCAGCCTCGCTCATGCTGCTGATCGTAGCGCCATCAAGATACGCACCGATCGCCGCCGCGTACGCGTGTGCCGCTACCTCGGCAACCTCGGAAACGGCCGGCGCATCAGCTCCCACCGCCGCACGATCACCCGCCGCCACCGCTGCCCAGTCGCGCTCCAGCGCGATTGAGGTTGAGACGACTCCTGCATGTCCGCACGGATTGATCAGCGAGAAGGCCTCAAGGTCTCGCCCTACGTTCAGCGCCAGCCCATGCCAACCCACTCCGCTCTCGACGCGCACGCCAACAGCGCCGATCTTTCGCTCGCCAACCCAGCAGCCCGGCGCACCGTTGCGCCGCTCAGCCGCCACTCCGTAGTGCGCGCACGCCGCGATCAGCGCGTCCTCAAGTGCGCAGATGTGTTGTCGCAGCGAGATCCCCGCTGCACGCAGGTTGATGATTGGGTACGCCACGAGGTGTCCCGGGCCGTGATACGTCACCTCACCCCCACGCTCCACCCGCCGCACCGCAATACCGCGCGCCGCGTACTCCGCCTCAGACAGATGCAGATGCGCGAGCGTTGCGTTTTTTCCGAGCGTCAGCACAGGCTCATGCTCGAGTGCAAGGAACGCATCCGCACCTCGCCCGTCCACGCGCTCTTCAACGATGCGCCGCTGCAGCGCATGCGCCTCGTCATAGCCGAGCCTGCCGAGCCAGCGATATCCGATCTGTAGAGCTGAACTCTCCATACCAAGAGCGTAGCCTCTAGGCGTACGATTCGGGAGTCTCTTGCAGGTCCCCTAGGGACTTCGACGCAGGTTGAAGGTGTACACGTCAGTCACACCATTCAGCGAGACAGACACCGTGCACGTCCGCACTCCACTCGTTGGCCGTCTGCAGGAGGGAGTGCTTACCCGAGCGCGTCGAGCGGCCGGATCTAGTCGAACAGTAAACCGGACGGAGTTCGACGTGAAGTAACCATCAAAGATAAACGCGGTGGGCGAAAACTCGTCATCAAGCGCCGCGCCGCGGATCGCGATTGAGCTCACCATCGGCGGCGACGTAACGGCTATCTCAAACGGTGCGCTCGGGAAGAACGAGCCATCAGACGAAACCACCCTCCAGTCTCCTGTGACGTTAGGGCACGTACCGAAGGCCACCTCGCCGTTTTCATCCGACGTGTCGGTCAAGTCTCCGGTCGCAACACACGTGGTCGATTGCCCATCGACGGGCTCTAGCACGGCACTCAGTCCGAAGGCTGGGTCGATACCATCAACAAGCACGAATGATTCAACGGTGGCCTCTTCACCGCGCCGCACCGACATAGCCCCGGGTGTCGCCGCTACGATCAGACCTGGGAACAGGTACGGGGCTGGAGTCGGACCGTCGTCATAGAAGGAGTCGAGGGTATCGCTCCACGTGATGCCGTCTGACTCGGTCATGGATGCGGTGAGAGCAACATCGACCTCCGTCGGCGCCCAAATTGTCGCCGTCCCATCTCCTCCGGTCTGCACGACAAAGCTCTCGCTGTAATAATCAGAGCTCAATTGATAATCTGCACAGGCGTACAAGCCGCCCAGACCGTCGACATCGGTCAAGGTGCACGAGCCCGTTGCCGAGCCGCTCAACGACACTCCAGCCATGGGGGTCTCTCCGTCACCGAAGCGCAGATCGATGGTGCGCTCCTCGCCAGGGATCGTTGGAAGAACAATCCGCCGATTAGTGAGCGACGAGCTAAGTGCCACACTGATCGAGGCGGAGCTGATCGCGGTCAGGCAAGCCGGTTGCGTCACCACGTTGACAATTGTCCCGTCGAGCGGAGGGCAGCCGACGTACTGGTATGGCGTCACGCTCACGGAGATCGCGCCGTCACCCGACCTCGCCGCGAGCGTGAAAGTTCCGCTCGAAGAAATTGCTGCCGAACTACGCAGGAGCCCATCACTCGACTCCCACAAGACGCTACCCCCAGACACGGCGGTCTCGTCGTCAAACTCCACTGACCCGCTGATGGTGACACTTGCGCGTGGAGTGCGCGTAAGCGTACCGATCGCAGTCACGTAACTTCCAACCTGACTGAGCGACTCAGCCTCGAAATCACACTGAAAGCCAACACCGCAGTTAATCGGCATCTCGGTACCGAGCGTCAGCAGGCCATCCAAGTTTCGATCTCTCCGCACAAAGACGTCTGACTGATATCTCCAGTAATCATCCGCGGCAACGGGCCTCACATACTGTGATACAGGAGCGCAGTCAACACCACGTGTCGTTCCGCGGATGACGCACGCCCAGCCACCACCTTCGACCACACTTAGGCTGTCGGCAGGGATTTCAAAAAGATCTCGATATTCTGGCAAGTTATATCCTCGATACATCCAATAGTCCCACGAGCGCTCACCTGCATCTCCAGTTATCGTTCCGCTGGTATCCTCTGAGAGCCAATCCCACGCATCATCGCGAACACAACGAAGAACATCAACGTCGCGAACACAGTCACGTTCAGAATCTCTGACTGGGGATCCTACGACATCAAGTTCACGAAGCGTGACATCGAACGTCGGTGAATATTTATCTTCAATCGCAGCATCGTCTGGGCTGAATCCCCAGTCGAGAGCACCGATCCCTACGAGATCGTCTGGCAGAACCGTACCAATCGGATTCGCCCGCCAGCCATCTAATCGGAAGAGGCGGTCACCAATTGAAGCCACCTCGACAGAATATTTGTATGTGTTCTCATTCAGGGAAACGTCGCCTTCGCCAGACCTATATTCTGCCCGATGGTGTGAATTCCATCCCCATCCGCCGAACAGTACATCTAGCGAATCAAGGTCAACCGATTCTGGAATCTTTCCAACCTCACGGAGCTCAAGCCGATTGGCGTCGTTCTCGTGCACCCACTCCCAGGTCAGGAGCTCGCCTTCCTCGCTGACTGCGCCACCTTGGAAGAGCCTTGAAATTTCACCTCGTACTTCAGTTGGCCCAAGTAGTAGATCGTCTCCATTCGCTCCCCAACACTTGACCGACCCGCTGCTCTCCAGCGCACACATCGCTCGCAGCCTGCCGGAAGATTCCCAGTCGGTACCCGCGCTCTCAGTCAGCTCCCACGATGTCCCCGAGCCCAGAGTTCTAACGTACTGCAGCTCGTTTGCAATCAAACCCACAAGTTTTCGTGGGACGGGAATGTTCCGACGCGTCCCGTCTCCATCAAGTTGTTCGCGACCGAAACACCAGACTTCACCAGATCCATTCTTAATCACGCAACCGCCGTCACTCGTGACCTTCGCTGTGAGGTTATTGCCCCCAAATCCAGCAATGTATTGGCCACGGCCAGGTGGCGGCAGGCGATACCCGTCATGTTCGCCGTATTCGGACCAATCAAAATAGCGCGAGTAGTCTTCGGTTTCGCTTACTTCGGCATAAGGCAGCTGTAGGACTACTACAGCTCCTTCAATGGTGGTAGACACGACCGCGTTGGCGGTCTGGGCCGAGAGGCCAAACCCGCCATAGACCACGGCCGCTGACATGAGAGGTACGAGGACCTTCACCTTGAACATGAGTTAAATTCTCGCTTGAACCTGGCCTAGGGTCAACTGGCTATGCCCCGAGCACGGACATTGACCGCGCTGTCGCAATCTGTTTGCGCTAGTCTCGCCCCCCACGCGGGGGTAGCTCAGTTGCTAGAGTGTCTGCTTCCCAAGCAGAAGGTCGCGAGTTCGAGCCTCGTCTCCCGCTCCAGTCCCCTCTCCCAAGTAGACTGCCGCCATGGCAAAAGATGGGAAGCAGAACCTCGAGCGCGCGGCGATCGAGACGCTCGCCGTTCACGCTGGCGAGGGGGCTGATCCAACCACCCGCCCGCACAACCTCCCCATCTATCAGACCGCCACCTTATCCTTTGAGACGGCTGACGAGAAGGAGGCAGCGGTCGACGGCGCACTCGCCTGGGAGCCGAACCGCTACTTCTACACGCGCACCAACAACCCCACCACGGCCGCACTTGAGGAGAAGCTCGCAGCGCTCGAGGGGGCGGAGAGTGCGATCGCGTCGGCCTCCGGAATGTCCGCAATCTCCGCGGGGCTGCTGGCGCATCTCAAGAGCGGCGACCACTTGATCGTTGCGGATGACCTCTTCATCATCAGTCAGATCCTCTTCGCCGAAGACTTCCCGTCTCGTGGCATCGACGTCACCCCTGTTGAGATCACCAACCTTGAGGCGGTGAAGGCGGCAATACGACCGAACACGAAGATCATCTTTGCGGAGGTGCTCTCGAATCCGTGGATGAGGATCAGCGATGTACCAGCGCTCGCAAGGATTGCGCATGACGCAAAAGCGCTACTCGTGATTGACAACACCTTCCTCAGCTCCGTCACGATTCGTCCGCTTGAACACGGAGCAGATCTGGTGTTGCAGACGACCACCAAGTGGATCTCAGGGCACGGTGATGCGCTCGGTGGAATTGCCGCAGGCTCCAAGGCGCTCGTCGACCCGATTCGTCGGCAGACCGATCTTCTCGGTGGTGCAGCTTCGCCATTCAATTCTTGGTTGATCGCGCGTGGTGCACGCACCCTCCCGCTACGAGTGGAGCGTGCAACGGCGAACGCGACGAAGCTCGCTACGTTCTTGGAGGGCCACGAGAAGGTGGAGTGGGTCCGTCACCCGAGCCTCGCCTCACATCCTGATCGTGCGGTGGCGGATCGAATCCTTGGCGGGAAGTGGGGCGGGATGCTCTCGTTCAAGCCGCGCGCCGCTGCGGGCGTGGATCCGCTCGACGCGATGCGTGCCGTTGCGGACAACATCGCGCTCTTCGGTGTCGGCGTGAGCCTCGGCGAGGTGGATACGCTCATCTATCCAATGCCGAAGCGCGGCGGCATCTTCCGCATCAGCGTGGGCATTGAAGACGCTGACGACATCATTCGGGAGTTCGATCACGCGCTGGCGCACGTCAAGTAGATGCCAGCACAGCCCCGAGCAGACGCGCTCCACCTCAGCTGGGAGCAGCTTGATGCACTCGTTGAGCGGCTTGCTGGGGAGATCATGCGCCTTGAACCGAGCAGCCAGCCTGAGGCGATCCTTGCAGTGAGTCGCGGAGGTCTCGTTCCGGGTGCCATGCTGGCCTACCGCATGAGTCAGCGCGACCTCTTGGTTGCGGTAGCAGAGCACTACGACGAACGTGGTCGACGAGATCAGCCAACGATCACCCGAATGCCGCCGGATGAGGCGCTTCGCGGACGACGCATTCTGATCGTCGATGAGGTCTGGGAGAGCGGCCGCACGCTGCAACGTGTCGCCGGGGCGGCCGAAGCGGCTGGCGCCGAGGTGCGTACGGCCGTGCTGCACTTCAAGCCGAGCCAGAGTGAAACCTCAGGAGCTCCGGATCACTACGCAGCGACTGCGACGGGTTGGGTCATCTACCCGTACAAGGGGGGCGAGTGAGCAGAAAGAACGGAAGAGGGGTGCTGTTGATGGTGGCAGCTGCCGCGAACGCGCTCCTTTCGCTGCTCCTGCTGCTCGTCGGAATCGTCCTGACGGGAGGACTGCTCAACCTTGCACTCGTGGCGGGCAATACAACATGGGGTCTCCTCGGGGCTCGTGCGGCAGCTGAGCTCGGCGAAGAGTTCGTTGCACTCCTTCAGTTGTTTGGGGCTGACCCTGCCGTTCTTCTGGAAGAGTTCGTCGCCTCCCAAGGTCTACCCTCTTTTGATCGCTTCGCTCGCGATGTTCTCGCCGCACTCTTTGTTGGCGTCGCGCTCTTCGCTCCATCAGGCGTTGCGTCAGGTCTTGCCGCGGTGCGCATCTGGCGACTCACACCGGCGGCAGAACGCGGCGTGCTTCACCTATACGCTCTTCTGGTCACACTCCTCGGGGCGCTCGGGCTGCTCATTGCCGCTGCGCCACATCCCATCTGGGGTTCGGTCCTGGTGGTGGGGCTGTTGACTCTGCTCGCAATTCGTCGACCGCGCGCGGTGACTCCTCCCTATAGCGCCTAGCTCGCCACGCGACGCACGCGCAGTGCGAGCCGTACCAGCGGACCGCGGATCGGATCGAGATCAAGATCAAGTGCCCCAGGGTATGCGTGCACGTCACCGCCCCAGCCGGCCTTGAAGTGCGCAATGCCAGGCGTGACGAGTCCCCACATGTCGTACCAGGTGCTCCCCTGATCAACCGCACGTTCGATCGCGAACGCCTTGAGTGCGTAAGGTGCGCGCAACTCGTTGCCGCGATCGGTCGCGCCACCGAAGAGTTCGGTACTCCCGCTCTCCGTGCGCACGACCAGAAGCGCGCCGAGCAACTCAGATGCGCCACTCGCATCCGCCCCTTCCGCAATCAAGAGTTCTGAGCGTGGACCAAAGGCGCGCATCAGCTGGGCAAAGGCTTCGCCGCTTCGCGCTTTGCTCCCCGTCCGCTCACTGATCGCACGCATCACCGTACTCAGCGCAGGAAGTTCATCAACGCTGCCGAGGCGCACGGTCACTCCATCTGTGAGTGCCTGGCGAGCGTACTGGCGCCACTTGCTGCGCCATCCGGCACGCACCGCTTCGACACCTCCGCGCAGTGCGATCCGCCGACTCGAGGGCGGCTGAATTGGAGCGGCGAGGTGGAGGCGCGCGCCAGCGCCCGTTGCGGCACTGATCCACAGTGCGCGAAGGCTGGCAGTGAGCGCAGGGTCAGGCTGCACAACGTTGCTCTCCGGATCAACGATGAGCGAACTCCCCGGCTCCAGACGTACAAGCGTGACCCCGTCGGCGCGAATCGAACGAAGTCCGCGCAGCAGCTCAGTGCGGAGTGCATCGGCAACACCTGGGTCCGCGCATGCAACGAGGGGCGCGCGCGGCGCGTAGGCGAATCGGCCGAGTGGTCCAGGGAGGCGCTGCAGGAGGAGCTGTGCGCCCGCCCATGCACCACTCGGATGCTGCGCAATCAGTCGCGTTGAACTCCAGCCGGTGAGCTGTTTGGATGCCGCCCATGCGGCAGTCTGCGTGAACGGAAGCTCGTCGATCTCGCCTGCCGCGTATGCACGGACGAGCCGCGCCCCCCACACGTCTGGTTCTTCACGAAGGGCCTCAATCTTGTCACTCATGCGGTAAGGGTACGCGCCCCGCTAGGCTTGTGCGCGTGACGTCAACTCCTCAGCTCCCGCCGATCGCGCTCGACCCTGAGGGGGTCGTCTTTGACATGGACGGCATCCTCTGCGACAGCGAGCCGCTGTGGGCCGATGCTCGCTTTGCTGTGGCGGAGGCACTTGGGAGCAGCATCACGCTCGACGACTTTCACGCCTTCTACGGGTCCAACACCGCGCAGTGGAGTGCGGGGATGGCGAAACTCTTCAACTACCCTGACCCTGCACGCGTCGCGCAGCTCACCATCGACCACCTGCTCAACGCCTATAGAAGCGGCGCGATCCGGCCGATTCCGAGTGGGGTTGCCGCGCTGCGCCGCGCCGCGACCCGCGGGCCCGTTGCCGTCGCATCGGGAAGTCCGCGCGTGGTGATCGGCACCGTGCTCGAGCTACTCGGCATTGCCAGCGTTGTCCGTGAATATGTGAGTTGCGACGAAGTGACTGCCGGGAAGCCGCTCCCCGACGTCTATCTTGAGGCGTGCCGTCGCATCGGCATCACCCCGTCACGGTCACTTGCCATTGAAGATTCGCTCGCCGGCGCACGTGCAGGGAAGGCGGCGGGGATGACCGTGGTCCTTGTCCCGCTCGACGGCGCCCCTTCTTCGGCAGGCGCCGAAGCATTTGCCGACGTGATCCTTACGAGTCTCGACCAGCTCCCACTCGCCGCCCGAGGCGAATAGCGGGGTCTAGCTCTTGACGATCCCCACCTTTGCGCCGAGCGCATCGTTGGAGGGCTCAATCAGATAGCTCCCGTCGTCAAAGATGATCACGGGGATTGACTTTGCACCGGTGAGCTTCTCGATCATCTCCTTTGCCGCGGCATCCGCGTCAACATCAACGTAGGTGTATGCGACGCCGTGGGCGTCAAGGTAGCCTTTCGAACGTCGGCAGTCCCCACACCAGTCCGCGCCGTACATCGTGATCTTCTTCTCGTCTGCCATCACACCCTCACTCGCTCTAGCCAGCGGCGCCAGCCATCAGCAACATCGTAGCGGGTGCGCAGAGATGCCAGCGAGCGCGTACGCTATCTGCATGGGAGTTGCACGTCTGCTCGGCTTCACCGCCCTCATCGCCGCAGAGTGGGTGCGTGGCATTGGGCTGGTTGCCGCAGGCGCGCTCACCTACGGGCTCTTGGGCGGCGTGATGCCAGCCCCTGGCGGCTTTGATCAACCGGTCGCGATCGCCGCGTTTCTCACCATCGCACTCGGCGCAGTTGATCTCCTTCTCGCCGCGCTCTTTGCCGCGACCGCGCTGCGGCTTCGCGCACTCAAGCTCTCAGCGGACCGACCCGTGACCCTTCAGGCGGCATGGAGTGCCGGCCTCTCGCTCCTCCTGATCGCAGCGGGGAACCCCCTCCTCCCACAGATCACCATGGTGGGACTGGCGTTCCTGGCGGCCGCATCCCTGCGCCTGATGAGTGCCCGCGAGGGGCATAACGGCTAGACTCCCCCGCATGGTTGGACCGGTCTATTTGACGAAGGCGGGACGTGAGGCGCTCGAGGCCGAGCTACACGACCTTGTCCACAATCAGCGCCCCGCGGTCATTGCGCGCATCAAAGCGGCAAAAGAACTCGGCGACTTGCGCGAAAACGCCGACTACGAGATCGCACGCAACGAGCAGAGCTTCATTGAGGGGAAGGTCCTTGAGATTGAAGAGAAGCTGCGCAATGCAGAGATGATCGATGAGAATGCCAGCACCGACCACGTGGGCCTTGGCACCACTGTCGAGGTCACCGCGGAGCGAAAGACGCGCACCTACATGATCGTGGGATCCACCGAAGCGGACCCGAGCGGAGACCCGCCAAAGATTTCCAACGTTAGCCCACTCGGCGCATCGCTCCTAGGAAAGAAGTTAGGGGAGAAGGTTCAAGTCACCCTGCCGAACGGCGAGAGCGTGACCTACACGATCAAGAAGATTTCGTAAGGGCGGTGGGGTTTGCCCCCCACACCGCACCCCCATCAAAGTGTTCTGACTTCCAGATTGGCACGTCCTGTTTGATCGATTCGATCAGTGCGCGACTCACAATATAGGCGCGCTCTCGGTGCGGCGAGGCGACAACGGTGATCATGCTGATGGCTCCCACTGGCACCACCCCAACGGCATGTAGCACGCCAATCCCTCCCTGTCGCGCCAGCCCATCGTCGAATAGCCGCTCACAGATGTCGGCAAGCTCACTCTCTGCGTAGCCATCCGCCGCCTCATATTCAAGATGCGTCACCACACTGTTCGCGAACGGTGCGGCCGTCTCCTCTTCCCCAGGCGCTGGCGTTCCAGGCGTCACTCGTGTTCGGCCCACAAAGATCACGACCGCCCCGTCTGCGTCCGTGGCGACCTCACGAACAAGCGCGGAGATATCTTCATCCCGCAGCGGTGCTGGCACGATCCGCGTGACGAGGCGTGGCTCCGCGCCACCACTCGCAGGGGGGAGCAGTGCGTACTCAGTGTCTGGCGCCACACGAATCTGGCGCAGGTCTGCGCCTCGCGCTACGAGCGTGCCGCTGACCCCAATGCGCACATGTGGCCGAAGGGCGGACAGCGCTGGCCGCGTTGTGAAGAAGGCATCGACGAGATCGTTGAGCGTCGCTCCCTCGTGCAGATTGAGAGCAACCTCACTCGCCCCTTCACGCGAGCGGATCATCGCAAAGAGTCGGACGCGCACCTGCATTGTTAGACGAGAACCCCCGCACCGAAAAAGAGTCCGCTCGCAAGGATCGTCCCCGTGATCACGGCGCCAAGATCAATGTAGAGGAGACCGGTGGCCGACTCCATGGAGCGAGCGCGCGCGGTACGCCATCCTGCGTAGGTAAGCAGCGCTGGAAAGATGAGCCCAATGAGGAGCCGCAGGATGGCGAAGAAGTCCCACCCCGCACCGAGCCCTCCCAGCCCCATCAGCTGCCAGATCAGGAAGAGCAGAATCTGGATCGCTACTCCCACACCGAGTGCGCGACTCAGCAGGAGAAGCGGCGACTCTGGCAGCTTCGGCGTCACCAGATACCAGTGCGCCAGGATCATGGCGGCGAATGCACAACCGGTCACATAGGTGAGGATGCTGAGCTGCGACGCAAGCGCGATCGCGATGAGCGGCGTCTTGGCCCAGCCGAACGCGCCAACCAAGATCACGCCAATACCGACCGCAACGCTGATCGCTCCAAGGGTGCGACCATCACTCCCGCGGGCGATGCGCAGCGTCCAGAGCGTTGCGAGCGAGGCAAGGAGAACGAGGAGGAGGCGGCGTAGTGCATCGAGCTCGGCACCGGCCGCCCGAATTGGCGCGGTGGCATCCGGCGCGGGGAGGGCGCCATCTGCGAGCCACGCGAGGAAGGCCCAGCCACCTGCGGAGAATACGGCAAAACCGCGGTAGCCGCGCGTTGACTCTGCGCGAAGCGTAAGGAGCAGGAGCGCGGCGAGTGAGCCAACGGCGAGGGCGACGAGCACAACCCAGTTAATGAAGGCGAGGGATCGGGCGATGCTCTCGACGGACATGTCACGAGCGTAGCACTGACGCGCAGCAGCACCTCCTCGCAGACGGCACAACAATCGGCAACAATAGGGTGATGACAGATACGCCACGAACCACACGAAGGCGCGTGCCTCTTCCACCTGCGCTCAGCACTCCGAGCGCGGTGCAGGGCGAGGACGCGCCTGTTGAGGCGGTGCGCGCGATCGCCGCACTTCTTGGACGCGCGGCACTCCCTGGCCCGAAGTCACGACCTAAGCCTTCACCTCGTCCAACCGAACCGGTGGAGGCGGAGGATCACGACGAGGAAACCCTGCGCGGCGACCGCGAAGTACCGATTGCAGGGAGCCTTGCCACGCTCAGCGACGATGCGGAAGATGCAGTGCGTGATGCCCAGAAGCGCCAGCGCCGCGCCTGGAAACGAGTGCAGGAGGTCCTTGAACGGCTCTCCTCGGAGACGCCCGACGGGCTCTCGACCTAGTCCGACGCTACTGCGGATCGGCGAGGACGAGGAGTCGCAACTCGGTCATCTCTTCAATCGACCAGCGAATCCCTTCGCGCCCGAGACCCGACTCTTTCACCCCGCCGTACGGCATGTTGTCGATGCGATAGGTCGGCACATCATTCACGATCACACCGCCAACCTCTAGTTGATCGAACGCCGCGCGCACATGCGCAAGGTCATTGCTGAAGAGTCCGCACTGCAGACCGAAGCGGCTCTCGTTGACTGAGTCGATCACCTTGGAGAAGTCGCTGTAGCGTTCGAGGATCACGACCGGTGCAAATGCCTCGTCGCTGCAGATGCGCGCACTGCGTGGGACGTTTGTGAGGATGGTTGGCGCGAAGAGTCGTGGCTCACCCGCCTTCACCGCTGTACCACCCGCGAGAACCTGCGCCCCGGCGGCAACCGCCTCCGCGATCCACTCTTGCGTGCGCTTCGCAGCGCCGTCATCAATGAGCGGGCCTACATCTGTTGCCTCATCTGCTGGGTCGCCCACCCTCAGTTGTGCTGCGCCAGCAACAAACCGCTTCTCAAACTCATCCGCGATTGCCTCGTGCAGGAAGATGCGCTGCACGCTGATGCAAACCTGACCGGCGTAGGCGAAGGCTCCGACAAGTGCGCGCTTCACCGCCCAATCAAGGTTCGCAGTGGCATCAACGATGCAGGCGGCGTTCCCGCCGAGTTCGAGGAGCACGCGACGCTTCCCCGCGCGCGCCTTCATCTTCCAGCCGATCTCTGGCGAACCGGTGAATGACAAGAGGCGGAAACGCTCGTCGTCAATGAGTTTGTCGGCAACGTCGCGCGCGGTGGGGATGACGCTGAGCGCTCCCGCTGGGAGGCCGGCCTCGGTCATGAGCTCCGCCACCTTCAGCATGATCAGCGGATCGGCTGACGGCGGCTTCAAGACGATGCTGCATCCGGCGGCGATCGCTGGAGCAACCTTATGGGCGGCGAGATTCAACGGGAAGTTGAAGGGGCTGATGCCGAGGACGGGGCCGACGGGGAAGCGACGGGTGATGCCGAGGCGTCCCTTGCTTGCGGGTGCAAGATCGAGCGGGATCGTCTCGCCAATCATCCGCTCCGCCTCCTCCGCTGCGAGTCGGAAGGTCAGCGCACCGCGATCAACCTCGGCGCGCGCATCGCGGATCGGCTTCCCCGCCTCGGCGGAGAGGAGTGCGGCGAGCTCGTCCCTGCGCGCGCTGATCCCTGCAGCCGTCTTGCGCAAAATCTCAGCGCGCTCCCATGCGCCAAGCGCGCGCATGCGTTCGAATCCCTTCTGTGCGCCAACAACGGCGCGCTCCATCTGCTCGGCGCTGGCCAGGAAGGTGCTCCCAACAACGCGCCCATCAAACGGAGAGTGAATGTCGTGCGGTTGCGGTGACTCCTCCCAGGAGCCGGCGACCAAAATCTTCTGTGGCTTCATGATGGGAGTCTAGCCGAGCCGCAGCGTCACTCAGAGTGCGGCGCCGCGCGGATAACTCCCCAAGATGCGCAGCTCGCTCGTCACCGCCTTCAGTGCGTGTAGCGCATCCTTGAGGGCGGGCTCATCCACCCCCGCGTCGAGGTCCATCCAGAACACGTACTCCCAATCGCCTCCCTGGCTCGGCCGAGACTCAAGCTTGCTCATGTTGACCCCAGCGTCCGCAAACCTCTGCAGCACGGCGAGTAGCGTCCCCGGCTCATTGCGAACGCCGACCAGGAGGGTGGTACGAGGCGCACCGCTCCGCGCGCTCAGTTCGGCTGCGCCACCTGTTCGGCGCAGCACCCAGAAGCGCGTTCGATTCCCAGGGTCGCGCTCAATGCCACTGGCGAGCTCAACGAGGCCGTGCAGCTTCGCCGCACGCGGTGAGAGGACGGCGGCGGCATCGCGTTCGCTGCGATCGCGAATCGCTGCACCCGCACCAGCGGTGTTGTAGGTGCTGAGCAGTTGCCAGTTTCTCGTGCGCAAGAACGGTTCCGACTGCGCCAGTGCCTGCGCATGGCTGTAGACGCGCGTGATGTCATCGAGCGCAACGCCAGGAAGTGCGGCGAGGACAAGGTTCACCGGTACCACTGACTCCCCCACGATCTCGAGTGCGCCATCACGCACCAGGTCGAGCGTCTCGCGCACGGTGCCGTTCACCAGATTCTCAATAGGGAGAATGCCGAACTGCGCCCGGCCGTCCAGTACGGCCTCGCGAACGTCGCCGAATGAGCCGACGGGGAGACGTGTTACCGCATCACCAAAGAAGTCGATCAGTGCATCCTCGGCAAAGGCGCCAGGCTCACCGGAATAGGCAACGTTCTCGCGCTCCCCCATTATCGAGAACCAGGAACGTTGCGCTCGGAGCGACGAGCAACGGCGGCGTCGCCCTTCAGGAGCGCGTACTCCAGCGAATCGGCGAGCGCGAGCGCGGAGGCAGAGATGATATTCTCGCCGACGCCCATGGTGGACCAGGCGTCACCACCCGCCACAGATTCAATCACTACGCGCGTCTTGGCGCCCGTAGCGGATTCGCCGTCAAGGATTCGCACCTTGTAATCAACCAGGTGCACAGCATCAAGCTGTGGATAGAATGCGCCGAGCCCCTTGCGCAGCGCGCGGTCGAGCGCATTCACTGGGCCATTGCCATCAGATGCGGTGTGCAGATCTTCATCGCCAACCTGAACCCGCACCGTCGCCTGTGCGCGCGGTTCACTCGTTTCGCGCTGCTCCACAATGACGGTGAACTCCATGATCTTGAACGGCGCAGTGTAGCCAGGCTTATGGCGTTCAACCAACAGCTCAAATGACGCCTCAGCGCCTTCGTAACTCGCTCCGCCCGCCTCCATCTCCTTGACGAGTGCGGAAAGGGTCTTTGGGTCGAGGCCCGAGTTCGCGAGCTCAACGCCAAGCTCTGCGGCGCGACTCCCCGTGTTCGCCTTCCCGCCGAGCTCTGAGACGACCAGGCGACCACGGTTCCCAACGAGTGCGGGATCAATGTGCTGATACGCGCGCGGCGTCTTCACCTGCGCTGCGCCATGCACCCCACCCTTATGCGCAAACGCGGAGCGCCCCACGTATGGCTGATGGTCGTCGGGCGCGAGGTTCGCGATCTCCGCCACCTCGTGTGAGAGCGTTGAGAGGTCGGCGAGTCGATCTGCCCCCGCCACCTTGTGCTCGCTCTTTAGCGCGAGGTTCGCCATGAGAGAGACCATATTCGCGTTCCCCGCGCGCTCCCCGTATCCGTTGATCGTGGCCTGAACGTGTCGCACGCCCGCATCGACGGCGGCAAGGGCATTCGCAACGGCAAGCTCCGCATCGTTATGCGAATGGATTCCCCAGACCACGTTTCGCGCACCCTTGTCCGCGGCGAGTTTGGCGCGCGCATCGCGTACGATTTCACTCATGCGGTTGGTCAGCGTGCCGCCATTCGTGTCGCAGAGGACGAGTGTGGAGGCGCCGGCGTCGCGCGCTGCACGCAGCGTATCTAACGCATAGGCGGCGTCTGCCTCATAGCCGTCGAAGAAGTGCTCCGCATCATAGACCAGCTCGCGTCCGCGTTCGGCGATGTAGCCAATGCTCTCAGCGATCATGGCGAGGTTCTCCGCGCGCGAGACCTCGATCACCTCATCCACATGAAGCGTCCAGCTCTTGCCGAAGATCGTCACGATCGGCGTCTCCGCATCCAGGAGCGCGTTCAGGTTCGGGTCGCTCTCCGGACGGTTCGACTTGTGGCGCGTGCTGCCAAAGGCGGCGAGTTTGGCGCGCTCCCAGTGAATCTTCTTTGCCGCGGCAAAGAACTCAATGTCCTTGGGATTCGATCCTGGCCATCCACCCTCGATCGCAGGCATGCCGAACTCATCAAGCGCGCGAGCGATACGAAGCTTGTCTTGCAGCGAGAGGACGAGGCCTTCGCGCTGCGCGCCATCACGCAGCGTCGTGTCGTAGAGAAGGACCGGCTCCCTCTTCTCGCCCAATGAGCCGCCTGTTGCGCCGCCCGTTGGGCCGTTCATGCCGCACGACCCTTCGCGTTCAGTACCTGCTCAACAATCAGATCGGTCGCTTCGCGCGTGCCCACCAGGGTCAGTCCGGCCGCCTTCAGCGATGCGGCGTCCCCGCCGCCCGCAAGATCCGCGGTTCGCGCGCCTGCGCGTATGGCCGCTGCGACCGCCGCCTCAACGGCGGCTGCGGCCTCTGGGTGGCCGAGCGACTCGCGCAACATCATCGCGCCGGACAGGATCGTGCCGATCGGATTCGCCAAATTCTTCCCGGCGATATCCGGAGCTGAACCGTGAATCGGCTCGTAGAGGCCGAAGGTGCCGTGTGATGTGCGCTTGGTACCAAGCGAAGCGGAAGGCAGCATGCCGAGCGAGCCGGCTAAGACGGCCGCTTCGTCTGAGAGGATGTCGCCGAAGAGGTTCTCCGTGACGATCACGTCGAGCGTTGCCGGCCAGGTGGCAAGGAGCATTGCGGTTGAGTCAACAAGGCGGTGCTCCAACTTCACGTCTGGATACTCCGCGCCAACTTCGGTCACCACCTTGCGCCAGAGGCGGCTGGTGGCAAGCACATTTGCCTTATCAATGGAGGCGACTCGCTTACCGCGCGTCCGCGCGAGTTCAAAGGCGACCACGGCGATTCGACGAATCTCATCTTCGTGATACGGCAGGGTGTCCACGGCGCGCCTGCCGCTTGGCGTGACCTCTTCTCCAGACGGCGTGCCGAAGTAGAGTCCGCCGGTCAGCTCACGCACCATCATCAGATCAACGCCCGTGAGGCGCTCGGACTTCAGTGGTGATGCGTCATAGAGTTCGGGCAAGACCGTGACGGGGCGGAGGTTGGCGAAGAGTTCGTACCGCGTGCGCAGCGCGAAGAGTGCCTGCTCTGGGCGGACGCTCGCGTTTGGATTGTCCCACTTCGGCCCGCCAACGGCACCGAGGAGGATGGCGTCCGCCGTATCCGCAACCTGCAGGTCCTCTTCGCGAATCGCGACGCCATGCGCGTCAATGGCGCACCCGCCCGCGGCGATTTCAAGCCACTCAATGGCGAAGCCGAAGCGGCTCCCCGTGGCATCAAGGACGCGGCGGGCCGCGGCGACCACATCTGGTCCAACCCCGTCGCCAGGGGCGGTGACGACGCGGTAGTCGTACGCACCGCTCCGCTGCTGAAGCGGGAGGGCGACGCTCTCCGTGATTGAGCTCACTGCATCGCCTCGCGCGATCCCTTCGTTGGGGCGCTTGGCGCACCTGTAGCGATTGCCGCGAGCTTGTTTGCGGCGGTGATGTACGCCACAAGGGAGGCATCGATGATGTTCACGCTCAACCCTTGGCCGCTGACAATGCTGGTCTCCGGGAGTGGCTTCCCTGCTGCGTCCACATCAATAGAGCGACGGCACTTCACGGAGACCTGCCCCTGCGCATCCTCACCTTCAGAGACTGCGCGAATCTCATATTCGGACAAGTTCGGACGCCAGCCGAGTGACGGCTCGATCGCAAGGTCGATCGCCTCATACAGCGCATCAACCGGGCCGTTGCCCGATGCCTCTGCCTTCCGCTCCTCGCCGTTTACGCGCACCTCTACACGCCCGGAGGATCCACCACCTCGCGAAGATGCAACGCTCCAATCGAGCAGCTCGATCGTTGCGGCGCTCCCTGTCGCGGCGCGCTTATCCACGAGCGCGATCAGGTCGGCGTCGGTGAGCTCTTTCTTGATGTCAGCAAGCGCGATCGCCTCTCGGTAGAGCGCGTCGAGCGCCTCGCCGGTAAGGTCGTGCCCGAGTTCGGTGAGCTTCGCCTGAAGCCCGCGTCGTCCCGAGAGCTTGCCGATCGTCAGCGACGAACCGAGGAGTCCAACCGACTGTGGCGTCATGATCTCGTAGGTGAGCGGATTCTTGAGGACGCCGTCCTGGTGAATCCCCGACTCGTGCGCAAACGCGTTCGCGCCAACGATCGCCTTGTTCGGCTGCACCGCAAAGCCAGTCAGGTAGCTGACCAGCCGGCTCGCCGCGGTGAGCTGCTCGGTCTGAACACGGATGTCGTGTGACTCGAACTGGCCTGGTCGCGTGCGCAGTGCCATCACCACCTCTTCGAGTGAGGCGTTGCCGGCGCGCTCGCCGAGACCGTTGATCGTGACCTCAACCTGACGTGCCCCCGCCTGCACTGCGGCGAGCGTGTTCGCCGTGGCGAGGCCGAGATCGTTGTGGCAGTGGACACTCACCGTGGCGTCACGGCCGACCAGGTCCACGACGCGCTTGGTGAGTGCGGCGTATTCGGTTGGAATGGCGTAGCCAACCGTGTCTGGGATGTTGACCGTGGAGGCACCAGCGCTCACCACCGCCTCATACACCTGCAACAGGTACTCGTGATCGGTGCGGCTCGCATCTTCAGCGGAGAACTCGACTTCGGCGTCGCGACCGAGTCGCTCCCGCGCATACTTCACCCACTTCACCGCCTCTTCGAGTGCCGCTTCGCGCGTGGTGCGCAGCTTATGTGTCAGGTGAATGTCTGAGGTTGCGATAAACAGATGTAGATGAGGCCTATCAGAGACCTTGATCGCATCAATGGCGCGTTGCGGATCGCCATCCTTGCAGCGCGCGAGCGCCGCGATGCCGATCCCCTTGGTTGATGCCGCGATCTGGCGCACCGCCTCAAAGTCGCCCTCGGAGGCGGCAGGGAAGCCAGCCTCAATCACGTCCACCTTCAACTTGGCGAGCTGTCGTGCAACCTCTAGCTTCTCCGCAACGGTGAGCCCAGCGCCTGGCGCCTGTTCGCCGTCACGCAGCGTGGTATCAAAGATGCGAACCGCACCTACAGCGACGCCAGGTCCAGGTGCGCCGTTCACTTGGCGGCGCCTTTCTCCGCGGCACCCTGTGCACCGTCGATGTCGACCTCAACCGGGTTGAGGAAGGTCATCTGTCGACGCAGCTCTCGACCCACCTTCTCAATTGGGTGGCCCGAATTTGCGGCGCGCAACCTCTTGTAGTTTGGTCGGCCCGCCTCATCCTCGGCGATCCAGCCCTTGGCGAAGGTGCCGTCCTGGATCTCGCTGAGGACCTCCTTCATGCGCGCCTTCACCGACGCATCAATGATGCGCGGACCAGAGACGTAGTCGCCGTACTCGGCGGTGTCCGAAATTGAGAAGCGCATGAAGTCAAGGCCGCCGCGGTACATCAGGTCCACGATCAGCTTCAGCTCATGCATCGTCTCGAAGTAAGCGAGCTGCGGATCGTAGCCAGCCTCAACCAGCGTCTCCCACGCACTCTTCACGAGCTGCGCCGTACCGCCGCAGAGGACCGCCTGCTCACCGAAGAGGTCGCTCTCCGTCTCATCCTTGAAGGTGGTCTCCATGATCCCTGCACGCGTGCATCCGAGTCCGTTCGAATACGCCATGACGCGTGCGCGCGCGGTACCTGTTGCATCCTGATGCACCGCAAAGAGTGCCGGGACGCCGCCACCAGACACGTAGACGGAGCGGACCAGATGTCCTGGACCCTTTGGCGCGACCATTCCCACATCGATGCCGGCGGCTGGAGTGATCCGCTTGAAGTGAATGTTGAATCCGTGGGCAAAGAGGAGGAGCGTGCCTGGCTTGATGTTTGGCGCAATCTCCGCCTCGTACATCTTCTTCTGTGCCGTGTCCGGAACAGCGATCATGATCACGTCGGCGCGCTTCGCTGCCTCGGCGGCGGTCACCACCTCAAAGCCGTCCGCTTCTGCAACGGCGCGGCTCTTTGATCCCTCTGCGAGTGCAACGATGACGTTGAGTCCCGACTCCTTCAGGTTCTTCGCGTGAGCGTGTCCTTGACTCCCGTAACCAACAACGGCAATCAGCTGCTTCTCAATGCTCGTGAACGGTGCTTCCGCGCTGTAGTACATCTTGAAACTCATCGCTTCACCTGCTCCTCAATTGACCCGCTGCCGCGGGACATCACTACTGAGCCAGTTCGCACCAGCTCCTTGATTCCGAACTCCCGAAGGAGTTCGACCACACGGTCCACCTCGCTGGGCTCTCCCACGATCTCCACGATCACCGCGTCATCGCTCAGGTCCACCACACGGCCGCGATGCATCTCGGCGATGCTCACGACCTCAGGACGGCTCTTCCCGGTCACGCGGACTTTGATCAGGGCGAGTTCGTGCTCAACGATCGCGTCGTCAGTCACGTCCTGCACCTTGAGGACATCGATCAACTTGTAGAGCTGCTTCGTCGCCTGCTCCACGTGAACTTCGTCACCGACGATCGTCAGCGTCATGCGCGACGTGTCGCTCCGCTCGGTCGCGGAGACGGCGAGTGACTCGATGTTGAAGTTACGGGCGCGCATCAGGCTCGCCACCCGATTGAGCACGCCGGGGCGGTTGTTCACGATCGCCACGATCAGGTGGCGACGCTCCTCACCCGAACCCGGCAGGGCGCGTGCTGGTGCGGCGCTCGCTCCGCTGTTCGGCGCGCCGCTCATTCGGCCGTCCCCTTCGGCGCGTTCGGATCGGTCGGGTCGAGGCGGGGACCGCTCGCACCCTCGGTGACATCCTCTCCGTCATCGCCCCACTTGTCGATGAGATCGGAGAGTCCCTTCCCTGCAGGCATCATCGGATAGACGTTCTGCCGCTCGGCAATCTCAAACCAGATCAGCGCCGGACCATCAACCGCGAGTGCTGCAGCGACCGCGGCATCAACCTCTTCAGGTTTGGAGACCTTCCATGCTGGTAGTCCGTACGCCTCGCAGAGCTTCAGATAGTCGGGCCCCGCGAGCTGTTCTGAGTGGTAGTTGCCGGCGTAAACAATCTCCTGCCACTGGCGAATCATGCCGAGCTTCTTGTTGTCCATCAGCGCGATCTTGACGGGGATGCGCTCCTGCACAATCGTCGCCAACTCCTGCAGTGTCATCTGGAAACCGCCATCGCCTGCAATCGCCCAGGAAGTCTTCTCTGGCGTGCCGATCGCCGCACCCATCGCGGCGGGGAGGGCGAAGCCCATCGTGCCGAGACCGCCCGATGAGAGGTGCGAATTGGCACGCTTGAAGCCACCGTATCGCGCCACCCACATCTGGTTCTGCCCAACGTCAGCGGTCAGGTTCGCATCGTGATCTGAGCCAGCCGCAATGCGCTCCACCACAAAATCCGCGGAGAGCACGCCATCACGCCACCCACCAGAACCGTGCCATGCAGAGCTCTCGCTCTCCTTACGCCATGCGGCGAGTTCGGTGAAATATTCAGCGCGTGCGGCGGGATCAACCCGCTCCGTCATCGGGAGGAGCGCTTCAAGCACCCGCTTTGCGTCACCCACAATTGGGATATCTGCAACCACATTCTTCCCGATTTCGGCGGGATCGATATCAATGTGCACGATCTTTGCCGAGGGTGCGAATGTGCGGACGTTTCCGGTGACGCGATCGTCATAGCGCATGCCAATGCCAATGAGCAGGTCTGAGGACTGAATGGCACGATTCACGTGCTTCCATCCGTGCATCCCCATATATCCGTACGCGAGTGGATCAGTCTCGTCCACCACGCCGATGCCGAGCAGCGTCCACGCGATCGGAATCTGCGCCTGGCGCGCAAGTTCGAGCAGTTCGCGCTCTCCCTGTGCAATGAGCACGCCGTGTCCGGCGAGGATCAGCGGTCGCTTGGCTGCCGCGATGGCGTCGGCGAGCAGCTTGATCTGTCGCGCATTTCCATCCATCTTCGGACGATATCCAGGGAGCCCGGCCTCAACCTCAGCTTGCGTTGGGTGTGGCGCGCTCGTCTCGCCCATCAGCGCATCTTTTGTGATGTCCACATGCACGGGACCAGGACGTCCACTGCGCGCAATGTGGAAGGCTTCGGCAATCACATGCGGAATCTCATCCGCACTGCGCACCAGATAGTTGTGCTTCGTCATCGGGAGCGTGATGCCGGTGATGTCGATCTCTTGGAAGGCGTCCTTGCCGAGCAGGACGCCTGGAACGTTGCCAGTGATCGCAACAACCGGCACGGAGTCGAGCATGGAGGTGCCGATCCCTGTTACCAAGTTCGTTGCGCCTGGGCCAGAGGTACCGAGACAGACGCCGACCTTCCCGGAGGCGCGGGCGTAGCCGTCCGCGGCGTGCGCCGCCGCCTGTTCGTGGCGCACGAGAATGTGACGCAGGCCAGGGTGGTCAACGAGCACGTCATAGAGTGGAAGGATCACGCCACCCGGATAACCCCAGATGGAAGTGCTCCCCTGAAGAAGGAGTGCTTCGCAGAGTGCATCGGCGCCGATGCGTGGGCGTGGCCCACCACGACGCTCAATGCGCGCATCACGAAGCATCTCTTTGCGCGCGCGCTCCGAGGCGAGCGCCGCGCTTGATCCCGCGCCTGGCACGTGCTTCGCTTGCGTCATCTCAACTCCTCTCTATGAACACGAAACCCCCGCCTCTCTGGCGGGGGTTCTGGGTTTCCTTCGGTGCGTTGTTCGCGCTACCCGTTGGTCTCCTCAGCCCCGCCTGGGCTGAATAAGGAGCTCGACGAGCGTAATCTCGCTGCCGAGCACCAGATCAAGGCGTACGAAACCAGCGCCCGCAGGTGCAACCGTGAATGCGCGGTTCGACTTCATTAGATGTGCAGCCTACCAGAGTGACGGAGCCCTAGAGGACGTCCCGCGCACGATCCATCATTGGACGGCCAACGCGGAACGGCTCCTCGGCGTGGTTCGCACGCCCGAGGAGGAGATCGATCGCACGCCGGGCGCCCCCCGCCGAGCACATCACCCCGTGCCCGGAGTAGCCCGTATTGACGAAGAGACCCGCCTGGCCCGAGCCCCCGATCAGCGGGCGGTGATCGGGGGTGTATTCGTACTGACCCGCGGCGAGTGACCATGCGGGCGGCCCCTCGCTCCACACCGTGCGCCAGAAAGGGGCCAGGTTGGCGAGCGCACTCGGTGATGTCGGATCGAGCAACGCGTGCGCGTAGGCAGGATCCGTTGGCACATCGAGGAGCGGCTCCCCCGCCGGGGTTGCTGGGTCGGTGCGCAACGCGTAGCAGCCGCGAAGTGCGGGGCGCCAGTGTGACCCTGTCTCGTCATCAATCGTCATCGGTCCCTGCTGATCAATGGCAGGCAACTCTGGAATGATCAACTTCTGCCGAATCGTTGGCGCGATCGGCAGCTCAAGGCTAGCGAGCGCCGCAACGTAACCGCTCCATGGACCAGCCGCGATCAGCGTGGATGCTGCGGCCACGTCGTACGTGTTGCCGCCGCCGCGGATCTGCACGCCAGTGATCGCGCCGCCGCTGCCGCGCGCAAATCCCGTCACCTCCGCGTTCATCAAGAATCGCGCACCACCACCTGGCTGTGCATCGGGAATGCGCGCAGCGTGTGAGGCGGCGGTCGCGTACCCACGCGCGAGCGAAACCTGATCAATAAAGCCGTCGCCGGCGCGATATCGCGCCTGGTTGATCTCTGGGGCAAGGAATGGCCAGCGAGCGCGTGCCTCATCACCACTGAGCAGTTCTACATCAGTGAGTCCGAAGCCGCGTTGCAGCGCCACCAGCCCACGCGCATGTTCGGCGCTGGCTTCGGTTCGCGTACAGAAGAGATAGCCCTGTTGCCGAACATCGAGGTCCCACCCATCAAGCCCCGTGCGCGCTGGGAAGTCTAGGTAGAGATCGAGTCCTTCGCGAACGAGCGCGTACTCATCCACGTTGTCATGTTGCAGGCGGAAGGCTCCGGTCGCTGCCGCGGTGGTCAGTGACGCGATCTCTGCACGCCGCTCCACGACCAACACCTGTAACCCTGCGCGTGCGGCATAGAAGGCGGATGCAGTGCCTGCGATCCCTGCGCCAATAATGATCAGATCAACGTTGCGTGGCGGAGCCCCCTCGATCAGCGCGGGTGCAAGGCTCATGCGCAACGACTCACGCGTGGATCGGCGTGCCGCCTGCGGCGATTAGCGCCGCGCGCAACCGCTCGGAAATCGCTTCCGCGCCGCGCGCACCGTCAAGCAGACGTTCGCCGACGCCGAACCCTGCCGCACCTGCAGTGACGAGCGCAGGGATTTCATCCAGCGAGACATTTGTCGGGACGATGCGAGTAGAGGGTCGGGTGGCGAGAACGGAGCGAAGGAAGGCGGGCGCGTTGATCGCGAGCGCAGGGAAGAGCTTCACCTGCGTGGCCCCCGCACGTTCAGCCAGCGCGATCTCCGTAGGGGTGAACGCACCAGGGAGCCAATCCACGCCAGCCGCGTGACATGCAGCGCCCGTTGCAGGATCTGTAATGGGCGAAACCACGATGCGTGCGCCTGCGCCGATCGCGCGCTGCGCCGTCTCCGCGTCGAACACGGTTCCCACGCCAACGGCTAGTTGTGCGTGGGTAGCCGCAAGGCGCTTGATCGCCGCAAACGCCGCTGACTCCGCCCCCTCGCCGCGCAGGAGAAGTTCAAGCGCGGGAACGCCGCTTGCGACGCACGCGTCGGCCCAATCGCTCACCACCGACTCGTCCAGTGGACTGATCGCGGGGAGAAGTCGCGCGCGCGAAAGCACGGCGAGCGGGCTGGCTACGGGACGAACCTCTGGACTCATGGCGCGATTCTCCCACGCGCACGTGGGCTTGGGGCGCTGCGCCGCTCTGGTACGCTCGTCTCATGGCGAAGACGATCGTCCAGAAGATTTGGGATCAGCATGTGGTGAGCCAAGATGAGGGGGCGCCCGCCATCCTCGCGATCGACCTGCACCTGATCCACGAAGTGACCAGTCCGCAGGCGTTCACCGGCCTCCGCGCTCGCGGCCTGAAGGTTCGCCGGCCTGACAAGACGGTCGCCACCGCCGACCACTCCATTCCGACCACACCACGCAACCTGCCGATCGCCGACGAGGCGGCGGCGACCCAGGTGAAGCAACTCGAGACGAACTGCAACGAGTTCGGCATTCCGCTGCACGGCTGGGAGTCGCCGAACCAGGGGATCGTCCACGTCATTGGGCCAGAGCTCGGCCTCACGCAACCGGGCGCAACCATTGTCTGCGGCGACTCGCACACCGCCACGCACGGCGCCTTCGGCGCGCTCGCATTCGGGATCGGCACGAGCGAGGTGGAGATGGTGCTCGCGACGCAGTGCCTGCTGCAGCGCACGCCAAAGACATATCTCGTCCGTGTTGACGGAACGTTGCAGAAGGGGGTCTCCGCAAAGGACATCATCCTCGCCCTGATCGCGCGCATCGGCGTGGGCGGCGGCACCGGCCACGTCTTCGAATATGCCGGCGAGGCGATCCGCGCCCTCTCGATGGAGGAGCGCATGACGATCTGCAACATGAGCATCGAAGGCGGTGCGCGCGCTGGACTCGTGGCGCCGGACGAGACCACATTCGCGTATCTCAAAGGCCGCCCACACGCGCCACAGGGTGCAGCGTGGGACGAGGCGGTCGCTCGTTGGAAGCAGTTGCCGAGTGATCCAGGGGCAACCTATGACAAAGAGATCGTTATTGATGCAAACACCCTTGAACCGATGGTCACGTACGGGACGAATCCCGGAATGGGCCTGCCGATCAGCGGCAACGTCCCAGATCCAGCCACGGAGAGCGACCCCGCGAGCGCACGCGCACTGACTCGCGCACTCGAGTACATGGATCTCACCGCTGGGCAGAGCATCTTGAATCAGCCAGTCAACACCGTCTTTATTGGGAGTTGCACCAACGGCCGCATCAGCGATCTGCGCATCGCGGCGAACGTCTTCAAGGGGAAGCGTGTGGCGAGCGGCGTGCGCGTGATGGTGGTGCCTGGCTCCGCTGACGTGAAGCGCCAGGCGGAGCGCGAAGGGCTCGACACGATCTTCCGCGACGCTGGCGCCGATTGGCGCGAAGCGGGCTGCTCGATGTGCATCGCCATGAACGGCGATCAGCTCGCACCGGGCGAATACGCGATCAGCACCTCCAATCGCAACTTTGAAGGGCGCCAAGGGAAGGGCGGCCGCACCTTCCTCGCCTCGCCACTCACCGCCGCCGCAACGGCACTGAGCGGCCGCATCACCGATCCACGGACGCTCGCCTGATGGGCGCGCCGAAGGTTGAGCGCTTCAGCAGCGCCCTGATCCCGCTCCCAGCAGAGAACGTGGACACCGATCAGATCGTGCCGGCGCGCTATCTGAAAGTGGTCGTGAAGTCCGGACTCGCTGATGCCCTCTTCCACGACTGGCGCTTTAGCGAAGACGGCACCAAAAAGACGCCGCCGTTCGTCCTTGACGATCCGCGCTATGCCGGGCGAGCGATTCTCGTTGCGGGCGACAACTTCGGAACCGGATCGAGCCGCGAGCATGCGCCGTGGGCGCTCGATGCGTTCGGCATCAAGGCGATCATCTCCACGAGCTTCGCCGACATCTTCAAGAACAACGCGCTCAAGAACGGGATCCTTCCGATCGTGGTGGACGCATTGCTGCATGCACAGCTGATGGATGTTGCGCGAAGTGGCGACGCAGCCCTGGCGAGCATTGACCTTGCGAGCGCAACGCTGACAACACCGAGCGGCACGGCGGTTAAGTTCGCCATTGATCCGTTTGCGCAGAAGATGCTCCTCGCAGGGCTCGACGAACTCGATGTTGTCCGCTCCAAAGAGGCCGACATTGCCGCGCATGAGCGCGCCCATCCGGGAACGATCAACACCAAGGCACCACAGGTGCGTCAGTGAGCGGCGACGCGGCGAAGCAGAAGAGTCCCTACGACCGACCGAGTGACCCTGCAAAGCGTCACTCCGCCGCCATGACCGACGGCCCAGACCGCGCACCAGCGCGGGCGATGCTGAAGGCGATCGGTTTCACCGACGAAGACCTCGCCAAGCCGATCATCGGTGTTGCCACCACCTGGATCGAGACGATGCCGTGCAATTACAACCAGCGCGAGCTCGCCGATGCGGTGAAGCGCGGCATTCGGCGCGCGGGCGGCACGCCGATGGAGTTCGGCACGATTTCCGTCTCCGACGGAGTCGCCATGGGGACCGAAGGGATGAAGGCGTCGCTGATCTCGCGTGACCTCATCGCCGACTCCATTGAACTCGTTGCGGCGGGTCACAGCTTTGACGGCATCGTCTGCCTCACCGGTTGCGACAAGACGAGCCCTGGCGCCGCGATGGCGCTCGGTCGCCTCAATATTCCAGGGCTCATCCTCTATAACGGCACGATTCTGCCCGGATCCTTCAACGGGAAGGACGTCACCGTGCAGAGCGTCTTTGAGGCGGTCGGCGCCTACCGCGCAGGGAAGATCAGCGCCGAAGAGCTCTGGGCGCTTGAGAACGCCGCCTGCCCAGGGCCTGGCGCGTGCGGCGGACAGTTCACCGCAAACACGATGAGCATGGCGATGGAGGTGCTGGGGCTCTCCCCCGCTGGCCTGAACGGCATCCCTGCGCCCGACCCAGACAAGATCGCAGCGGCGGAACGCTCCGGCGAAATCGCCGTGCAACTCGTGCGCGATGATGTTCGACCACGCGCACTCGTTACAGAGCGCGCACTTGAGAATGCGATTCGCGCGGTCGGTGCAACCGCAGGTTCAACGAACGCCGTGCTGCACCTGCTCGCGATTGCACGCGAGTTTGATCTCCCGCTTGAGATTGAGGCCTTTGAGCGACTCGGAGAGTCAACGCCAGTGATCGGCAATCTCATCCCTGGCGGCAGTTACGCCGCACTCGACCTCTATAAGGCTGGTGGAATCGCCTTGGTCTTGCGGGAGCTCGTCTCGGCCAACCTGCTGCACGTCAACGAACGCACCGTTGACGGACGAACCATTGGTGAGATTGCTGGGAGTGCAGTGGAGACGCCCGGCCAGAAGGTGATCTTCCCGATCAGCGCACCGATGTCGCCAAACGGTGGACTCACCGTGCTTCGCGGATCACTCGCACCTGAAGGGGCGATCGTCAAACTCGCCGGACACTCACGCCGGCATCACAGCGGGCCCGCGCGCGTCTTCAATGGTGAAGAGGCCGCCTTCGCGGCGATTCGCGCGAACAGCGTCAAGGCGGGTGACGTGGTGGTGATTCGCTATGAAGGTCCCGTTGGCGGACCCGGGATGCGCGAGATGCTTGCCGTCACCGCCGCACTCGTTGGCCAAGGACTTGGCGATCAGGTTGCGCTCATCACCGACGGCCGCTTCTCTGGCGCAACGCATGGCTTCATGGTTGCGCACATCGCACCAGAGGCGGCACTTGGCGGACCGATTGGCCTGATTGAAGAGAACGACACGATCACCATTGACGTTGCGGCACACGAGCTGCGACTCGAAGTTGATGAGGCAACGCTCGCGAAGCGCCGCGCAGCGTGGCGCGCACCGGCGCCGAAGTACACGAGCGGTGTCTGGGCGAAATATGCGGCACTCGTGAGCAGCGCCTCTGATGGCGCCATCACCACAGGGAAGCGACTGAAGCGCGCACTCGACACCGCGGCCGAATAGCGAGGAGGAAGCATGAGCGCAAAGAAGGCGGTTGATCCTCGCGATCCACGACGCGGCCTTCGTGGACTCGACGTCCCCGTCATCCCGGGGAGTGAACCGCCAGATCCTGAGCGTGCGGCGGAGCAGGAGCGGCGCGGAATGCTCGGCGTGAAACTGATCGTTGGAGGGCTTGTGGGAACCGCCATCATCTTCACGATCCTCGACATCATCGCCCAGCGACTCGGAGGTTGATCTGAGCAGCTCGCAGTTCGCCGCTACCGCCGCTGAGCGATTCCCAACGGGACTCCCATCCGCCTCCGTTGATGCCGCCCTCATGAAGAAGATTGGCGCAGAGGCCGCGGATGACCTGGTGCACCTGATTCGCGCCGAGAGCGTCAATCCACCCGGAAACGAGACGCGCGCGGCAAAGGTGCTTATTGAACTGCTCAAGCGCGAAGGACTGGAACCCGAGTTCTACGAGCCGATCCCCGACCGCGGCAATGTCAGCGTGCGCCTACGCGGCAGCGCCTCCGCCGCCAATCCAACACTTGATCCGCGCGACAAAGAGGACGGTGCACTGCTCCTCTTTGCACACCTTGACGTTGTCCCCGCCAATCAAGACGGATGGACGGTGAACCCATTTGAAGGCGTCGTCAAGGATGGCTACGTCTGGGGACGCGGCGCAGTCGATATGAAGGGGGCGCTCGCCGTCCAAGTAGCCGTGATCCGACTCCTCTGCGCCCGCGCTCGCGCGGCTGGCCTCAACCCAGCGAAGGATCCAATCCCCGGACTTCGGCGAGACATCATCCTCACGGCCACCGCGGACGAGGAGACTGGGGGCGAGGACGGGATTGCGCTCGTCCTGCGCGATCGGAAGCACTGGCTTGACGCCGCCGTTGGACTCACTGAAGCGGGGGGCATGACGATCACCGCCGCTGGTCGACGCATCTATCCGCTGCAGGTTGCTGAGAAGGGCTTCGCCCGGTTCAACATCACGGTGAGTGGACGATGGGGACACGCCTCGATGCCAGACAGCGACAACGCCCTCCTGCGCGCCGCGCAGATCGTGGAGCGCGTATCCGTCCCTGGCCCCGTGCAGTTCGTCAAGGAGAACGAGGCACTCGTTGGCGCGCTCCGTGCGGCACTCCCTGAGCAGGCGATCAAGCGCCTCGAGCGCCTCCTCGCCGAGAGGACCTTCAGCGACGCGGTGCCACTCAACAGCGAAGCGCCAACCGCAGGTTGCGCCCCCGAGCTGCTCCGTGCACTCCGCGCCGTCCTGCGCGACACGTTTGCGCCAACGATCATCGCCTCCGGAATCCGCTCCAACGTCCTTCCAGGCTCTGCAACGCTCACCGTGGACAGCCGCATCCTGCCAGGGACCACGCGCGAGCAGGCGCAGACCAACATGCTGGAACGAATCGGCGCTGACCTTGCGCCGTTTGTGAAGGCGGAGTTGACCGAGTATGGACACGCGGTGAGCAACCCAATGGATCACGAAATCCTCGGCATTGCATCTGCGGCGATTCGCGCTCGCGATAGTGAGGCCATCCTGATGCCAGCGGTTGCGCCGTACGCGACCGACGCGAAGATCACCGTTCCCGCCGGGATCCCAACCTACGGTTTCTCACCGTATCTCCTTGATCCGAACGAGAGATTCATGGAACGTTTCCACGGCGTGGATGAGCGAGTGTCAGAGGCGGCACTCGCCTGGGGCGTCGAAGTGCTCTACGACGTCACGATGGGCTACGCGGGGGAGTAACAGGGGCGCGCGTCGCAAGCGCCGCAACCGCTGCCGCAACAAGTCCGCGCTCTGCTGCGGGAAGTCGACGCACCACGCCAACAAACTGCTCGGCACGTCCGCGATCAATGGCGGTGAGCATCGCCTCACCCGCCGCCGCCAGCAGGTGCACGCGCCGACGCTTATCTTCGGCGGCGATCACGCGCAACAGTTTGCGTGATACGAGTCCGGCAACGAGTCGACTGGTGGCTGAGTGTGATCTGCGAAGTTCCACGGCGATCTCGGCAACGTTACGCGCGCGGCCATCTGCAAGGAGATAGAGCGCCGCGACTTGGGCCAGCGAAAGATCAGTCGGCGCTAACTGCTGCGCAGTGGAGAGGACGAGTTCGCGCCAGAGTCTCCGAATGGAGACGATGCGGCCGCCGATCTCTCCCAGGCTCTGGCGACGACGTGCGACCTCATCAACCTCCGTGCCGAGCGGGGCGCGCCCAACTCCTGCGATACGGCTCCGGAGTTCCTCCGCAGCGCGAGACAGGTCAGGTAGGCGTCGGCGCTTATTTGTATGCATACACGCATACAATACACCGCTCCCCGTTGGCAGCCCACTAGGATGCCCGCATGTCCCCAATCACCACATGGATCTTCCCTGGTCAGGGCTCGCAAGCGGTCGGCATGGGTAGCGAGGCCCTCGCCGCCTCTCCCGCCGCACGTGCCGTCTTGGCCGAAGCTGAGGATGCGCTCGGTGAAAAGATCGGGGCACTCATTGCCAACGGACCGGCCGAGGCGCTCGAGCGCACCGAACAGGCGCAGCCCGCAATCCTCATCATCTCGATCGCGCTCCTTGAGGCGGCGCGGGAACGAGCGGCGTCGCGCGGCGAAACGCTAGAGACGCCAATCTACGCGGCCGGTCACTCCGCCGGGCAATACGCCGCCGCCGTTGCCGCAGGCGCGATCAGCATTGGCGACGCGGTAACGCTTGCGCGGAGGCGCGGCGAACTGATGCAGACATCAGGTGGTGGACGCCCTGGCGCAATGGCGGCGCTCCTTGGGCTTCCTGAATCAGAAGAGTCACGCATCGTCGCCGAAGGTGCAACGCGCGGCATCCTCGTCTTGGCGAACCGCAACTCTCCAGGTCAGATCGTTCTCTCTGGGGAAGTTGCCGCCATTGAACACGCCGTTGCCGCCGCGGCCGCCGCTGGCGCAAAGCGCGCCGTGCGCTTACAAGTCAGCATCGCCAGCCACTCACCACTGATGGAAGAGGCGGCGGCAGGGATGCGTGACGCTCTCAGCGCCATCACCGTCCGCGATCCGAAGATCGCGATGCTCGCCAACGCAACTGCGGCACCGATTCGTACCGCTGAGGAGCTGCGCCGCGAACTATCCGACCACCTCACGACTGGTGTGGACTGGATTGCCGCTATCGGCGCAGCCGCCGCCGCTGGCACGCAACGCTACGTTGAGGTTGGCTACGGCCGCGTCCTCAGTGGACTTGTGAAACGCATCCCGGCAGCCTCTAGTGCGGAGATCGTCTCCATTGACGACCTGCCACTCACCGCAGCGGTTGTGTCGTAAGGAGGCGCGGTGCGAGAAGCAGATCACACCCGACGCGTCGTCATCACCGGACTCGGGATCGTCTCGCCGATCGGCAACGACATCAGCAGCGCATGGGCCTCCCTCACGGAGATGAAGAGTGGTCTCAGCCGCATCACACACTGGGATCCGAGCGGGTACGCCCCATACGTCGTCGCCGGCGAGATTCACGGCTTTGACGCATCCGCCTGGCTCGATCCGAAGTCGGTGCGCCGCACCGGACCTGAGATCCACTGGGGGGTCGCCGCCGCAAAGCAGGCGCTCAGCCATGCCGGTCTCGAGATCACCGACGCGAACCGCGAAGAGATCGGCGTCGTCTTTGGCTCTGGCGCCGGTGGCCAGGGACTCTTCATTGAGAACCAGATGGCCTGGAAGGAGAAGGGGCCGCGCAGCGTGGCGCCAACCTTTATTGCCCACGGCCTGGTCGACAGTTGCTCGGGAATGATTGCGATTGAGACGGGTGCCGTGGGCCACAACATGGCCGTGGTCTCCGCCTGCGCCACGGGCACGCACGCGCTCGGTGAGGCGGCAGAGGCAATCAAGCGCGGCGACGTCACCGCCGTCATCGCAGGCTCCACCGAAAATCCGCTGATTGAGGTTGCACATATCGGCTTCATGAACATGCGCGGACTCGGTGCGCCGCGCGACGGTGAAGGACCCGCAAGTGCCTCGAGACCATTTGACACGGACCGCGCCGGATTCGTCTTGGGTGAAGGGGCGGGTGCGTTCATCGTGGAAGACCTTGAGCATGCCAAGGCGCGCGGCGCAACTATTTACGCAGAGGTGATTGGCTACGGCTCATCAGCAGACGCGCACGACATGATTCAGCCCGTGGAGGGTGGCGCCGGCGCGGCGCGCTCCATCAAGTGGGCGCTGCAGCGCGGCAAGGTTGACGCCTCAGAGATCGACATGATCAACCCACACGGGACGAGCACGCCGGTGGGCGATGCGCGCGAAGCACTCGCCTTCCATAGCGCGCTCGGCGCACGCGCGGCACAAATCCCAATCTCCGCAACGAAGTCGCTCACCGGACACCTGATGGGTGCGGCGGGCGCAGTGGAGGCGGTCTTCACGGCCCTCTCCCTCCACCATCAGACGATCCCAGGGACGCTGAACACGCGAAACGTTGACCCTGAGTGCAACCTCACCGTGGCCCTTGAAACGCGCCAGGCACCCCTGCGTGCCGCGATCAGCAATAACATCGGGCTCGGCGGACACAATGGCGCCGTGGTGCTGCGACACTGGACTGGAAAGTAGGAGGCGAGATGGCAGAGCAGAGCGCACCGCGAAGCGACGCGCAGCGCGCCGTCATCACCGGTTACGGCGCCATCACACCGATCGGCAATAGCGCCGCCAGCTACTGGGACGCGCTCGTCGCAGGCCGATCAGGTGCCGGCCGCATCACGCACTTCGACCCGTCTCTCAACGAGGTACAGATCGCCGCCGAGGTGAAGGACTTCGATCCGACCAAGACGATGGAGATGAAGATGGCGCGCCGCATGAGCCGCTTCGTGCAGTTCGCGGTTGCCGCGGCCACTGAGGCGATGGAGCATGCAGGCCTTGCCAACATCCACGAGTGGGACGCCGAGCGACGCGATCGCGTCGCCACCGTCATCAATACGGGTGGTGGCGGCATTGAGCAGGTCACGATGGGCGCCGATGCCTTCCGCGAGAAGGGTGGCCGCTTCGTCAGTGCCTTCGCCATCCCCGCC
>JACCDP010771733.1_pt1 | contig 33508 bp, 36 predicted proteins | sample 7445841 | NCBI WGS metagenome assembly JACCDP01 (sample SAMN15323441, study PRJNA562643) | freshwater metagenome | isolation source: river surface water | place: USA:Blue River Watershed | collected 2017-08-17 | reverse complement strand
TGAATTACCCTGTAAGCCCTGACGGGTTGAATGAGGTAACACCAATAACTATTGTTAACGCAATACCTAATGAAATTTACACATCCGCTATTGAGAGAGGTTTTTTTGATTATACGGGTACGACAACGCACCCAACAATTGATTTAGCTAGTTTATATAATATTGTGGGCACAACAATAGGGTCAACAAATTCGGTAACATTTGAATATACAACGGGTAGCTCAAAAAACATTGACTATGTTGATTTAAAACCAGGGGATTATCTGTTTGTTAAATACGAAAATAACGATTATGTTACTGGGGCAACCTACTCACAATCGGTTGAAATAACGGAACCAGTACAGTATTTTTGGTATGTAATTGAAACTGTTACAACAGCGGATTCTGGTGATAACCAAACTTTAACTGGTATAACAAATGGGACAAACATAACTGTTGTGATCGATAGAAATTTACCAATTGGTAGTGCTAATTTAACAGCTTTTGTTTATCCAGGTAAGGATACAATAAAAGAATATTATGATAACCCAACACCGTTAGCTTATTGGCAAAATGGTTTGTTAGATTTTTCTAATAACAACACACAATCTGAATTAGATGTACCTGTTTGGAACATGAACATCATTAACATTGAGGATGTTATTGGTTTAGATCCGACTAGTGATAAATCTAAATACGATTCTGTTTCTAGTTCTTATTTAGGTGCGGCAATAAAATTTAACCAGTATGACGAAAGAGCCAAGATTGGTGTGATTCATTATACAAATAATACGGTATCTAATTTTTACGGTGAGGGTTTCTATAGATCAACGCTAAAGTTGAAGATACCTTACATAATGTGGCATAAACAGCAATTTACAACAACACCAACAACTCTTGGTTATACGTTTGTTGCCGACACAGAATTAAAAACCATGACAGCTAACGCTGAGTTAGGTATTGGGTCAACAATTGCCCAATATTACGACCTAGTTGATCAGGAAGTTGATAAAAATGTTGTTGGTAAGGTCTTTATAGATGAGAAAATTATTGTGATTGAAGACCCAGAATTATTATCTGTTTTGTCATACAAAGCTAACAGAAACTGGACATTACCAAAACCAATCCTAACATTAACTGAGCCAGGTATTTGCGGAAACACAAGCACGATTGGTTCTGTACAACCTGGTGAATATTTCTTTGCGACATACTTATTTTCTGACACAAACGGTGTTACGGGTATGCATTGTGAAGATTACACAATGATCTATAATAACACGGATAAACCTAAAGATGTTTTATTTGAGTTTAATAAAAAGACATCGGATCCGAATTATAGTGAGTTTAATTTCTTAAAAAACTACAATGACACAAGTGGTACTGGTTTTAAAACAAACCAAATATTTCTTTTATGGCAAAAAGCTGAAACGTCTATAAAACCAGACTCAACAAACTGGTCTTATGTCGAAGTTAGTGAATATTTGGGTACAAACGGTTGTGTAACAGGTGTTATGAAGATAAATGGTACTGAGTTTGAATTACACGCGGACATTTATGATTACATAACCAACGTATTAACAACACACCCAACAGTTAACCTGGCAACGTTTGATGCTTTTGAGTTGGGTGATAAACAAGTTGGTGAGGTTATCGTTATTTTTAACGGAACAGTCCAAAAGCAAGCATCCGATGATACTTTATCTGATGGCGACTACTTCTTATACCCAGATTCAACAGGCGTTGTTGGACCGAATGGTAGAAGTGTTATAGTTTTTGCACATGGTCATGGGGTTAGCCCAGATTTATTACAGATTTATTATTTAATTGGTACTAGCGTAACAGCTAAAACGATTAAACAGGTTGTTACTGTACCATCTTTAGCAACTATTAATGCTAATACAAACGCCGACCCAATCTATAGATCAACCATCGCACCAAATAGGATTTCACTTAAATTAAATAAACAACCTAATAATTCTACCGTTTGGTTGTTCTATAAAGGTATGTTACTATCATCAGCAACATATGGCGTATTTGTAACAAACGAAACTATTGATGATAGACGAGTTGAATTAAATTTTACACCCGCACAAGGTAGTGAAATAACAATGTTTTATTTAGATAATTCAGGTGCTGGGCAAGTTGTGTCAACAAACGTTTTAACAAAAGATACTATTGCTGCATTACGTGTAAATATTGATCAATATATCCTTGACAATAGTGAGACCGATCTTTATCTTTTAACAGACTACATTGATTTACCTTCGATAACCGAAACTGATAGATTTACATTTGGTGATGAGGTGTTTTTTTACGGTAATGTTGAGACTGATATAAAAGCCACCATATACAAGACACAGTTAACATGTAACGTATTACCTAATCAGTTTACGGCATCTCAAAACCCAACTTTTAACCCAGACCAGGATAAAGTTGCGTTCACTGAGATAGCTATTTACGATAGTAATAGAACTGTTGTCGCAACTGGTAAGTTTTCAGAGCCAGTAACAAGAAAATATAATTCTGATATGTTAGTATTACAAGCAACAATTGATTTCTAATGGGTTTTATAAAACGAAATAAGTATACTTTTGAAATATACCTCACAAATAAGGGTAGAGAAGCTTTTGTTAACAAAGGTTTCAAAAATACTGTTACACATTTTTCACTTATTGATAACACAAACTACCAACAGATGGGTGGTTTTGATGTTAATGTTTTGACAGGTCAAACAATACCAACGATTAAATATTATGATAATACAGAAGTTAACGAAACTAGTGAAGTCTACACGCAGAATTCTAACAGGGGTTCCGTGGATAATAATATTGAGTTCACAAATGGTTTTTTGGGGGTGTCACAGACAGCTGAGAATAATTATGTCGTTTATGAGCCAGATCTTTCGCCAGAAACGTTAACAATAACAACATTTAAAGATTAACATGGCAAGACAGTATAACCTTAAAGACATTAATGGGTTGCATTTAAAATCACCGTATGATTATGATTCATATAACGCAAACGGTGTTAGCGCTTTAATTGAAAATTTCGATTTTTACCCTTTAAAATCTACCGATATAACGGATTTTGAATTTATTAATAGCTCTGTTAACCTAGTTGAATCAGACTCAATATACTATAACCAAATAATGGGGGATGGGTTTATTGGTGATAACCTATTCACTAATAAAACCCATGATTTACCTTATTCGCAGATAAAAAAAATAAATGAGTTAGTTAAGGGTGAAAAATATTACACAAATTTTAATTTTTATTTTAATTTTGGTGGAGAGGATGCGGATGGGTTTGACCTCAATAGCACTGGTTATACCATAACAGTTAGTTTATACGCTATATTGGGTAATACAAAAAGAAAATTAAAATTAAGTGATTTAAGGGTTTATAACTATAAAAGTTCCACATATAGCGGTACGACAAGTAATCCAGTAGACGCTGGGTATGTCCCGCTATCAACAACTGGTTATTCTATATATAACTCTAACGTTGAATTAGATACCGATAACATAAGCGCCTCTTTTTACCCTAGACCCAGGTTGTATGATATTATCAACAATACTAGTGATGTATTTGATTACAATTTTATACAAGGCGATAGCGGCCAAACTAATTATGGGCAAGCGGTGGGTGTGTCTTTTGCTGGCCCAGGATCATCGCGCAGAAGTTCATTTCAAACACCAGAATGGGATTTAATTGGCCCAGGTTACACGGAAAACATTGATTATAAAATAGTTGATAACGGTTTTGACCCTACAGAAATATCACCATTTAATGTTATGACAGGACCCTTGTTTAGGGTAACCGCACAGTTAGATGCAACATCTGAAGCTGAGTTTAATGCCAATATATGCACGGGTAATAAAGATTTTAAAATAATGGTTGATTATAATGGTACCGTATCCAAAACGATAATAACATATGAACCGTTTGACGTTTCTGTTGATGTAGGCCTACCCGTATTTTCACCAGCCTAATAAAATAAGTTACTAATATTTTTTAATATATGCCAACTGCGATAGAATCTTACGGTAAAAAAGTTGTTAAAACAATGCCCTTTTTTAGTTTCGTTATACCCAAAATAAATTTTTACGTTAATACACCAGCTGTTAGTGTTAGTGTTACAACAGACAAATTCCAAACAACTGAAAAAGACGGCGTTTTTAATATACTAAACACAAACACCAAACCAATATATTTTAATGACATTACCTTTGTTAGGGCTAGAACAAGAGATCCTGAATTAAAGGGTAGGTTAAACTTTATAAAGGCTTTATTAACGAACACATATGAAACTGAAACAAAATACTATCAGGAATATACTGTTAGTGTTAACGGTTTTATCACGGGTAAATTAACAATCGTCACTGATTTAGGACTTATTGGTTCAAATAAACCAATTATGCCCCTAACCAAATTAAGTTTTTCAGCCTTTTATGAGGTACAAAACCTGGGTGTTTTAAACAAACACTATTATGGTAAGACAACTAATAGCCCACTTAAAAAAGTTGGTGTGATTGACTTTACCTTCAATTTAAAGGCTTATGGTGATAAAGAATCAGCCAAAATAATAAATGAGGAGATGGTAATATCAACAATTTTGGTAAATACGTAAAAAATCTAAATTGGGTTATATTTATTATAAGAAAATAATGACTTGACTTATAGAATAAAATTAATATTTTTAAATAAAGAAACAATATGGGGTTCGTACCACAAAGCGGAAGCACCGATGAAATTAAAGTCTATCTAACTGAATTGGGTAGAAGAAGATTATTGGAGCAGGGTTTTATACCTGCACAATTCTCAATATCCGATGAGGATGGCAATTATAATGCGTTATCAACTGTTGATCAAATTGTTACAGATATTACTGGCGACTACAACGATAATGTTTACGCAATATCAAAAAACATTACAATAAAAGGTCAAATCTTAAGAAACTAATATAATGAGTGCAATATTAAAAGTTAGAATCCCATATTTCGGTAGAACCATCTCAACAGGAACAGACGGTGTTGCTGAGTTTTATCTATTAGAAAAGCCAAAGTATGTACCCGCTTTAAACCAAACTGTTGTTATTACACATACAGAGGTTTCAGCAACAACTGGTTTAAACACAAAATTAACAAGTTTATCAACAAACACCGTTTTAGGTAGATTCCAAGCGGCCCCAGACTTATCCTCAAATGCGACAGCAATTGCGGCAAACGGTGGCTACAGTTACTTATATACAATCGCTTATAATGACGTTGAGTTTTCACAACCACAATATGGTGGTACTTGTCGTGGTTATATTGAGTTTGATTATAACCCAACCAATTATAACATATTAAAACCCGTTGAGAGCGTTGTTGTTGTTAATGAAACAATACCATTCGACCTATCAAATGGTTACCAAGCGCTAAACCATAATTTTACTGGTACAACTCTAAACACAACCGATGTATTACCAGGATTTTTTGTTGGTAGACAAGATAATAACACGATTTTTGCTAACTTATTAAAATCACTTAATTTACCAGTCACAGATGAGGAATATAAAAAATATTCTAGATCAGAATATGGTGTGTTAAGTGTTGCTGGTACAAATGACACGGTAGCTGTTAGAAAAAATGGTATTAACTATAAATGGACGGCGATAACTTCCTCATATACTGGTACAACTGATGCCCTATTAGTTCACCCAACAACGGGTTATACGGGCGAGTATTACAATACTGTAATGCAAACAATCGGCTCAAACGAATTTGAGGTTAACAAACCTTGGAATGTACCCGTACCTAATGATATGTTCTTAATATTTGAAGTACCAAACAATAAATATGGTGAAATAATTGACGGTAAAACCGTTAAATTGACATTACCATACTACGTTGGTACGCCATCAACTGATCCAGATGAATTAAGATTAGGTGTTATGACCTATGTTGGATCAGAAACAACAATTGATATATATGGTACCTATAATGAGGCGGGTATTAACAATAATTTGGATAAAAAATTATCAGAACCAAACATTAGTTTAGCAACATTAGGTGTTAGACCAGATTTGGCAAATGTAACTGAGACAACTTACGAAAGTAATGTGGTTTTGTTATTCTGTGATGATGTTGCGGCTCCTTCAGCAAACTTTAATAACTGGGGTGATGGATACACTGAGGTACTTAACGGTACAAAAGTTTTCTCCGCTTCAGCGCAGGAAAAACCAACATACAACTATAAAAACGATAAAGCTGTTGGTGTTGCATACCTAGATAAAGGGTTTATTGTTATCACACACCCACTAATTGTTGACTCATACTTTAAAGCCGTTTTTGATGGTGATATTGTTACAGCTGGTACAACAAATGTTCTTAAAAATTATGACCTAGTTAATGGTTATGTTACCGATACAAGAGGTGATGTTAGAACAACTGATTCTGGTGACACTGAACAAATAATCGTAACAAAAGACGGTTCTGATGTATTATGGGATAGCACCCAGTTTATCTACACTGGTAACGAAACATCTGAATTAACCTACAATAGTTATAACACTGAAAAATCTTTAAACATTGTTTGTTTAGCGTCTTCTGATGAATTCTTTAAATCATCAAATGATACAGCTAAAGAATTACAAGGTGTTGCACAAACAGAAGACTATGCGTCATTCAAATCATCAAATGGTGACTTATACCCTGTGATAATTACACAGTTAGGTATTCACGATGCACAAGGTAATTTATTGGCTATATGCAAACCAACTCAACCAATTAAAAAGTATTGGTATGATGTTGTTTCATTTAACGTGAAAATAAGATTATAATTTAAAATTTATGCAAGAGATACAAGAAGAATTTTACTTACTTGGACTAGACGTTTCAACTAAAACAATCGGAATTTCATTATTCAACAATAAGGGCGAGCTTTTGGAGTTAACACACATTTCTCCAAAAGCTAAACCCGAACCAAAAACAAAAACAGAGGAACTTGTTAAAAAAGCTGACCTGTTTTTTGAGTTCATACAAAAATACAAAAACCTTGGTATTAAATACGTTGTGATCGAGGAGCCTTTGCTCAGATCAAATAACGTTAATACTGTTGGTACACTTTTACGCTTTAACGGCATGGTTACTAAAATATGTTATGACGTACTTGGTATTGTTCCAGAATACGTTTCAACATATGAGGCCAGAAAAAACGCATTCCCTTCACTTATGCAACCAAATTCATCGGGTAAATTAGTTTTATTCGGTGGGTTACCTAAAGACGTTGATAAGAAAAAGATTGTTTGGGATTTGGTCTCCAAGAGAGAGCCAGAGATTAATTGGTTATTAGATAAAAAAGGCCAACTCAAAAAAGAGAACTATGACATGTCAGATGCGTACACGGTTATGTTAGCTTTTGCCCACCAAAAAGAAATTTTCCAATAAAATTTGGTTATTTAGAAATAATTCCTTACATTTGTGGGAATTATGGATATCATTAATAAGGAGTTAGAAATTGAAAAACTGGTTCTTTTGTTAGAGTCTTTCCTTGGGGACCCAAGAAAGCATAACAAAAGGGCTAGGCAAATCAGTTTTGACTGCCCGAATTGCTCTGCCATGAAAGGTATTGAGTATGACCATAAAGGGAATCTTGAAATTTCTTATAAAGATGGTATATACCATTGTTGGGCGTGCGGTGAAACTGATAATACAAAAGGTAGGTTATCTAACCTAGTTAAAAACTATTCAGACAAAAAAACGCTTAGCGAGTTTTATAAACTTAAGTTCAAGTTCAACGAGTTTAAAACAGTTGAGGAAAAAAAGGAAGAGTTAAAGTTACCAGAGGAGTATGTAAAACTTGATGGTAAACTAGGAAACCCAGTTTTTAACGCCGCTTTTTCATACCTATACTCAAGGGGTATAAATGATTACCACATCAAAAGATTTGAAATCGGTTACTGTTTAACGGGTAAATATCAAAACAGGGTTGTAATCCCATCATATGATTTAGAAAATAAGTTAAACTTTTTTGTAACGAGAGCGATCAACCCCAAAACAACAAAATTTAAATATCTTAACCCATCGGTTGAAAAACAACTAATAATTTTTAATGAAAGATTAATAGATTGGGAAAAACCGATTTTTCTTGTTGAGGGCGCCTTTGACCATATTGTTGTACCCAATAGCATACCGTTGTTAGGTAAAAAGGTTTCGGATAAATTATTCTCTGAATTATACTTTAAATCAAAAAATTATATTATTATTGCACTTGATCCAGATGCTTGGGATGATACCGTTAAGATATATCAAAAGTTAGATGGTGGTAAGTTATATAAAAAAGTTTTGGTAACTACTTTACCGAAAGGTATCGATATCTCACTTTATTATGAGAAATACGGGCCAGAAAATTTAAAAAAATTATTACAAACAAGTAAGAGACTTAAAGAATGATAACACTAGATCACGCAACCCACACTTATCACAATAGTGTTAAGCCAACCGTTAAATATACATCGGTAACAACTGTATTGGGGCAGTACAAAGAGAAATTTGATGAGGATTTCCACGCAGAAAGAATTGCAAAGAGAAAAGGGGTCGATAAAGAAGAAATTATCGCCGAGTGGAGAGAGATTAACCGTATGGCTAATGAGTATGGAACAGCTTTACACGAGATTTTAGAGAGATTCCTATTAGCACCTAACAGAATGTACTCACCAAGAGACGAGTTTGAAAAAATCGTAATAGGCGCCTTTAGAGATGTTTGCTACGAAGAGGGTCTATCCCTTATAGATAGCCCATATCTCAAACCAGAACACATCATGTCAATCGAATTTAACGATGAAGAGGGTGTCGCGGGTACGTCAGATATTATTGAGGATTTACCAGATGGTTTGTTTTTCAATGTATGGGATTTTAAAACGAATAAAAGATTTGAGTACGAAAACAAATATGGCGAGTTTCTTCATTTCCCGTTGAACCACCTAGCACACTGTCAGTATAATGACTATACAATCCAGTTGTCTGTTTACGGTGTTATGTACGAAAGAGAAACTGGTAAAAAGTTTAACCGTGGCGGTTTATTCTATTGGGATAAGAATATCCAAGTATTTAAGCTGATACCGATTGGTTACATGAAAAAAGAAGCTGAAATGCTTATTGAGCACTATAAATTAAAAAGAATTGTACTATGATAGAAACAATCGCACACATAGCGGATATTCATTTTAGAAATATCCAAAGACACAACGAGTTTAGGGCCATATGTGAAAACTTCCTAGACCAGATGAGAAAAATGAAACCAGAACGGATTGTTATTGCTGGTGACATCGTGCATTCTAGAAACCAAATTAGTCCAGAGTTGGTCAATGAGGTATCTTGGTTTTTAAATCAATGTTCAAAAGTTACTGGTAAAGTTGTTATTATCCCAGGTAATCACGACATTGTTGAGCAGAATAAAGAACGCATGGATGCCTTAACGCCAATCATCAAAGCCCTTGACGTAGATAACATTGTTTATTACACAAAATCTGGTTTATATCAAGATGATAATGTTGTGTGGTCGGTCTTTAGTATTTTTGACAACCATATGCCACCAGAACAATTAGAAATGAGACCTTTTGACGGGATTTACGTTGGGTTATACCACGGTACGATTGTTGGGGCTGTAAATGAGCAAGGTTTTAAATTCACGCACGGCGCTGATATGAATAAATTCAGACATTGTGACATGGTTCTTTGTGGTGATATACATAAAAGACAGGTTTTTATGGTCGATGACACAAAACCAGTTATTATGGTCGGGTCGCTAATTCAACAAAATTTTGGCGAGACGGTTAGCCAACACGGTTTCAACATTGTGAAGATTAATAATGATAAGTTATTATCATATGAATTTCATGATATCGAAAACCCAGTTAAATATCTGACCTTTAAAATAACCGATATAAGCGATATAGAGGAGAATAACGAACTTTTGGTAAATGGTTAAGGTGGACATAGAAAAATCATTATACGATGAAATTATGGCGTTCTGTGAGCTTAATGAAATAGCTGACGCTAATAAATTCATAAACGAAACGCTTAAAAAGGGTTTTGACATGAAAAAGTATGGCGATTCATTCGCATTTTTCTTTAATAAAAGTGAGGATGAGATCGTGCATGTTAAAAACACCCCAGAACCCGAGCCAGAACCAGTTGCTGAGGTTAAAGAAGATATTATACAAGAACCCGAGCCAGAACCAGTTGCTGAAGTTAAGAAAAAAGGTGGTAGAAAGAAGAAAGAACAACCAAAAGAAGAGGAAATTGTGGCCGAACCAGAGGTTGTTATTGAACAAGAACCTATTGAGGATCAACCAAAAGAACCTGTTTATAAAATAAAAGAAGAAGAGGTTAAAAAACCCGAAAAAAAATACGTAACTTTGCGAAATAAGAGGGACGATAATTACGATGTATATGACACAATCTAAAATAAAAGACGCTGATTTGTATGACAGCAATAACCAGATTAAGGTTATTTGGGAAGACACGTTGGATAACCATTCAACGCACAGGGAAAAACAAATCGAAAAGTATTTCCAAAATAAATACAAGACTACTAAGGTTAAAGTAATCTTTAAACCGATCACTTCTAAAAGTAGTGATGTGGTTGCAGAAGGTACGGCTGATGCTTCAGAAGTTGTACTTGATGAAAACTACCAAAAGCAACTTATTCAAACTTATCTGAGCGATAATAAAATTGATGTACCCGTTGAATATCTAATGAAACTGGATAGTTCAGTTAATGTTGAACTTGAGGATTACAAAGACCAAACAAACAGATACAAGAAGTTTAAGATTAAACAAATTGAGTTCTCAAACTTTCTTTCTTTTGGTGAGCGAAACCGTATCGACTTTACGGATAAATTAGGTATAACATCGGTTGTTTCAAACCCACCCAATTTTGGTGGTAAGACAACCATGACCGTTGACTTATTATTGTTTTTGTTTTTCGGTGTTACATCAAAAACCGATAAAATGGAAGAGGTTTTTAACAGATTTAGTGATGAGGATGCTGTCGTTGTACGAGGTATGGTTGAAATTGAGGGTGATTCATATGTGATCAAAAGGAGTATTACCAGAAAGCAAGGTAGAAATGGTGATTACACTTGTAAAAGCGAATTAGATTTTTATCAGGTTTTACCTAAAGGTGGTGTTAAACAGCTTAACGGTGAGCAGAGAAAATTCACTGACGATTTGATCAAAACCTATGTGGGTTCTTATGATGATTTTTTAATCACAATTTTAACGACTGGTGATAATCTGGATGATTTAATTAAAACCAAACCAACTGAAAGGGGTAGAATTTTGACAAAGTTTATTGGATTGGAGTTCTTTAGAGAGAAAGAAAAAATCGCTAAAAAGAAACACCAAGAGTGGAAAGAAACGTCTAAGTTGTACCACAATAATAGCCAGGATATCCTTTCTAGAATTGAGGTTGAGGAAACCAAGATTAAAGATAACCAAGAGTTTATTAAATCTCTTGATATCAAATTAAAGGGTAAACTGGATTTGTTAAAAGAGTTTGATGCGGAGCGTGATCGTTTAAACGGTATTCGTGTTAATAATATTGATACTGAGATGTACAAATTGGATGAACAAGCCATACAGTCTGGTATTGATAAAGTTAAATTAATGATCGAGAGTAAAAAAACTGAAATCGAGGAGTTACGCAAAGAAAACCCAACACCTAAAGATCAGTTTGATGTTGACACCTATTCAACAAAGGTTACTGCTCTTAGAGACGCTAAAGATAAAGAAATTGAGCTTAAACTTGAGGTGACTCAGATAGAAAAAACAATTTCTAATCTTAAAGATGGCGAGATATGCCAGTCTTGTAAAAGACCGTTAGAGGGTGTTGACCACAAAAAGGAAATTGCTGATAACGAAAAGAAGTTAAAAACTAAAACTACTGAACACAAAAAAATTGGTAAGACCATTGATGAGTTAACCAACACAATCGCGACATATGAAAAGTTGAAAGAATTGTGGGACCAGTATAATAAAGCTGAATTACTTTTAGAAAACAAAGAAATGGAGCTTGTTAATTTTAATGGTAGTTTAGAGCGAGGCCAAGAAAAACTTAAGCAATATTATTTGGCTAAAGAGGCCCTAGAAACCAATAAAGTTATTGACACGGACCTACAAAAACTTAAGTTTAAGATCGAAAACGAGACAAACGAGAAGGATGGCTTGATGTTGCAGATAAACGGTCTTAAAAAGGATATTGAATTATCTGAGACAAAAATTGTGGATTACAATAACTTAATTACTGAATTAAAAAGGGAAGAGGTTGTTGATAAGATATTTAAGACCTATTTGGATGTTTATGGTAAGAACGGTATTTCTAAGATGGTTTTAGGTACAATGATTCCGTTAATTAATAGCCATCTAAAGATACTTTTATCGGATACTTGTGATTTCGATTTAGTGATGAGAATGAACGAGAAAAGCGAGATTGAGTTCTGGATGATTGATTGCGAAAGTGGTATTGAAAAACCTTTGGCTTCAGGATCTGGTTACGAAAAAACCGTTAGTTCATTGGCATTAAGATGTGTTTTAAGTAAAGTTTGCTCACTACCAAAACCTAACATCATTATTTTTGATGAGGTTACTGGTAAAGTTTCAAATGATAACTTAGATAGACTTGGTACCTTCTTTGAGAAATTAAAATCATTGTTTGAACATATTTGGGTTATAAGCCATAACCCGTATGTCCAAGATTGGGCCGATAACATTGTAAGGGTGGAAAAAACAGATAACATTTCAAAAGTGGTTGATATAAATGAATAGAGTAATTGACTGGGTAATTTTTAAAATAAGGTATGAAATATTCTTATTTTTTAATAAACTTTTCGCTAAAAAATCGAGAAAGTACATCATGTTTTTTGTTGGTAAATATCCCGACAATTTTAAGCATGGTTTGAAGCCGATATTGGATAATGATCACCAGTTGAAGTGGATATTTGGACCAGCCTCTATTATTTTAATTTTTCACTCAAAAGAAAAGATAAAGTACTTGGATAAATTCTTCAAGAAAATGTATTCCGAATACACCGAATCGTTCTTTTTGTTTGACATAACCAAAGAGCGTTATACCAAGCACGTTACAGATGCTTATTATAAACATTTGTATCTTGAGGGCCCTAAAAAACATAATGAGATAGTATTGAATAAAATCCAATATTTTGTAGATTTGGTTGCTCAAGCCAGAGAACAATACATAGCAATGTTAAACGAAGAAATTAAACAAGCTAGTGATGAGAAAGACAAGAATGAGGTGAAGATTAACATGGATCTTATTGATCCGATTCTAGATAAAATAATCGAATACGGTTATGACAGTTTAACGGAAGAGGAAAAAATAATTTTAAAAAAATACAAAACAGATAATGACACAGAAAACTGATACATCCCATTGGATCGACCAGCGAGAAATCGCAAACTACTTACATGATGTAAGAAAACATGAACCTCTTTCTAGGTTAGAGGAGAGTCTTTTGCTTAAGCAAATTAGATTGGGTGATAAAAGCGCAAAAGAAAAGCTAATCTACGCCAATCTTAGGTATGTCATTACTGTTGCCAAACAATACCAAAATCAGGGTTTAACGATTGAGGATTTAATTTCCGAAGGTAACTTTGGGTTACTTAAGGCCGCTGAAAGATTTAACTATGAGCAAGATGAAGTTAGGTTCTTGTCATATGCCGTTTGGTGGATAAAACAATCAATCATACAATCATTGCATGACAATTCTAGGATGATCAGATTACCAATTAACGTCATTAATGATGTTCGAAAAGCCAAAAAAGAAGCCCAAAAGAATTTTAATGAGCAAACCCATGCTGAGAATTTAACGGCTTTTTCTAGTTTACCATCGGTTGAAAGATTAGATGACCGTTATGATGAAGATGGTTTATCGTTGTATGATATTATTGAAGATGCGTCATCTATAAGACCAGATGATGCCTATGATAATGATAAGGTTAACTTAAGTAGAGCCTTAGCGCAAGTCCTAAAACAATTAACCGAAACCGAAAAGTTGGTTGTTACCAGATACTTTGGTCTGGATGGTGATGAGTGTACGCTACAAGAAATATCTGAAGATCTTGGGTTAACTAAGGAGCGTGTAAGACAAATTAAAGAAAAAGCCATCAAAAAATTAAGGTTCTATTCGGGCGGTATTTTTGATTTATTGTAATTTTTATTAAAAACTAAATATTTATAAGTATGAAAAAGATAAAAGACTTTTTTAGTAAGCATGGGCTTATTGCATTTATCGCGTTATTTTTGATAATGTCGATCCGTGGTTGCAGTAAAAACAGCAAAATCAGTCGATTGGAGAAGGAGAAGGTTAAACTTGAATCTAGTATTGATTCATTAAATGGTTTAATTATGAGCCCAGAACAGAAAAAGACGATCGAATGGGAATATGGTGTTAGTGTTTATAACAGCATTAACGATGAAATTTTTAAATTAAATCGCAATGATCAAATGATGGATTTCCAACAGTCAGTTATTATAAAAAATAGAACTATTCTAACGGATAGTCTAACCAGATTGAAAAACAAGTAAAACAAAATGTTAATATTTAAACATGAAAAACCAGCAATTAATGAGGCTTTAACATTAGCTAAAGTCGTTAAAGATCAGTTCGGGGCAAACAGAGTTATTGTTGTGTCTGATCTTGAAGATCCTAATTTAGCAACTAAAGAGGTCATAGCCGCTAAAGATATTTTGAAAAGAAATGGCTTTATGTGGGATAACAATAACAAACAATGGTGGATAAACGACAAGTTTAAACCAATTGAGACTGTTATTGAAATCGCTAAAAAAGCGGTTGCCGAAGCTAATAAATCACTAGGTGGATCAAACGAGGCTAATGAATTTATTCAAAAACTTGAGGATGTTAAAGATGCGGTAAAAGCGGCACCGATTTCACCCGAGACGGATGTAACAAAAGATGACCTTGTAAAGAAGATTGAAGGGTTTATTAACGAATTAGCTGATGAGGTTGATAGTGTTGCTTTAACTGGTAAGATTAAAGAATATTTTGACTGGATTGCACAATTCCCTGGTTATTCGTTTAACAATCAAATTTTGATTTACATCCAAAAAAGAGACGCGACAAGAGTTAACTCAAAATCTGGTTGGTCTAAATTAGGTTACACACCTAAAGAAGATGCCCAACAGATTATTATCTGGAGACCAACGCTTAAACCACCGACAGCTGGTGTCAAAAAACAGAGAAAAGAGGATTTCATGAAGAAGTTCGGTAAAGGTGGTAAACTTTCCCCAGAAATGGAAAAGAAAATGGAGAAGATGATCAACGATCCAATCCCAATGATGCCGTTTGTGTTATACCCTGTTTATGACATAAGTGAGGTTGTTGACGAAAAAGGTGAAGGTGCTTCTTCAATGGACAAACCAAAATTAGATTGGTTTAGTACTGAAGAAAACGAAGTTGCTGATAAAATCTTTGACGCGATGGTTAAGGTTTATGAAGACTTTGGTATTGACTTCGCTGTTGAGGACGCTAAAGGTGGTGAAAAGGGTTATTCAGCTGGTGGTAAAGTTAGAGTTTCTAGCGATGCTGCTGGTATCGGTAAAGCTTCCACAGCCGTACACGAATTTGCGCATGAGTTAATGCACCAAACATACCTTAAGACAAAAGCTGAGGCTGAAAAAGCGGGTGGTTCTGAAGCAAATATGGGTGAGAAAACAAAACACATCTTAGACGCCTATGTTGGTAGAAACATGTCAGAAATTTTGGAGCTACAAGCCGAATCAGTTGCATATGTTGTTCTAAAATCTTTTGATGTACCAGGATTAAAATATGCTGTAAACTACATCGCTCTTTGGAAAGGTACTAAAGATAGCATCATGGGTAACTTAGATGTTATTACAACAACAGCAAACATTATCATTAAAAACATTAACAAACACATAGTGATGGATGAGGCTGAAGAACAGTCTATCCACGGAGATTTGGTTACACCAGGTGAGGTTGCTAAATTATTGAAAGCACCTTTGGGTAAAAAAGATGATTCATTAGATGAGGTCTTTGAAGAAATCAACGAAGCTAGAAATGTGTTTAAAACAATCTTGAATTAATGCAAAAAGAAAACAAACTAACGAAAAATTTTATTATCGGTACCTTTGTAACACTCTATGTGATGGTATCGATAATATCAACTATTCACGTTATTGACTTCTTCGAACTATCTAACCCAAAATGGTTGGCTGTTACTTTGGCCATCGCTTTTGAGATTGGCGCGGCTGCTTCACTGGCCTCAATAATCGCTTTAAAGAAAATGAACAAGGGTATCGTATGGGCTTTGTTTATTCTATTAACGTTGATGCAAGCTATGGGTAACACTTACTATGCATTCGTTAACCTTAAAGGTTTTGATGGTTGGATCGAACTGTTTGGCCTTATTGATGAGGATCCCGTGCAACAAAAAAGAATTGTATCTTTTATAAGTGGTGCTGTGTTACCTCTTGTCGCTTTAGGTTTTATTAAATCTTTGGTTGATTATATCAGACCAGAGGAAAAAGAGGAAATTATTGTTGAAACTATTACTAATAATAATGGTGGTGAACAAATAGTTGAGGTAGTGGAAAACAATTTAAAAGCAGAAGCTGAAAAAGTTTGGGAAAAAGTTGCTGAACTACGTGAAGAAGGAAAGTTGCCACCGCTACCAACAGAAGAAGAGCTCAAAGATGAACCAACAGCTTTAGCAAACTCACAATATAGTGAGATGGTATCTGAAGAGGAGTATAATGAGGAAGATATTAATGATTTTGATGAAGAATTTTTAATTGACATTCAACATCCAATTGAGGAGAATGTTGCAAATTTAGAAGTGGAAACTGAAGATATTACGGTGGAAGATAAAGAAAACTACCCCGTTTACGATAAATCTAATGAAATTGCCAAAAACAACGCTTTAGATAATATTATGGTTTTTACAAAAAATGTTGGTTAATAAAGAATATTATTTCGATGATTCCGAACACATACAAAAAAACAGGACTAAAAAGAAGCAAATAATACTTCTAAACACAACATGTTCATTAGATGAACATTTGGCTAAAATAAAAACACGGTTTAACGGTAAATACAACCGATTGCCGTGTTTTTTTATTTCACAAAGTGGTGAAATATACCAACACTACAACCCGATATACTATTCTTTATTAATGGAAGATCATCAGATAGAAAAACATTCCATAACAATCGCACTTGAAAATGTTGGGTGGTTATTTAAAGACTCTTTAACAGGTAAATTGACAACTTGGAAGGGGATTGAATACTTTGGTGAGGTTATCGAAATACCCTGGCGAAACAAAAAATACTGGGCAACCTATACCGATGAGCAATATGTGAAACTTGCTGAATTAATAGACTATTTATGTATACAACATAATATAATAAAAGAATTTATAGGTAACAATATTGTCGTAAATAAACCGAACAACTATAGAGGTGTCTTAAATAGGAGTAATTACAGTAAAAATTATTACGATTTATCACCAGCAGCGGATTTTAAAAAACTAAATGAATTAATTAACAAAGATTATGAGCACAAATTTTAATCACGATAGAAACTACGATGACATTAAGTCATTGTTGGAGAAAGTTAGAAGAGCTAACTTAAATGAATCTAATGATATCATAAAAACACAACCAGAGGAAACCACTGAAAGTAAAGAGGGTGAAAAAATGGAATTTGAGGGTATTAATACTGTTGGGTATTTAAGTAAAGCTGAAGATGTTCAATTATCTGATGAGATGAGAACCGAGTTTGAAACTTCTGTTGGTGAGTTTATAAAAGCTACTGGTATTTTAACACCATATGTTAATGTTAGACTTGAAAACGGTAGAGTTATAATCACATCGGATGTCATTAAGAACCCTTCTTTAGAAAGCGTTAAAGAATTGGTTGTTGACACAGATAACGAGGACCCAACGGTTAATTTAGTCGGTGGTTCATTGATTTTAAACCAGGATTTACTAAATTTATTAAATACGATATCTAGGACATATAATGACCCACAAATTGGTAGAAATAATTTAGTTAAAGCAACAACACAAACCCAGGCTTAAAAATATGGAAACAAATAAAATTAAATATAATGTGATCATACTAATACTTTTAATAGTTATTGGTGGTTTTATTTACGCATTAATGTTTAAACCAGGTAACGGGGTTATAGATACATCTCATTACGAAAAAACTGTTGACTCTTTAAACATTGAGATAAACAAACATAATTTGAGGGTCGATTCTCTCACAGCATCGATTGAAGAGAGAAACAAAAAAATAGATCAATACTCACTTGAATTAAGTAGACTAAAAAATAAATTAGATAAAGAAAAAAAAGCACATGAAGCAGATATTAATCGTATTAATGCTATGTCTAATGCAGATATCGCCAGCGAGTTCACAAACGCTTTTAAATGATTCAACATGTTGCGTACCATGCGCAACATTAAGAAAGGCGTTGATACTTAAAGAAGACCATAAACTACTTAAAGCCGAATTAGGTGTTGCGAGAGATAGTATTGGTTTATACGTAAAACAAGGTTTAGAGAAGGACTCGGTTATACTCGATCAAAAGGGTATAATAAACGAAAAAGATAGTATAATCACCAACAAAACGCAAATAATAGGCGAGAGGGATAAAGAAATAAAAGACCTTAACCATAATATAGGTGTTTTTAAAAAACAAAGAAACTACGCCATTGGCGGTAGCAGTGGATTACTTATACTAACAATATTACTTTTATTATAAACATTTAAGATTTTTAAACTATTTATATTAATAAAAGCGGTACCATGAAAGTAAAAATAACAGAAAGTCAATTCGATCAGTATCTTAAGGAATGTATGGTTGAAATGGATGAAAAATCTAATATTAATGAAGCTCTAACCCCATCGGATAAAAGCGACATTAAAGTTATGATCAAGAAAGAAATTAAAGACTTTCTCGATATTACTCGTGGATCTCAATTTGAGACTAAAGTTAAAGATATAGTTAAAGATAGCCTTAAAACCAATAAAGATTTTGAAAATAAGGTTGTTGAGATAACCAGAAATGTTTTGGTTCAATTATATAAACAATTATGGACTAGAAGAAGTTTCTGGGCCAACGATCTTAGAAACTCACCTAATTAATGAAAAAATCAGAATTTTTAAATAACATTAAATTGAATATGACAGAGCTAAATGAGTCAGCCTCTGTCGCTTCTGTTTTAGGTGACCCTGGTAGCCCAACATATGGGGGTTTTATCGGACCATTGAGCAGGATTTCAAAAAGAAAATTAAACAGTAGGTTATTCCATACATGGGGTGATTCTAGTGTTAAAAATGGCGCTGGTACAGGTAGCATCGTTGAACCACCACAAGGGTATGTGAAAGAACACATATACAGTGTAGAGGGTAAGATGGTTACTGAGGGTGATTTAATGGACTGGTTTGGTGGTGACTTAAAACAAAAACCAGCTTTTGATGGTGGTAAGTTAGTTGCGATTGAACCTAAATGTTTAGCCTTCCCCTATTGTTCACAAGGTGCACCAGACAAACCGATAAAATTAATTGGTGAGACCAAAGAACATATGTGTGAAAGTTGTTACGGATATTGTTCACACATCGCAGAAGAAACAGGTAAATCACCAGAATATATCGCAAAATTAATCAGGGAAAAATACTTAAGTGAGAACATTTCGTTAGAGAGTGTTTATGAACCAGCAAAACCAATTGCTGAAGTTAAACCCGTTATTCATCAATTAGATGAATCAATCGAATTAAAAAAAGAAATAATAAAAAATAATATAGAAAACACAAATATTATGGAAAACATAAAAATGACACCCGAAATAGCGACTAAATGTATGGAAGCTATTATGGAAAATAATCAACTTGCAGAATGCATGTACGAAACTTTGGTTTCTGAAGGTTTTTTACCTGAAACCCTTGATGAAGGTGATACCTATGAAGGTCAATGCAAAACGATGATGGAAGATGCTGAAATATGCATGGAAATGATGAAAGCGTGTAGTATGAACGAGGGTGATTGTGCTAAGAGTGTAAACGAGGGTATCAGATCATTCCTTTATGGCGATCCGATGGCTGAATTTAAAACTTTCTTAAAGAAAATGGGTAAAGATGAGTCTTTGGCTGATGCCATAAAAAATGAGACTGATCCTGAGGCTAAAAAAGCTATGTTTATGTCAGCGATAGATGGTGATGAATCTAGATTTGTACAAAACGTTGGTAATAGAGCTAAAGATATGGAACATGCTTTAGGTTTAATTGATAAAGAACAAAGAGATGCTAACCGCGGTTCTGGGGATTTAATTAGATTTGCTGAAGATGCTGAAATTAAAGAAGGTGCTGGTATTAACCCAGCTATTTACGACCAGTTAAAACATTGTATTGAACACGGTCATTCTTATGAAGAATCTAAAAAACACGTTGCCGATACTGTTGACGGATGGGATCTTTCAAAAGAAGATTACGAAGAAGCTAAGAAGAAATTCGGTAAGACTAACGAAGGGATGGAATTGGAAGAAGGTGGAGAAGGTAGCAGATACATGTTCTTCTCAAACCTAGAGCAGATCAGAAACCAAGCTGAACAATTGTTAGGTTTGGATAAAGGTAGAATTGAAGCTATGTTAAATAGCGGACATGATTGGGCGGCTGATCACGTTGCAACAGCAAAAGAAACTTTGGACCACGCTTTCGATTTCATCACAAACGATATGGAAGATAAAGAATCAACCGACATCGTACCAGCCCCAGCAATTGGTGCTATGGGTCCAGAGGGTCCTGAAGGTGCTATGGTTCCAGCTGATGAGATTATGGAATATAATGATGAAGCTGATGTTGAAGATGATGTTGAAGTGAAGTCAGATAGCCAACAATATGAAAAAGAATTAAAACTCGTTAATCAATACATGAATGATGTTGAGCGTAGTTTAGGTAAAGTTGCCGCTGCAATATCTTCTGAAGATATTAAGGCCGCCTTCAACCAATATTTCGGTTCTTTTGAATCGAGTAGAGATGCTGATGCTGATGGGTTTGTTTCTTTCTTAACCAAAGGTTCTGAGGAGAGCGCACTTGAGTATTACGATAGATTATTCTCTAAAGGTCCTAATCAAAGTATTTTGATGTTGTTGACGTCACCAACAAAAAGGGAGTTTTTAAATAAAACTAACTTAATGATGGATGATAACCTAACCGATGCTTTGGATCTTGTTGATGATATGCAACCTAAGATAGCAAGAAAAATTGATTTTATTAGAGGTTACGAAGAAAGAAAAGACAAAAAAGTTAATAAAGACTTTGACAACGATGATGATTTTGCTGATGAAAAAGAACCATCAATGAAAGACTTAAAGAATATCGAAAAAATGGGTAGACTTGATGTTGACGATGATGATGATTTCTTGGAAGAAAGTAAGTTACCAGCTTTTGAACCTAAAAAAGGTAAAAACGTTGATTCCGATAACAAAAAATCTTCTGAAAAAGAAAACAAAGAGGCTATGGATGATGCTGAGGAAACACAAGAAACAACCGAAGAAAAGGTTGATAACTTGAAAAATCAAAAGCATGAAAATAGCGAATGGGAGAATAAGATCGACAGCATGCAACATGGTAGAAATAACATGTTAGACCTTGACTACGGTAACGACAGTAACGAGGACTTCAAAGATCGAATCGAAGACGAAGCTGACGGCTTAGCCCCTAAAGATCACGCCAACGTTGATCATGAGTCTGAAGCTGGTAAAAAGTTAATGCAATCTGTAAAAGATAGAAGAGATATAAGAAGCATGGATTATGGTGCTAAAGGTCTTAATATTGATAAAGAATTTGCATATGAAAGAAGCGATGCTTTGGATGAGGCGGTTGAAAGCCAATTAGAAAAAATGAAGAAAATGTTTACATACGACCAAAACATTATTAACGAAGAAAAGAAAGTTAAACAAATCAATGAAAACGATGTTTTCTGGACTTCTGTTAGCAAGAAAAAAATGTTATAAGTGTACAGTTTACAATTTCATAAAATTATTTAAATTTAATAAGGGCCTTCTCAAAAAAGGCCCTTATTTATTAATAGATGAGCAGGGGGCAAATACATAGGTTTTTAGAGTATTTTTCAAAACAACTTAGTTTTGACCAGATGGTTTATTTAAACACCATAAATAATATTACGCCAGAGAAGGTGGAGTTATTTAGGGACTTTTCAATATCCCTGACATATATAATCGAAGACACTTATTTAGGTGATGACGTAATAGAAACCCAATCAGATCAGATAAATCATTTTAACTGGTGTTGGGATCAAAATATTAAAAACTTTAATAAGGAAAACATATTCTTCCAAGCCAAGGGTGAGCATTATTACTACTATATGGCCTATTTTATGGACATATATTACGGGAATAGTGTTAAGACGAAGGGTTTATTTAAAAAAATGGTTGGATTTTGGGATGATGTGTTATCAATAAACAACCTAAAGACAAAATCAGAACACGACTTACTATGTGAGATTTACAAGATCATGGATAAGTATTTTGTAAACAATTATTGATAATATCGTTTTTTATTCCTATCTTTATCAAAAAAAGATGGAAATATTAATTAGTTTAATCGATAAGCTGCTATATGTGGCGCTATTCATGTCAATATTATTTATAATCCGACATGTTTTTCTTTTCTATCGCAATCTTATGGACCCAGAACCCAAAAAGTATACTCTAACTAGGGCTGAACTTTTTTATTTGGGGCTTTCGATTGCGTATATTATTAATTGTTTGGTAAACGGTATTATATTATGAATATAGACGAAATGTTTAAAAAATACCCCGATAACTTAATTGGTTTCAGGAGTGGTGGTGATGTTAAAATCATAGATTTTTGGTTGGATAAAGACTGGTCCATATTGGATGAGCATGTACCTGAAGAGGTTCAGTTAAAAAAACAAAAGGTTTCCGAAGAAACTGGTGATGTTTACTATATCATGTTTACTGGTTTATACAACTTTGTGGAGTTATATACAATTTTAACCACAATTATTGAATATAACCTTGATTTACAAAGAAAACAAGAACTATTCACCGCTAAAATGACTGAATTAAAAAACCTTTTCGGGCAATTATCTTACGAAGAGTTAAAGGAAATTTCTTTTGAAAATCCGTTAACCCTTGGTGCACCTAAGAAGGGTAAAAATAAGAAAACTGAGCCAGTTGTTAAGGAAGAGCCTAAGGAAGAACCAATTAAAGAGGAACCTATTAAACCTCAACCTAAACAAGAACCAGTTGAAGAGACTGTTGGCGAGATTAGGGAAATAAAAATGTCAGACTTAGGTCCGATTGCTGAATTAGACGAAGAATAAAATGCTAATACTCATATATTTGATACTCGGTTGTTATGGTGTAACATCGATTATAGTACAAAGCAAGCTATTCAAACCATTTAGAACATGGGTTGAAGGTAAATCAACCTTCTTCGGTAAGTTGGTTAGCTGCATGCTTTGTTCTGGCTTTTGGGTTGGGTTATTAATGGTTATACTCTTCAATATGTCACCAGCGTATTCATTTTTGGGTGAATATGGTTTATTACCAGAAATCGCAACAAGATTCGTTTGTGCTATTTTTGATGGTGCATTTATAGCGTCTATGATATACCACATAAACTTAATAGAACTATATATAGAATCTAAATTACCAGATGAGCAGTGAAATAATCGATTTTTATAACCAATATCTTGATAGTTTTGGTGTTACAGACCCATCTGCTGTTGGGTGGACTAACAAGAACGCACAACATACAAGATTTAAGGCTCTTTTTGATGTCGGTATAAAGGATTATGACAGTGTTTTGGACTATGGGTGTGGTTTGGGTCATTTAAACGTTTATATGACCTTAAATGGGTATAAAAACGTTAAATATTCTGGTATTGATGTTAACCCACATTACATCAACATGGCATCTATGATGTTTAAGGATAAAAATTTCACTGTTTCAGATATAGAAGGTATTAACCCAGAATCAACTTTTGATTACGTGATCGGATCTGGTGTGTTTACTTACGGTATAACACTAGACCAAGTCGTTCAAAAGATTGAGTCGGCTTACAGATTATGTAATAAAGGGGTGGCTTTTAACTTTTTAAACGAGGAGAGTGGGATATATGGGTTAATAACATACAAAAAAGAAGAGGTTGTCGATTCTTTATCACACATTGGTGATTTAAGTTTATCGGATACTTATTTAGGAAAAGAAGATTTTACTATTTATATTAAAAAATAAAAATATGGATGATAGAGCTTTTAAAAGTTTTGAGAAAGAGATCCAAAAAGATAAAATTGAGATCGAAAAACACAAGATTGATTACGCTAACCAGGTCAGAAAAGGCTTGGGTCGTCAAATAAACGATATTAACAGTTATATTAAACCAGAGCCGACTAAATGGGATAGGTTTAAAAGTTTTATTTCAAAAGTTTTTAAGCATTTATGAAATTAGAAAAGTTAAGTGAGATAGCCAAAGTGATTAGTACCAATTCAAACAATGATTCTGGTACCGAGGTTATTTTTAACCTAAATGAACATGAGCACGAAACTATCCAGCAAGAGGTTTATAAATTCATCAATAAAACCATACACGGTTATACTTCTAAAACAAATTTTGAGGTAATTATTCGTGATATACGTTTTATATTTAGGAAAAAGTGATTATCTAGTTGAAACCCTAGACATCCATTCTCTTGAAATACCGTACCTCTCTTCCAGGGTATCATATATTGGTTTGATTGTATCGATTGTCGGGTCGTTAAAGAATATAAAATTTACCAGACCGTTAGAATAAGAAAAATTTTTTATCGTATCGTTTAATCTCTGTGAGTCTTCCCTATTTTTTAATACAAAAACATCAAGGTCATCAGTTTCGAAGTATTGTATTACTAATTTGTTATTTATTGATAATATAACCCTTGTGTTACCGTTGTTAATTAAAAAATCCTTAACAAGTGTTTTAAATGTGTGTTTGGTGTTTGTATTTTTGTGTTTAAAGGTTTCCTCGACACAATAAGAGGTTATTTTTTTTATAATGAAATTTCCTTTTGGAACAACTTTAACCAAAGCACCCATTTCGTTTCTAAAATGTTTAATTGATGTACCAGTCTTTGGCCCAATCATAACTAACTCATAATCTGTCTCATTACCGAGCCAATTACTTAGTTTTGGGAAATAACACTTATTTGATTTTAGGGTATCGTTATAAATCTTAAGAGCATCACTATAATTGTCAGCATTACCAAGAACACTAACACGTTTTCCTCTATTATATACTAATATTTTATAAGGTGAACCCATTATAAAAATATAGGTAAAACAGTATTAAAGTAAATAAAAAAGCCCCAGTTAAGGGGCTTCAATAAGATTTAGTGAACGATTCCGAATTCTTTAATTAGCTCAAATATAACCTTTTGGGTTTTATCGTAGTGAGCGTAGATTCTGTTTTTGATATTATCGTTTTCTTCTTTAGCAGCAATTTTGCTTAGAATAGATTTAGCTTCCTCTAATTTATCAAGGTATTCTAATAATTCAGGTGCACCCTTCATATCTTCTACACTAACATTATCCTCAGCCGATGCTTCAGAATCTGTGCCCATTTTCATAGCCTCGATATCCGATTGTGATGGGTATTCGATTTTTTTATCCCCTTCATCACCAAGATCCTTACCTAACATCGCTTCGATGTCCTCTTTCGTGACCGTACCTAATTTTTCTTCGTCCTGCTTCATCTTCATGATTTCAGACTCAGTTAACATTTTTATTTGTTTTTCTGTGAAAATTACTTTTTTTGCCATAGTTCGATATATTTATTATTGAAGTCTTTATTATTATCTTCAAGTAATAATAAATAGTCACAAAAAGTAAAAAAGATGAGAGACTTCACAATTAAATTAGCTACAATGGATAATTTATTCATTTGTAAATTCAGTGTAAGCGATTACATAAATCACCAATTTAAAATTTATTATATTTCAGCCGATGGTGATCACCAGTATTTAAGTGTTGATAACATACAAAACAAAGATCATAATCACGATTGTTATATAGGAAGCCTCTACACAGACGGTAAGACCAATCAAATATTTGAAGACACTCATAAAGAAGCCTTCTCAATAAACAGAAAGGATTATAAAGATTTCATAAAATACTTAAACATCTTGGAGAAGTGGGATAAGAACAACATAAAAGATATTGAAAAAATTTACGGTAAAAATTTGGTTGTATGAATGTTTTATACTAATATTGCATCATGAAAGAAGTAAAAAACTATGTTAAGGCGATCATTAGTCTTCTTGATGAAGAACAATTTTTTGAGCGCGCAGGTATATTCATGGATAGGGATATAATAGAGCAGTTTCTAATACAAACTGTATCCGATAATCTTGAGGAGACTGGTATACCAGATTTAAAACCCAACCAACTCGAAGAGGTAATTGATAAGACGAGTAAATTCATTATCGAGGAAACTTTTCAAGACCTACTTAAAGAAGGTAAAATAGTGGTTGCTGGTGTGGACGAAAACGGTGAGTTTTTATACGCTTCAGTAGAAAAATAATTTTTTTTCATAAAAATTTGGTTTTTAACATTTTTGTTACTATATTTGTATCGAATTTAAAATAACAGACAATATGACACGTTTAGTTGACGCTTTGAGAACAGAAAATACTACCACTGAAAATGGTATGGTAACCAATTCATCATCTTTGAATGCGTGTGTTGACCTATTCTTTATGATAGGTGCAATGCGTGGTCAAGATGTTGCTAGATTGACTACTAAATTTAGCAAGGCTTTCAACGAAAGTCCTATCACCGCTTTGAGAATTCTTTTCTGGGCTAGAGATGCACGTTCTGGTGCTGGTGAAAGAAAAATCTTTAGAGATATTCTTAAATATCTTGCTGAGAATCATTCAGAATCTTTGGCAAAGAATATTCAGTATATCCCTGAGTTCGGTCGTTGGGATGACATGTTGTCATTGTTTGGCACTTCTTTGGAAGGACAAGCTAAGGGATTGATCGAAGTTGCGTTAAACAACAACGATGGTCTTTGTGCTAAATGGATGCCAAGAAAAGGTAAACAAGCAATCTCTTTGGAAAAACACCTTGGGTTATCACCAAAAGGTTACCGTAAGATGTTGGTTGAAAAAACCAAAGTTGTTGAGCAGTTGATGTGTGCTGGTCAGTGGTCACAAATCACTTACAACCACGTACCATCTTTGGCTATGTCAAGATACACCAAAGCGTTTGTTAAAAACGATGGTGCTAGATTTGATGAGTTCAAAAATACCGCAAAAACAATCAAGGCTGGTGCTTTGTATCCATATGACGTGTTAAAGTCATTAAAATTTGGTGGTGACAAAGTTGTTGGGGTTAAGCAGTGGGAATCACTTCCAAACTATTTAACAAACACTGAAGAAAGAATTTTACCAGTATGTGACGTATCTGGTTCGATGTGCACACCAGCTGGTAATAATGCAAATCTTTCTTGTATGGATGTGTGTGTTTCTTTGGGATTATACATCTCTGAAAGAAATGTTGGTCCATTTAAGGATGCTTTCATCACATTCTCTTCAACACCAAAGTTGCAATACTTAAATGGTGACATTGTTTCTAGAATGCAACAATTGGAGAGCGCTGAATGGGGTATGAGTACGGATCTTGAAGCAACTTTCAGAATGCTTTTGGACCAAGCTGTTAAACACTCAGTTCCAAAAGAAGAAATGCCAACAACTATCTTGATTATGTCAGATATGGAGTTCAATCAAGCTACCCGTTCAAATGAAACGGCTATGAAAATGATTGAGCGTCATTACAATGAAGCTGGATACACAATCCCAAAAATTGTGTTCTGGAACATTCAAAGTAGACATGATAATGTACCAGTTAGCTTTGGTAAACATGGTGCCGCATTGGTGAGCGGATTTTCTCCAGCGATTTTAAAATCGCTTTTAGCGGGAGATGACTTCACACCAGTTGCTATCATGAACAAAACAGTGAATAGCGAACGTTATGCTTGCATAACAGCTTAAAAATATTGAACGGTGGGAATACTTTCGGCAAGTTTTATATACATTCAACTATAGCCAGAAAAACCCCACACTAAGGTGTAAAGTGGGTACTACGCCCTTGGTCGAGAGACGCTTGGGATATGTGTTGCACTATGTTGCGGGAAGCATTAAAACCCGAGACCTGATTCCGATACCGTTCATGACTTTAAAAGGTGAGATTTTTTCTCACCTTTTTTTGTTTGGTAAAGTTTTTTGATTATCTTTGTAATCTTAAAATAATTCTATGCGAACAATCTATAAAAAGGTTTATGAGAAATTAAGAGGTGAACAGGAAGTCGTGGATGTAGACAATATTTTTGGTGGTGTCCATATACATCGCACAAACTCTATGGTTGAACTAACTGAAGAAGAGTTTAAAAAAGCCCTTGGCTCAAAAAAACCAGTAAACCTACTTGTGTATAGGGAGACTTTTGTTATTGAGCTCGATGAGGAGAATTGTAAGATAATCGCAAAAAAATATTTAGTTCAAAAGAACAGTGGTCACATCAAAAAGATTAACAAAACCACCCTAAAATCAAATAAATCTTACGCTAGTTTAACATTTGACCTTAAAACACGAGAGTTCTCAATTTTTAGAGCTGGTACAAATGCTAAAAACATCAAATCAACACCTTTTATTAGAAAAAATGTTATAACCAATCAAGTTTTATGCTTTGTTGAGGATTTTTTTAACTTTGGTTATGTTACGGAAACTGAATCGTTAGAAGGTCTTAATCTTATAGCAGAATATCTGGGCCATGGTGTCACAGTTTCTGAGCTTTGTGATATATACGACTATCGTACCGCAATAGACCATAGAAGTTCAAATTTAAAAGCAAAAGACCAAGCTAAATTTTTTGTTTTATTTAATCATTTGTCTGCAACTGGTCTTTATAACACCCCACCAATAAACATGTTGGAAGTAGCTTTTAATTTTAAACACGATAGAAAAAAATACTTTGGTAAAACAATATACGAATATTACGCCAACCAATTAGAAATTGACGATGTTAGTTTTGTTAAATCAGCTTTAGTTAAAAAAGATTTTTTTAATGCGGCTGTTTTAAGGTCTAAAAGAGAAACTCCCGTTGAGGAGTTCCTAGATGTCAATAACACTTTTTTTATGGGTGTGGATGTTGTTGGTTTAAAAATTCTATACCATTTAGGTTATAGCGTAGACCAAATTTCAAATTCAAAAGTGTTTGAACCCATTATTTTCCCAAAAAATAGCACCAATTATTATGCTGCTATCACACCAGATCAATTTGATTTAGCTAAAAAGTTAACCCCTTTAGAAATAAAAGAAAATATTGATTTTTTTAGGTTAGTTATTGATAGAGACGCTTTTATTCCCACCGCAATTTTAGAAATTTTTAATTTACGTAAAAAAATAGAAGTTATTTACGGTTTAAAAATAGACGTTATGATTTTGGCTAATAATACCAATCTAATGAACAGAATTGAGGCTTTACTAAATGAGGCGACAGAAAAAACTGGTGTATATGCTGTTTCTAATAGATTCTTAAACAAATTGAAAAAACATTTACCAGAGGGGTCGACAATATCAGTTGGTAAAAAATCTATAGATTGCTTGATGAGAGAAAAAATATATGAAAGCAATCAAGGCACCGCACTGATAACAATAAAACATAAAAAAGAAATATACAAGATGTATGTTGATGATAGTGGTGTTAAATGGTATAGTAGGGTTGGTGATGGGGATCGCATAAGCATTTTCGAACCCGCCCCTAAAAAAAACAAAATAACCGAGTTATCCAAAGGGGTTAGATCTTTTGAAGTTTCCCTAAGAAAAAGCGTAAGACAGATACCGTTAAGAGCTAAATACTCTAGGAAATATTTTGAACATCTTTTGGGTGACATCATCACTCGAAATGAATATGAAAATATAGTTAAAAACCTTGTTTATTTGAATAAATAAGATTATCTTTGTAAAAAACAAATAATTAATATGAATCTAGGAAAAGAGTTTAACAAGTACGCGACAAAGCACATGGGTATTAAGTCTGAAACATTAAACAGATTTGAAAGCTCAATCACACCTTATATTATTGAGGAAAGAGAAATGCACGTAACACAAATGGACGTGTTCTCACGTTTAATGATGGAAAGGGTTATCTTTCTCGGTACGGGCATCAACGACCAGGTATCCAACATTATTCAAGCACAATTACTATTCTTAGAGTCAATTGATAAAGAAGCTGGTATTCAAATCTACATTAACTCACCAGGTGGATCGGTTTATTCTGGTTTGGGTATCTATGACACAATGCAATACATTAAACCAGAGGTTTCGACAATCTGTACAGGATTAGCGGCATCAATGGCAGCTGTGTTACTTTGCGCTGGATCTGATGGTAAGCGATACGCCCTACCACACTCAAGAGTGATGATTCACCAACCATTAGGTGGTGCTGAGGGTCAAGCTACTGATATCGAAATTACAGCGAGAGAGATCGGTAAATTAAAGAAAGAGTTGTACGATATCATTGCACATCACACAGGGCAAGAGTATGATAAAGTTTACGCAGATTCCGAAAGAGATTATTGGATGAGGGCAGACGAAGCCAAAGAATACGGTATGATTGACGCTGTCATGAATCGAAGATCTAAGAAATAAAAAAATAAGCCGCTATTAAGCGGCTTTTTTTATGGGCATAAGTATTTATAATAGTATAACAACGCATTTTCCTTAAAAAATAACTATTTATATAAAGGTAAAATAAACTTGAAGAAATTATTATAAATAAATGTCAAATTTAGTATTAAGAGCAGCACTTTCCAGACCACTTACACATAACGAATTGGATGCAAACATGCAATTCCTTGAAATCGTTGAATGGTCGGTAAAGGACTTCAGAGCTGGGCAATTTGCATACAGAACAGTATCAAACGTAACATCCTTATATCTTTGTTTAGAGACACATACACAATTTGTATACGATATAACAGATGGCGCATTCGCCGAAATAATAACAATTGAAGGTACACCAACAAGATTATGGAGAAAAATTTCTGGATCTGGCGGTGGTGGTGGAACTGGTGCTGAATTTGTTGCGGCTGATTTTGATCCAGATACTAATATTTTAACATTTACAACAGTTGATGGTGACCCAGTACCTGTTGACTTAAGCTCTTTAGCTGGTGGTGGTTCTGGTACATCTGGTTCTTCTGGTGCTTCTGGCTCATCGGGTGTTTCAGGTACATCTGGGGCAACTGGTTCTTCAGGTTCTTCTGGTATCACAGGTAGCTCTGGTTCTTCAGGTGTTACAGGTACAAGTGGTGTTTCTGGTGACAAATATAAGACAACGTCAACAACTTCACACACATTAGGTTCTTCAGGTACCATAACAGTAGAAACTGGTTTAAGTTACTCGGTTGCTCAATCAATAATAATAGCATACAATGGAAGCAACTTCCAAGAGTCTGAAGTTGTTTCATATAATAGCTCAAACGGTTCATTAGTTTTTGGTGCACCTAGCAGAACAGTTGGTTCTGGTACATATACCTCTTGGTCGGTTAATTTAGACGGGGCCACAGGTGGGGATGGTTCATCAGGAACTTCTGGTGCTAATGGTTCTTCAGGCTCATCTGGTGCGACTGGATCTTCAGGTGTCTCTGGTTCATCGGGTCTAAGTGGCTCTTCAGGTTCATCTGGTGCGACTGGATCTTCAGGTGTCTCAGGCTCATCGGGTCTAAGTGGTTCCTCAGGTTCTTCAGGTGTAAACGGAACATCTGGTGCTAACGGTAATAATGGATCTTCTGGTGTTTCTGGATCTTCTGGTGTTTCTGGATCTTCTGGTGTTTCTGGATCTTCTGGTGTTTCTGGATCTTCTGGTAGTTCGGGTTTAACTGGTACAAGTGGTCTTAGCGATAAGTATTTAGGTACGGTATTAGCACCGATAGATTACTCAACTCTTACTGTAGGTACACCTTTAATCGTAACAACAACAACTAACCTATCTTATTCAGCTGGTGAAACAGTTGTAATAGCATATGATGGGTCAAATTACGTTAATGGTACGGTTTTAACATATAATGATTTAACTGGGCAGTTAGTTATTACAATATTAAGTGTAGTTTGGGGGACAAGTGGTAACTTAACCCCATCACAATCAAATTTACAGGGTTTAGCTGGTGCTACTGGTTCTTCTGGTTCATCTGGTGCTAATGGTACATCTGGTTCTTCTGGTGGTGCTGGTGCACCTGGTTCTTCAGGAACAAGTGGTGCCGATGGTGGTACTGGTTCTTCTGGTTCTTCTGGTGCTAGTGGTTCATCTGGTACTTCATCTGGGGGCACATCAACCGTGTATAATAATGTATCAAGATATTTAGCTTATAATAGTGGTTCAGCGAATATATATATGGTTTCTAGTGCAACAGTTAACACTGGTTTATCTTGGACTAGATCTGGTACAACTGTAACTATAACTCATAATAATCATGGTAGAAGTAATGGGGACGCTGTGATAATTAGGAACGTAAATATTGACAATGAGTACTGTATTATTAGCAATGCTTCAACAAATACATTTGATATTACCGTTTCATCAAGCTCGGGTACATCCTCAGGGTCAGCTGCGGCATATTCATTAGGTTTTACAGTTTCATCTGTTACATCTGGTGGCGCAACAATTGTGGCACCATCTGGTGGTGATGTTCAGTTAATGAGTTATTATCATGCAACTGGCGCAAGATCAGCGGCAACATATGTATTAACAACGCCAACATCGGTTACTAATGGCGCTGGTGCTAACAGTGCTGTAAATAACATGTATTTTCCAATACTTAGAGCTCATAATTTGGTCACTGGAGCTGTTGCTAACATGAGTATGACATTAACCACTGGGCCAAACTTTAATGTATTTAATATGGCTGGTTTAAGCACAGCGGATGCAACTGGAATAAGATTACAATTTTAAAAAAAAAATAAATGAGTCATAGTTTAATTACAGGTACAATATTTATACCGAGTTGGGTAACATCTGGCCCCAACATAACTGGTGATACAACCTCTAGTAGTAACATCATTACAAATGTCGTTGATATAAACAATTTAGTTGAAGGGTTGGTGGTTTCTGGTACAGATATACCATCTGGATCTGTGATTACTAGTATAAATATTGGCGCTAATTCATTTGAAATTGATAATTCAGCGACTGGTACAAATACGGGTATTACAATAACAACTACAACACCAGACGGTGTTTTTTATTGTGCTGATTCACAATATAGTGAAGTTAATGGCTTAACATCAACTTATGACATAGCAGAAGGTTTTCAAATTGTTAATAACGCACTAGATAGTGCAACTTTTAACGCATTAAGTGGTGTATTTAATTTATTTGTTATAACAAAAATAAC
>JACCDP010040655.1_pt1 | contig 33517 bp, 25 predicted proteins | sample 7445841 | NCBI WGS metagenome assembly JACCDP01 (sample SAMN15323441, study PRJNA562643) | freshwater metagenome | isolation source: river surface water | place: USA:Blue River Watershed | collected 2017-08-17 | reverse complement strand
TCCTTGCTGCGCTCGAGGCCGGCACGGGCGTAGCCGCCCACGCCGCCGTTGTCGCTGGCGAAAATCACCACGGTGTCGTCGGCCAACCCAAGTTCATCGAGGAGGGCGGTGATCCGGCCGACGCTCTCGTCGACGCTCGCGATCATCGCCGCGTAGACGGGATTGCGGTGGCCGCCGGCGCCCGGCTTGGCGCGGAAGCGCGCGATCAGCTCCTCCTTGGCATGGTGCGGGGAGTGCACGCCGAAGTGCGGCAGATAAAGGAAGAAGGGCCGGTCTCGGTGGCGCCGGATGAAGTCGATCGCGCGGTCGGTGAGGAAATCGGCCAGGTACTGGCCCTTCGGGTAATCGACCGCCGGATTGGTGCGGAAGTCGTAATGCTGGCCGGCGCTCTCGATCGCCTCGTCGAAGCCGCGCCGCGCGGGGTGGTGATCCCCCTGCTGGCCGAGGTGCCACTTGCCGAACATCGCGGTGGCGTAGCCGCTCCGCTTCAGCGCCTGCGGCAGGAGCACGCGGTCGAGCGGGAGGTTGGTGACGTTCTCCACCGGCCGCAACGGACGCGAGGACCAGTCGAACCGGCCGACGCTGCCCACGGTGTAGACGCCGGTGCGGACCGAGTACTGGCCGGTCATCAGCGCCGCGCGGGTCGGCGCGCAGTTCTGATGATGGTGATGGTTGGTGAGGCGCATCCCCTGCGAGGCGAGCCGGTCGATGTGCGGCGTCTCGTGGTAACGGCTCCCGTAGCACGCGAGGTCGGTGTAGCCCAGGTCGTCGGCCAGGATGAAGACGATGTTGGGGGGGCGCTCCGCCGGGGCGGCCACCAGCAACGGCAGGGCGGCGGCGAGAAGGAGCGCGGGCAAGGCTCGAAGCATGACCCGATGAAGGGCGGAGGCCTGGGACCGCGCGAGTCGAGACTGGAGGTTTCCGCCGGGACCCGTCCGGCGATGAGGCGACGCGACGGGCGGCCCGCCTCGTCCGCCGCCCGACACGCGCCTTTCCCGTTGCCCAGCGGGGCTCCCGCGCAACGCTCCCGCCAGCTCCGCCATGCGTCTCACCGGATCCCTGCTGCTGCTCGAGGACGAGCCCCTCCTGCGCCGTCGCCTCGAGTCGCACCTCGCGCGGCTCGGCGCGGAGGTCACCTGCGCGGCGACGCTCGCCGAGGCGCGGCAGGCCCTCGCGGGGCTCGATTTCGACTATGCGCTGCTCGACGTGAACCTGCCCGACGGCCGCAGCCTTCGCCTGCTCGAGGAGAAGGTGGTGCCGGCGAGCGTTGTGACGGTTGTCATGACCGCCGAGGGCGGCGTGGCGGGCGCGGTCGAGGCGATGCGGCTCGGCGCGGCCGACTACCTCGTCAAACCGTTCGACCCCGAGGAACTCGGGGTGCGTTTTGGCCGCGCGCGCCGCGACCGCGGGACGAAGCGCGACCGCGAGCACCGGCGCGGCCAGGAGGTCGCGCGCGAGGAGGCCTTCTACTTCGGCCCGGCGCTGGAGGATGTGCGCCGGCAGCTGGAGAAGATCATCGCGGCCGATCGCCGCGCCCAGGGCGCGACGCCGCCCGTCCTCATCGAAGGCGAGACGGGCACCGGCAAGACGACGCTCGCGCGCTGGCTGCACAACCATGGCCCACGCGCCTCCGCGCCGCTGGTGGAGGTCAACTGTTCGGCCATTCCCGACAACCTGGCCGAGTCAGAATTGTTCGGCCACGAGCGCGGGGCCTTCACCGACGCCCGGGAGGCGCGCATCGGCCTTATCGAGGCGGCCGAGGGAGGTACCCTGTTCCTCGATGAGCTGCCGAGCCTTTCGCTCGGCATCCAGGCCAAGCTGCTCAAGGCGATCGAGGACCGGCTCGTGCGCCGCGTCGGCGGCCGGCGCGACCAGGCCGTGGACGTCCGCATCATCGCCGCGACGAACGCCGACCTGCGGGCCCTGGTGGCCGCGGGCCGCTTCCGGGACGATCTGCTGCACCGCCTCGACCTTTTCCGCGTGCGCACGCCGCCGCTGCGCGAGCGCGGAAACGACATCATCCCGCTCGCCGAGTCGATTGCCGCGCGGATCGCCCGCAACTACGGGATAACTCCCGCCCCGATCCCTCCCGAGGGGCGCGCACGGCTCCTGCGCCATCCCTGGCCCGGCAACGTCCGCGAACTCGCCCACGAGATCGAACGCTCGCTGGTGTTCGAGGACGACAAGCTCTCTTTCCGCAGCCTCGCCCGCGCCGAGGGACCGGGTCCGGCGGCGGAAGCCTGGACGACGCCCGGGTTCGAGATCCCCCAGGGCTTCGTCCTCGACGAAGCCATCAACGCCCTCGTGGCGAGGGCTCTGCGGCAGTCGGAAGGCAACGTCTCCGCCGCGGCGCGCCTGCTCGGCGTGACGCGCGACTACGTTCGCTACCGGCTGAGCGAAAAGGCGCCGGGATCCGCGGGCGGCTCCGCCTGACCGGCCGAAAGGCCCGGTCCCATGGAAACGAACACCCCGGCTGCCGCCGCACCGATGCGCCTCGACAAGTGGCTGTGGGCGGTGCGCGTCCACCGCAGCCGCGCGCTGGCGACCGACGCGTGCCGCGCGGGTTCGGTCATGGTGAACGACGTCGTCGCCAAGCCGGCGCGCGAGGTGCGACCGGGCGAGACGGTGCAGGTGAAGGTGGGATTGATCACGCGCACCCTGCGCGTTGTCGGTGCGCCGCGGTCACGGGTCGGGGCGAAGCTGGTCGCTGATTACTGCACCGACCTCACGTCTCCGGAGGAATTGGCCAAGGCGCGTGCGCATACCGTGCAGCAGGTGCTGGCGCGCGAGAAGGGCAGCGGGCGGCCGACGAAGCGCGACCGCCGACTGCTCGACGATTTGTTCGGGTAGGCCGGGGGTTCGAGACCCGACTTTCGCGCGAAGGTCGCTTCGGCATTTCCGCGGCTGCAGCCGCAGCCACATCAACGGGTCTCCACCCGGGTATGGAATTTCTCATGCGCCAGCAGGTGCAGGCGATGCATCACCAGGCTCAGGTCGGCGCAGGTTTCCCGAGCGATCGCGTCGGCATCGCCGGCCTCCGCGCGTCGCCGCACCCGCAGGAAGCGCTCCGAAAGCGGAAGGTGCTCGTCCTCGCAACCGAGCCGGCGGAGCAGCCGCCGCGCGCGATCCGCCCAGCGTCGCGCGCGCCTCACCAGGCGCCGCGCGCCGTCGGCCGTGATCCGGGCGGCCGCCAGGTCCTGGAACACGCGGCACTCGAAGGTGCGGCATTGCGTCGGGCGATCGGCGTAGATCCGGCAGGAACGATCGGCGCACAACGCCGCACACGGTTGCGGCACGCGTGTCACCGGCATCCTGGCCCGCGAGACGAGCACCGGCATTCCGGCGGACCGCAGGGCGCGCGGATCGTCGCCCGCGCCCAGCTTCACGTGGTGGAAGAGCGTCCCGTCGCAGCACAAGCCGCAGGCGCGACACAATTTTTCCCCGGGACTCATGGTTTGGAGGCGGGAGCGGACCGCAGCGCGCGCAGGCAGGTTTCAAAGTCCTCCGGCCAAGGGCACGCGACCTTGACCAACGCCTGGGTCATCGGATGCACGAACTCCAGCGCCGCCGCATGGAGCATCACGCGCGGTACCGCCACGGTGCGGTCGCCAGTCCGGACACGCGTCGGCCCGCCGTAGAAGGGATCGCCGAGGATCGCATGGCCGCCTTCCGCGAGATGCACGCGGATCTGGTGCGTACGCCCGGTGTGCGGACTGGCCTCGACGAGAAGCGCACCCGGCAGGCGTTCGACGACGCGAAAGGATGTCCGCGCCGGATCGCCGCCACTGCGCACCGCGCCGAACCGGCTGGCCTTTCCCTCCCGGCCGACCACGCCGAGGTAGTTCTCCACCTCCCAGGTGTCGGGAGTTGCCGCGCCGGCGACGGTAAGGGCGAGGTACGTCTTGCGGACGGCCTTTCCGGCGAAGAGCGCGGAGATACCCTTGTTGGCCCGCGGGTCCCGCGTGAAGAGCACGGCTCCCGAGGTGTCGCGATCAAGGCGGTGGTGCAGGCCGAGGTAAGGCGTGCCGCCGTCGCGCTCTTGGAGGAAAGCCTGCAACGTGGATAAGACACTCGGCCGCCGCGCATCGAGGGTCGGCTGCGTGGGCAACCCCGCCGGCTTATCGACCACGATCAGCCCTTCATCCTCGAAGAGGATCCGTTCTGGTCGCCACGCGGGCGCCGCCGGCGGCGCGTCCTGCCGGGTCGCGTCGTTCCGCCGGTCGATCCTGCGCGGTTCCATGTAGTTCGAGCGTGGAGGAGGCGACTGACGGATGACAAGGAGCGGTGCGGGGCGGATGAACTCAGTGAAGGACACCCCGAGCAGGTGTGGCAGGGGCACGCTGCAACGGCAAAGGCAGGTCTCCTAAACTTACGCGTGAAATCTCCGCGGCTGCCGCCGCAGCCACATGAGGAAGGCCGCACGAACCATCATATCCCAACTCCTTCCTGCCCTTATTCATCCGCCCCATCCGTGAAATCCGTGGTGAACCTGGTTGGGGAAGCGCGGAAAGGCCGGGCTCATCGAAGTGGGCGGCCGGGACGTCCGCCCCTACCTCGAGCCTTCGGATCGTCATGCGTGCATTTTCCGCGGCTGCCGCCGCAGCCACATCGGACAGCGAAGCCGCTCGCAGCCGCGCGCCTGTTTCCCAGTTTCCCGACTTTCCAATTTCCCGCTTTTCCGAGTCTTCCGCGGCTGCCGCCGCAGCCTCATCGGACGGGTCCTGGCCTGTCTTCATTCGGAAAATTCCGTCGCGCCGGGCGATTGCCGCCGCTTCAACCGTGCCCGGCGCATGAACGTCTACTCCAAGTTCGAAACCGAGCTCGCGGTGCGGCCGGATGACATCGACCTGTACCAGCACGTGCACAGCACGCGCTACCTCGACTACGTGCTGGCCGCGCGATTCGAGCAGATGGAGAAGAACTACGGCATGTCGATGCAGGCGTTCGCCGACCGCGGCCTCGGCTGGTGGATGACGAGCGCCACCATCCACTACAAACGACCGCTCGGCTGGGGCGACCGCATGGTCGTGCGCTGCTGGATCGACCACTTCACCGAGGCCGGCTGCCGCGTCGACTTCGAGATCGAGAAGCTGCCCACGGGCAAGCGCGTCTGCGATGGGCATTGCTCCTACACGCTCGTCACGCTCGCGACCGGCCGGTCCACGCCGATCCCCGAGGACGTCAGGGCGAAGTACTCGATTTGAGCCCGGCCAGCTCGCGGCGGAAGGCCGCGGCCATCGCGCCCGAGGAGAAATGATTTTCGGCCGAGGCGCGGCCCGCGCGGCTGAGCTCCGCCCGGCGAGACGGGTCGCCCAGCAGGTCGCGCCACGCGCGGGCTAGCGCCGCCGCGTCTCCGGGAGGCACGAGGACCCCGCCCCCGCCCGCCGCGATGAGCTCGGGAAACGCCGCGGATTTCGGCTGAACAACCGGCACGCCGCACGCCAGCGCCTCGACCACGTAGAGCCCGAAGGCCTCCGCGTAGGTCGCCGGCACCGAGAATAACGAGAGCCCGCGCAGGAAGGAGATCTTTTCCTCGCGGGAGATGTTCGGCGACCACGTGACGCGTGCCGCGAGACCGGCGGACTCGATCCGCGCCCGCAGCCGCCGGATCAGCGGCTCATCACCGGCGGTAGCGGCGCCCGCGAGGTGCAGCCGGGTTTCGCGGTCACACATTGGGCCAGCGAGCTGCAGGAACGCGTCGACCATGACCTCGAGGCCCTTTTCACGGCACATGCGCGCGAGGTAACCGATGGTCGGAACCACAGGCGTCGCGCCGGCGGTCGCGTAGCCTTCGAGCTGGATGCCGTTGAAGACCACGCGCACCGCGTCGGCGGACAAACCGAGCCGGCTTCGCATCAGGTCGGCGTAGAAACGGCTCGGGGAAAGGAGCAGGTCGGTAGCACGCAACGTGGCCGCCATCGCCTGCCAGCACCGGGCGCGGTAAGGCTCGGGCAGACCGTCGAGGAAGGTGTCCTCGCCCTGGAAGAACGTGACGACCGGCGCGCCGAGGCGGCGCTTCAGCGGCTCGGCAAAGCCCGCGAGCAAAGCGGTGGAAAGGCAGATGACATCGGGTCGCTCCGCGTGCTCGAGCCAACCCATCAGTTTCTCGAGCTCCTTGCCGAGCCGGCTCGAGCCGACGTTGAACATCTCGAGCGTCATCTCGCCGTGGTCGCGCGCCGACGTCATGTGACTGTGGCGCGCAGCCCAGCGGAGCAGACCGGTCGAGTTGAGCAGGCGGTCGACGAACGCCGGCGTGCGCCGGAACAACGGGACCTTCTGCTGCAGATAGACGTTGATGCCGCCGAAGAAGACGGGGACGCGCGCGGCGCCGGGCAGGGCCTCCTCGTCGAGCGTGTGCGGGAGGTACATCGGCGCGATCGTCACGTCCTCCCCGGCGCGGAGCAGCTCACGCGCGAGGGCGTTGTCCCGCATGCAGGCCCCACAGTAATAGCTGCCGGTGCCGGGCGTGAGGAAGACGATCTTCACGTTCGAAGGCTTGCCCGCCGGTGCGCGCGTGTCGAGGGCCCGGCCGGGTTCAGCGCGCAGGCGCCGGGGCCGGCCCGGCGCGCACGGCGAAGACGGTTCCCTTCTCGCCGCCGATCACGACGAGGCCGCCGCCAAAGGCCGGAGAAGCCACGAGCGCCTCTCCCAGCTCGAGGCGCCAGAGCTCGGCACCGGCCGCGAGTTCCGCCGCGTAGAGGCGGCCGTCGGCCGAGCCGAAGACCACGGCGTCCTCGAAGAGGATCGGCGCGCCCTCGACGCGCCCGCCGGTGCGGAACTTCCACGCGGCCTCACCCTTCACGCGGTCGATCGCATGGAGGCTCTTGTCGCGCGAGCCGATGAGCACGAGGCGCTCGTTCACCGCCGGCGAGCTGAAGAAGGGCATCGCGCGGTCCTGGTATTTCCAAGCGACCGTCCCGGCGGCGACGTCGAACGCGACGGCCTGGTTGGCGTAATTGCCGCAGTAGGCCATCGGGCCGAACGTTCCGACGGAGGCAGGAACGTAGGCTTCGGCGTCGATGGTGCGGACGACCTGGCCGTCGGCGAGGCCCACGACGTGCAGCTGCGCGTCGCAGCCGCCGAAGACCACGAAGCGGCCGTCGACCACCGCCGGCGCGCCGTTGATGTAGTTGCCGGTGCCGTAGCTCCAGATCACCCGGCCGTCGGCCGCGTCGAGCGCGCGCGTCGTGCCGTCGTAGCCGTTGACCAGCACCCAGTCACCCGGGCCGGCGGGATTGCGGACGAGGGTCGCACCCGAGCTGATCTTCTCGTCGGTGGAAAACGTCCAGACGACCGCGCCGGTGTCGGCCGCGAGGGCGTAGAGCTTCCCGTCGTTGGAGCTCAGGAAGACGCGGCCGCCGACGACGGCGGGGGCGGCGTTGACGGCGTCCTTGGTCTCGAACGACCACAGTTCGCGGCCGGAGGCGGCCTCGAGGCAATGCAGGCGGCCCTTATCGCTGCCGATGAAGACGCGGCCGTCGACGATAGCGGCCTCGGCGTTGACGGGGCCCGGGGCGGTGAACGTCCACGCGACGACCGGGTGGCGCGGCACGGGCGCGGCGGCAGAACCGGAAAGCGCGGGGCCCCCGCGGGTCATGGGCCATGCGGTGACCTTGGGCGCAGGCGTGGCCTTCGGGGCGGAGGCGGGTTTCTCCCCGCAACCGGTCAAGGCGAACGCCAGCAAGCCGGCGGCCGCGAGCGGAAGCCGGTGGCGAAACTCAAGTTTCCAGGCCGAACACACGCCGGTAGAGTGAAACGAAATCCCCCGCCTGCAACGGGCGCGGGTTGAATTTCCCCGTCCATTGCCGCGTGGCGTCGTCGGCGAGCACCGCGAGGTCGGTCGTGCGGTCGAGCGCCGGGAAACGGCACCGGGCGACCAGGGCATCGACCCACTCGACCGCCGGCCGATCGGTGACGCCGAGTTCGCGGAGGATCGCGCTGAGGCGGCCGTAGGTCGCGGCCGCAGCGGGCGCGGCCGCGTTGAAGCGCATCACGGGCGGCAGCATCGTCGCCACAGCGCGGCCGTGGACGACCCCGAGACGCGCGGTGAGCGGGTTGGCCGAGGCGTGGGCCGCGCCAAGCATGCTGTTCTCAATCGCGAGCCCCGCGAGAGCCGCGCCGAGCAGCATGCGGGCGCGGTCGTCGTCGGTCGCGCGGCCGTCGACGACGCGGTCGATCGCGCCGGCGACGGCGCGAAAGGCGGACTCGGCGTAGGCGGCCGAAAGCGCGTTGGCCTTGGTGCAGACGGCGGATTCGACCGCGTGCGTGAGGGCGTCGACGCCCGACAGCAGCGCGGCGCCGTGTGGCAAGGTCGCGGTGAGTTCCGGATCGAGGATGGCGACGGCGGGCAGGGCCTTGGGATCGCCGCAGGCCATCTTCTCGTGCGAGCCGTCGCGGCTGATGAGCGCGTAGGACTGCGTCTCGCTCCCGGTGCCCGCGGTGGTGGGGATCGCGATGAGCGGCAGCATCGGGCGCGCGGCCTTGCCGTAGCCGTGGTAGTCGTGCATCGCGCCGCCATTCGAGAGGAGGAAGTTGCAGGCCTTGGCGGTATCGAGGCTGCTGCCACCGCCGAGGGCCACGAGACAGTCGAACCGGTGCGCGCGGGCGGCGTCGCGGCAGGCGGCGGCGTCGGACTCGGTCGGGTTCTCGCGCGAGTCGGAAAAAACCCCGGCCGGGATCCCGGCGTCGGCGAGCATGCGCGCGGCGCGGTCGAGATGACCAGCGCGCGCGATGCCGGGGTCGCTGACGATGAAAACGCCGGTGCCGCCGAGGCTGCGGACGGCGGCGGGAAGCTCGCGCAGCGTGCCTGGGCCGAAGATGAGCCGCGGCGCGGGGCGCGAGACGAAGGCCGCGGTCATGCGGTGAGGCGGGCCGCGCCGGGGCGAGGACGCGTCAGACCGCGGCGAGGTCGCCCTGGAGGGCGCGGCGCCGGTAGAGGAACTCGAACATGTTGCCCTCGTGCGGCTGCTCCCACTGGACGCGGTTCGTCGGGTAGGGGCCGACGTTGAGCCGCTCGATGTTGGTGCTGGCCATCAACTCGAGGGTCCAGTCGCGGTCGGCGGTGATGGCGGAGACGACGAGCGACTCGCCGATGACGTCGACCATGCGCGCCTGCGGCACCTCGAGGATACTGGCGAACGGGAACATGAACTCGGTGTTGGCGAGCGGATGCTCCGGGTCGGTGCAGGAGACGAGGGTGGGCTGCAGGAAGGTCTGGCCGAACTTCTCGATCAGGCGCGGGCCCTGGCGGTAGCGGGCGGTGACGTCCTCGGCGCCGGGCGTCTGGAGGAGTTCGTCGATGCGCTCGTTGATGCCCTTGGCCATCGAAGGGTTGGCGAAGCCGCAGAGGAGCGCGTCCTTGTCGTCGCGCGGGCGCGGCACGATGGCGGCGAGCCGGCGCGCGAGGGCATCGGCGAGCTTGTCCCGGTGGCGCGGGGTGAGGACGGCGGAAGCGTTGATGCAGGAGCGGCCGCCGTTGGAGGCGATCGACTGCGCGATGATGTCGAGGTGGCGCTCCCACTGGTCGGCGTGGTCGTTGCCGAGGAGCACCTTGCTGCGGCCGGAGCCGTGGACCTGGATGTTCCGGAACGGGGAGTAGCGACGGACGGTGGCGTCGCTGCCGAAGGCGATGGCGCGACCGGTGCCGAAGAGGACGGCGTCGCCGCCATCGTGGCCGGCGGGATAGAAGCCGAACGCCTCGCGCGGGAAGCCGGCGGCGATCATGGCCTGCACGATGCGGAACGGCGTGAGCGGATCCTCGCGGCCGGGCTTCAGCACGACCGGGATCTTCATCACGAGGGCGGGCAGCCACAGCGAATTCACCCCGGGCGAATTGCTGGGCAGGAGCACGCCGAGGCTGCCGGTCTGCGGGAAGAAGTTAACGTCGATGCCGTCCTGGCGGATGAAGCCGCGGTCGAAGAGCTCGAGCGGCATGCCGCGGGTGAGCCCGGCGAGGATGGCGCGGATGTTGGCCATCGCGGCATGGACCTTGCCCATGTTCTGGTGACCGAGGGAATGCGGCAGGCCGGTGAGCTGCGACAGCGCGGCGACGTAATCCTGCGGGCTCTGCAAACGGTCGCCGTCGCCCCAAGGCAGGTTGCCGCGGAGAAACAGCTCGGCGGCCTGCTCGCAGGCATCGGCCAGCTTGGCGCAGGGGATGGCCTGCAGGCACTCGGCGGCACGGGCGAGCCCCTGCTGGAGATCGCGGCGGATGAGCCCGGAGTTCGCCATGCTCACGGCGATCTCGCGGCCATCGACGTTGAAGCGGACCTTGTCGAGGCTCTCGTAGGGGCGGCCGAGGCGAAGGACCGGAATGTGGATCGAGGAGCTCATGGTGTGCGCGGGCGGCCGGGGCCGCTCAATAGACGCCTTCGATGATGGTCTTGGTGAGGGACTGGAACGGACGAACGTCACCCACGCCGTCCCACGGGAACTCGTCGCACGCGGGGCGGCGGATGGCCTCGTCGCGCTCAAGGAAGCGCGGCACGAAGAACTCGCGCGTCATGGTGGTGAGCTCGACGCGGCCGTACTCGCCGTACGGCATGACCTCGTCGGGCTTGTCGGGGTTCACGATCCGCAGCACGGCGCGCGGCTGCGGCGCGTAGTAGGTGAGGCTGTAGTTGTCCTCGGGCTTCAGCTTCCGGCTGATGGCGAGACCCATGAGGGTATTGCCGTAGGTGGGGGCGAAATTGATCTGACCCTCGAGCACCTCCTCGACGACGAACCGCACGTACTGCGGGGTCATGGTGGTGCCGCCGGCGAAGACTGCCTTGATGCCGGCCTTCACGAGCGACATGCGCTCGGCGAGGTTCTCGAGCAGCCGCGGCGTGGTGAACATGCATTGGATGTTCCGGTGCCGGATGATCGTGGCCGCCTGGTCGATGACGTGCTCCTGGTACTTGCGGGCCATGGCGCCCTCACCCATCGCGATGAGGCGCTTCACCCAGCGGGGATCGAGGTCGACGAAGTAGCAGGAACCGCCGCGGTAATTGGCGAGGTGCTCGATCGCGAGGCGCAGACGGCGCGGGCCCGTGGGGCCGACCATGAGCCAGTTGGCGCCCTTGGGGAAAAAGTCGGGGCCGTAGTGGTCGCTGAATTCCTCGTAGTCGACCTTGTAGTCGTCCCAGCCGATGCGCTGCTTCGGCATGCCGGTGGTGCCGCCGGTCTCGAAGACGTTGTAGGGCCGGCCCGCGTAGGCCTTGGGCACGAAGCGCTCGGGCTGCTCCTTGCGCAGCACCTCGTCATCAAAGTGGTCGAAGCGCTTCAGGTCGGCGAAGCAGGTGATCTCCTTCAGCGGATTCCAGCCGGCCTGCGCGGCCCACTTGAGCCAGTAGTCGCAGCCCGTGGCGGGCGAGAAATGCCACGCGATCATCTCGCGCGTCCAGGCGTCGAGGGCGGACTGGGCTTCGGGGACGGACAGTTTGCTGCTCATGGGGAAAGGAAGAACGGCGGAGGAAGGAAAGGGAGGACTCGGGCCCGCGGCGCGGAGGGCCGCGGGCGACTCGGGAAAACGGACCGTGGCGGGTTATTTGCCGATCGCAAACAGGTGCGTCATTGTCGCCACGTGGAGGAGGTTGTTGGCGACGACCGGGCTGGCGTAGATCGGGGAGAAGAACTCGGGCTTGCCGACGAGCTTCATCTCGCGGCCCGTGCGGAGGATGACCAGTTCGCCGTCCTCGGTGCCGCAGTAGACCTTGCCGTCGGCGACGAGCGTCGAGGACCAGATGCGGCTGTTGGTGGCGTAGGTCCAGAGGATCTTCCCGTTGGTGATGTCGATGCAGTGGATGTTGCCGTTGTATTCGGCCTGATAGAGCAGGCCCTCGTGCAGGCTCGGGGTGGAGATGGAGCGACCGATGCCCTTGTTCGTCCACACGGCCTTGCCGGTGATGTCGCCGCGGGCGGTGAGGTCGATGCAGCTGACCATGCCGACGCCGTCGCCGTGCTCCGGATCCTGGCCGATGACCATGTAGGCGCGGCCCTCATGCACGATCACGGTGGCGATGATTTCGCTCGGGCCGTCGTGCGTCGCGTACTTCAGCGGCTGACCGTTCTTGGTGCGGTACTCGGGCGGGTTGGCGTCGTAGCGGAAGAACTCCTTCAGCGCCGGGAAACCCTCGGGATGCTGGTACGGGTTGAGGTCGAAGCCGTAGCAGAGGCCGTCGCCGCCGCCCCACACGATCGTGGGCACGCCCTTGACCTCGGCGAACGCCGCCGAACCCCAGCTGGCATGCAGCGCGCGCTTGGAAACCCCCGCGGTCTCCTCGGCGAGCACCTTGCCCGTGTTCTTGTCCACGATCACAAGCGCGGGGGCGAGGGGCGCGGGGATGTTCAGGTGGGACCAATCGACGCCGTTCGAAGTCGCGATGATCACCTTGTCGCCGACCACCACGGGCGAGCAGCTGGAAACGTTGTGGGGGAAGATGCCGAGCTCGTTGCGGATATCGGCCACCCAGAGGATGTCGGCGGTCTTCGGCCCGACGGCGACGGGCTTGCCGTCGACGGAGGAGAACTTCGCCTCGTCGGTGAAGGGGCCGCCGTTGCCGTCGGCCATGCCCTTGACGTCGAAGCAGATCACCTCGCCGCGGTTGCTGACGACCCAGCCGCGGTCGCCCTCGATCGAGGCGGAGGAGCAGAGCCCCACGAACTCCCAATCGCTCACCTTGCCGGCGCCGACCTTGGGGATGACGAGCTGCCAGAGGAAGTCGCCGGTCTTCTCGTCGAAGCACATCAGGATGCCGCGGTCGCCCTGTTGCGACGGATCGCGCGGGGACTCGTTATTGGTGCCGACGAACACCCGGCCGCCGGCGACCACGGGCGTGCCGTAGGTCTGCGAACCGAGCTTCACGACCCACTTCACGTTCTTCGTGGTCTTCGGGTCGATGGTCTCCGTCTTCGGGATGAACTTCCCGCTGTGGATGTCGTCGGGGATGCCCTGGGCGACGGCCACCATGTTGCGGGTAGGCGTGCCGCCCCACATCGGCCAGTCACCCGCGCGGAGCGCGGGCAGGACGGCGGCGGCGGCGAGGAGGGGGAGGAGCTTATTCATTGGAAACGAGGGAGAGGTTGTCGATGAACACGCGCTTGAGGGACTGCGGCGAGAAGGCGAACACGCCCGGCGAACCCTGCTGGTGCAGCTTGTCCTGCCGCACCTCGATCGTCCACTTCTCGGGCTCGGGCTTGGATTTCTCCCAGAGCTTGGCGCGGACCCAGCCCCCGCCCTTGCCGTCGCCGTCGACGCGCGTCTTCAAGCGGTACCAGACGTTGGGCTGGGCGTCGAAGGGGACGGACTCCTTTACGCGCTCGTGGTTGCTGGACACCTCCAGGATGCGGCTATTGGCGACCATCGCGATCAGGTAGCGCTGGTTCACGAGCCCCACGGACGACATGACGCGGCGGGTGCCGTCGGTCATCACGTCGGCCTCGAGGGTGTAATTCCGCTGGTCGCTGCGGCCCACGAAGTTCATCGTCCGCTGGAACAGGATGTTATCGAGCCGGTTGGCGATGACCTTGGAGCCGTCCTTTTCGATCGCGTGCCACTTCACGCGGGCGCCGAGCCAGGGCAGCGGCGGGAAGCCGACCGCCTCGCCGGCCTCGTTCTTCTGGTTCAGCGCGGAGCCCTCGAAGCCTTCCTTGAGCCCGAAGCCGGCCACGATGCGCCCGCGGGTCACGGCCGTGAGGTTGTTCCACTTAGCCTGGAACTGGCCGGCCGACATCTTTGCCGTCGGCACGGTGGAAAGGGTGTCGCCCTTGAGCTCCCCATCGACCTCGGACTTCACGAGCGCGGTGGGCGGGACGAACTTGGACCAGGAAACCTCACCGGTGACGGGACGTACGCGCCGGCCGGCGGCATCGAGCCCCCAGACCGCGAACTTCCGCGACTGCCCGGGGCTGAGCGCGAATTCCGCGGGGATGATCTGGATCTGGGTGATCGGCGCGGTGGACGCGGGCTCGGGCGCGAACGCCACGGCCGGCGGGATCACCGGGGCGGAAGCCTTGGGACCGAAGCAATGCAGCGACTCGCGGGTGAAGATGAACACCGAGTCGCCGTAGAACGACGGCGCGCCCAGGCAGAGGGAATCCATCTTGTTGACCGAGATGACCTGCGCCTTGTCGCCGGCGTCCTTGAGGACGTGCACGGTGCCGTTGTGCATCGGCACGTAGAACTTGCCGTCGGCGAACGCGGGCGAGGCGTGCAGCTGGTCGGGGGCGAGTTTCTCGCTCCAGAGGGTCTTGCCGGTAGCGGCGTCGGCGCAGACGAGGGTGCCGGTCGCGATGGTGGAGTAGACGCGGCCGTTCACGAGGAGCGGCGAGCTCGAGAAGGCGACGAACTCGTCGTTGCGCCAGATCTCGGCCTCCTTGCCGAGCACCAAGGGCTTCGGGCCCGTGGGATACTCGGTCGGGATCTTCAGCGCGACGAGCCGGCCGTGGTGGGTGGCGTCGACGTTCTCCTTGCCGTGGATGCCGATCAGCTTGCCGGGACCCACGAGGAGGACGTCGGCGTTGACGCCCGATTGCGAGAGCCGGAAGCGCCACACGGGCTCGCCGGTGCGGACGTTTATGCAGACGATGTTGCCGCAGCCGGTGCCGGCGTACATCACGCGCTGGTCGCCGAGGTTGCCGAAGACCGGCGTGGCGAAGGTGCTGTCGAGCGGCTCGATGCCAGGAGTGCAGAACCAGGCGAGTTCACCGGTGCGCTTGTCGAACGCGTAGAAGCGGTTGCGGGCGGGACCGTCGGCGCCCCAGTTGGCGGTGATGCCGTCGGTGATGACAAGCGGCCCGTCGATCGCGAGTGAACCCGTGCGGCCGTTGGGAAACGTGAGCCGGCCGTACTCCTCCATCATCGAGTGCTCCCAAAGAAGCTTACCGTCGCGCGAGAAGGCCATGAGCTGACCCCACGTCGACTCGAGGTAGACGTTGCCGGTCTCCGCGTCCACGAGCGGCGCGCCGATCGCGTAGCGGTTGTAGGTCGTGTCGCTAAGGTAATCGCGGAAGCGGTACTCCCAGATTTTCTGCCCGGTCTTCGCATCGAGGCAGAGGAGCGTCTCCTCGACGTCGGTCGTTTCGCCATAGAAGCCGAAAGCGTACACGCGACCATCGGCGATGACCGGCGTGCCGGCGCCGCGCACCTTGTAGGACCAGCGGTGGTTGGGACCGCCGATCTCCAGCGTGTCGGGCAGCTTATCGGCGGCCTTGGAGACGCCGTTCTGGTCGGGACCGCGCCAGTTCAGCCAGCCGGAGGCGGCGGGGCACGAACTGATCCCAAGGGAGAGGGCGAGGAGGACGACGTTTCGGGGGGCTGGTCTCATGGTGGCGGAAAGTGGGGACGACGCGGGGGCGGAAAGACCCCCTTACCGACGAACGAAGCGGCCGCGAGGTTGCGGACCACTCGATACGCAGGCCTCAACCCGTAAAACCGCAAGGCGGTTTTCCCAAGAGATGAGGCACGCGGGCCCGTCTCGAACCGCCTGACGTTTCGTGCCTCTCGAGTGCTTCGTGGTGAACCAACCCGGACCTTTTCCGTGATTTCCGCGTGTTCCGTGGTCTCTCACCCAACGAGGCAAGATGCCTCGTCCACCCGCAGCCTTCGCGGTTCAATTCCCAGGCCAGCAACCACGGATCCCACGGATCGATCCTTCATCCGTAGAATCCGTGGTGGAAGACCGGAGCTTCGCCGCTTTCGTGCCTTTCGCGCGTTTCGTGGTGAACCACCCTGGGCCCTTTCCGCGCTTTCCGCGGAGAGGCTTCAGTATTCGAAGGTGAGCTGCACGCCCACGCGACGCGGAGCCCCGGGGCTGCCCGCGAAGATCTCCGGGTTGATGAACTGATCGTAGCGGCGATTGGCCAGGTTGTGGCCGTAGACAGCCACCGTCCATCCCTCGACCCGGTAGCGGAGCTGCGCGTTGAACAGGCCGTAGGCCTTCTGCGTGAAGGTCGCCGTGTTGCGCTCGTCATAGGCAGTGCTGCCCGTCGCCGCATAGCTCGCATTGATGGACCACGCCTTGGTCAGGCTCAAGGTCGCGCCGGTGCGCAGGGTGTACTTCGGCACGAAAGGCACCTGGCGGCCATTCACCTTGCCGCCCAAGGAATCGGCGTGGTCCTCGAAGGTCGCCTTGGTGGTGCCGATCTGCACGTCCCACCAGAGGTTTTCAACCGGGCTCCACATCAACTTGGCCTCGAACCCCCGCGATAGGACCTCCTTGGCGTTGACCACCACGTAGTCCGTGGAGTTCGGCACGGTGCGCTCGAACTGGTAATCCTTAATCACGGACCAATAGCCCACGACGCTGCCGCCGAAGCGGCTGCGGGTATCGCCAAACGTGATTCCCGCCTCGTTGGACCACTGCCGCTCGCTCGCAAAACGAGCAAGGTTAGCATTGCCAGAGAAGCCGCTGTAGCCTTCGGGTTTCCGGCCCAAGGCAGTGCGGAACATGAGATTAGCACTTGAGGACAGGCCGTGCTGGAGACCCGCACTCAGGGCAAACTGGTTCTTGCTCTGATCCTTGACCAAGCGGGGCTCCGGCGGGGTCGGAAAGCGGAAGTTATTGGAACTGACCTTCGTGCGATCGATCGAGGAGTCATTCTCCTCCAGCCGCAGCCCGAGGCGGAACAGCGTCTTCGGCGCAAGCGGTTGATCCACGCCGCCGAAGGCCGCCCAGTTGCGCTGGCCAATCGTGAACTGAGTGCGCTCGGTCTGGATGAACCCCGGTGGGACGAAGGCGCTCGGCGGGACCACAAACTGCCGCTGGGCGTCACCCGTCGTGTCCTGATCCGAGGCGAAGAGTCCGGCGCGCCAGCGGGCCTGCCCGGCCACCGCCTTGGATTCCACCTTCACCTCATGCGTCCACAGGTCCTCGTCCTGCACGACCCGCGAGGAGCCGAGGGCGAGCGGCGAGAGGTCCAGATCGGTGAGCGAAGGGTCGAGTTTCCACGACTGACGCGCCGAGGTGGCCACGAGCGAACCCCAGCCGAAGCTGCGGCGAAGCTGGGCCGAAAGCTGCGTGCGCTCGATGCGGGTTTCCCCGTTGATCTCAGACGCGACGGAGAACCGATCCGGACTGAAGAGAGAAGTGATCCGAGTGGCATCGTCGCTCAACCGCTCATGGCGCAGCGAGAGCCGAACCCGCGTAGCGGCATCCGGCCGCCAGAACAGGGCACCCCGGGCCGAAACGGACCGACGGTCGTCGGCCGTCCGCTTCTGCAACGTGTTGGTGACGAATCCCTCGCGATCCGCCAGCCCAAGGCCGAAGCTGTAGCCGAAACCCGCACCCATGGGTCCCTCGAAAGAGGCCTGCGCGGAGGACGCGTTGAAAGAACCGTAGTCAATGCTTAGCTTGCCTTGGTGGCGGGTGCCGGGTTCGCGCGTGCGGACTTCGATGACGCCGCCCGCCGCGTTGCGCCCGTACTCCGTTCCCTGGGGGCCCGCCTTCACGGTGAGGCTCTCGATGTTCAACAGGCCGCTCGGGTAGGCCGAGACCGACCCGCTCGGCACGTCGTCGATGTACAGGGCCACGCCGGGCGCGCTGAAGAAGATCGAGTTGGTCACGCCGCGCAGGGCGATCACGTCGCCGAAGCCGCGGGTATCGCTGTTGCTGAGGAACAGGTTCGGGGCCGCACCCGAAAGATCCTGCAGCTGCTGGATCCCGTGCTGCTCCAGCAAGTAGGGGTTCAGCACCGCCGTGGCCGGCTGAATCCGCAGTCCGTCGACGCCGAACTCGGCCTCGACCTTGAACGGCGACATGACCGTGGCGGCGGCGTCAGCGGCGCGCAGCCCGGCGAAGGGCAAGGCGATCAGCGCGGCGAACGCGCGGAACGAGGAGCGGGAGGTGGGACGTGGCATGGGAATGAAGGGTGAAGCGGCAGATTCGTGCGGAAGTCGGCGAAGGGCGTGTTCCGTTGCAAAACGCGGATTGCACGTGGCTTTCACGCGGGTGGGCAAGCCTCGATCACGTTCGCACGCCGCCTTCGCGCGGCTTGCCTTGCCCGAGGCCGGCGGCTGACTGCTCCATAGCCCCCGCCCCATGGAGCCCTTCCTGCTGCTGATCATCGGCGTCGCCATCGTGCTCGGCGGCATCATCTGGCTGCGGCTGCACGCATTCGTGGCGCTGATGGCGGCGGCGGTCGTCGTGGGAGCCCTGACGCCGCGCGAGAACATCGAACGTGCCCTGCTGGCGCAGAAGCGCCCGCCCGCGGAGGCGGCGGCCCGCGCCCAGGAGCCGCTCGGCGCGAGGCTCGGCGCGAAGTTCGGCCAGACCAGCGCCAACCTCGGCCTGCTCATCGCGATGGCCTCGGTGGTCGGCATGTGCCTGCTCCACGGCGGCGGGGCCGACCGCATCGTGCAATCCCTCCTCGGGGTATTCGGGGAACGCCGCGCGCCGTTCGTGTTCGCCACGAGCGGGCTCGTCCTCGGCGTGCCCGTCTTCTTCGACACCGTCTTCCTGCTGCTCATTCCGCTGGCCCGCGGACTCGCCCTGCGCACCGGCCGGAACTTCCTCCTCTACGTGCTGGCGATCGCCGTCGGCACCACGATGACGCACTCGCTGGTGCCGCCCACGCCGGGACCGCTGTTCGCGGCGAACGCCCTGCAGGTTGACCTGGGCGTGATGATGCTCGCGGGGTTCGTCCTCAGCACCCTCACGGCCTGCGTCGGCCTCGCCTATGCGTGGTGGGCCAACCGCCGGTGGCCCACGCCGGTCCGCGGGATCGGGGGAAACACCCCGTCGCCGGCGGAGGCGGCCGGTGGGGCTGCCGCCCCTTTGCCCCCGCTGTGGCTCGCGCTCACGCCGATCATTCTGCCGGTCGTGCTCATCTCCCTCGGCACCGTGGCGGACATGACCCGCGTGACCCCGGAGACGCTGCGGCTGATCCGCGGCGTTTCCCATCCTAACGTCGCGTTGGCGCTGGCCGCCGCGGTCGCGCTCGTGATGCTCATGCGCGGCCTGCGCGGCGATCGGGAGCGCCTCCGCTCGACGCTTGCCGCGGCGCTCGCCGACGCCGGCACCATCATCCTCATCACCGTCGCCGGCGGCGTGTTCGGGGGCATGCTTCAGGAGACCGGGATCGGCGAACGCATCGCCGGTCTCGCCCGCGAGCACCGCATCGGGATCCTCCCGCTGGCTTTCGCGGTGACCGCGCTCGTCCGTACCGCACAGGGCTCGGCCACCGTCGCGATGGTCACCAGCGTGGGCATCATCGGCACCTTCGCGACCCCGCAGACGCTCGGCTTCCACCCCGTCTACCTCGCGCTCACGATCGGCTGCGCCTCGAAGCTCACGCCTTGGATGAACGACAGCGGCTTCTGGGTCGTGTCGAATTCGGCCGGCCTCTCCGAACGGGAGACGCTGCGCACGATGTCCGTGATGTTCTCGCTGATGGGCGTCACCGGCTTCCTGCTGATCATGATCGCGGTGAGCCTGTTCCCGCTCGCGTGACGACCGGCCCGCGCGCCGCGCGAAAAGGCGCTTTTCTCCCAACCCGCCCTACCCCAACCTCCGCCCCGAAATGAATATCCGACCCCTGCCCCTCGCCCTCGCATCCGCCCTTGTCATCGCCTCCGCCCTGTTCGCCGCGGAGCCCAAGCTCACGCCGCTCTTCAACGGCCGCGACCTCGCGAACTTCAAGTCGGAGGGCGCCGCGGAGTTCTGGCGCGTCAAGGACGGCGTGCTCATCGGCGAGAACAACGCCGCCCTCAAGGGCCACACGCTCCTGACGCAGAAGGAGTACGGCGACTTCGTGATCGAGTTCGACTCCCGCTGGAAGGGCACCACGCCCCGTGGCGTCGATACCGGGGTCGAGATGCGCAAGCCGCGCATCCAACTGCAGCTCGGCGTGTCCGGCAGCCTGCGGGTCGACATGACCGGCTCGTTCTACACCGGCGGCAAACCCGCCTACCCGGAGGCCGGCCAGGCCAAGGACGCGAAGAAGCTGCTGAAGCCCGAAGGCGAGTGGAACACCTTCCGCATCCAGGCAAAGGGCAACACCTTCACCTGCTGGATCAACGGCACCAAGGCCTCGGAGTACACCGACGCGAAGTTCTCCGGCGCCGCCCCGCTCGGTCTGCAAATCCACGGCAACGTCGTCATGAAGTGCGAATTCCGGAACGTCCGGATCGCCGAACTCTGAGCCTCGACTCCCGCCCGCGCGCGGCGGCCGGCGCGGCTCCAAGCCCTTTCCGGATGAAATCCCTCCGCTCCGCCGCCGCCTGCCTCGTCCTCCTCGTCGCCTCCTCCCGCGCGGGAGCCGCGGGGGAACCGCCGCCCGATGCCGTCTTCACCGGCGGCAAGGTGCTCACCGTCGACGCCGGCTTCACCGTCGCCGAGGCCTTCGCCGTGCGCGCGGGACGCATCGTCGCCACCGGATCCTCGGCGGCGATCCGCGCCCTCGCCGCGCCGGGCCGCACCACCGTGTATGAACTCGGCGGGCGCATGGTCCTGCCGGGGCTGATCGACTCCCACGTGCATGCGCCCGCGGCGGCGATGTTCGAGCACGACCACGAAGTGCCCGACATGGAGACGATCGCCGATGTGCTCGCCTACATCGAGGCGCGTGCGCGCGTCGTGCCGCCAGGGCAATGGATCCAGACCTCGCAGGTGTTCATCACGCGGCTGAAGGAGTCGCGTTACCCGACACGCGCGGAGCTCGACGCCGCGGCGCCCCGTCACCCGGTGAACTTCCGCACCGGGCCCGACAACATGCTGAACTCCCTCGGGCTGAAGCAGTGCGGCTTCGACCGGAACTTCACCGTGACCGACGGTGGCCCGGGCCTGCTGGAGAAGGACGCCGGCGGCGAACCGACCGGCCTCGCGCGCGGCCTGCAGCGTTTCATCCGCACACCCGGCCCGCGCGCCGCCACCGCTGATGAGCAGCAGGCGCGGCTGAAGGCGCTGCTCCGCGACTACAACCGCAGCGGCTTCACGACCGTGGCCGACCGCGGCGCGAGCGCGGGCTCGATCGCACAGTACGCGCGCCTCCGCGCGGAGGAGGGCCTGACGACCCGCGTCGCGCTCTCGCAGACCTTCCCCACGGTGGGACCGCTCGCTTCGATCCTCACCGCGATCGACCAGATCGCCGAGAGCCCTTGGCGCGGCGGAGACCCCTGGCTGCGCCTGATCGGCACCAAGATCTGGCTCGACGGCGGCATGCTCACCGGCAGCGCCTACATGACGAAGCCCTGGGGCCGGAATGAGAACTACGGCATCCGCGACGACACCTACCGCGGCGTGCTCAACGTGCCCGGCGACCGCCTGCGGGCGATGATCCGCCGCGTCGCCGGCCACGGCCTGCAGTTCACCGCGCACACCGTCGGCGACGGGGCGAGCGAGGAACTGCTCGCGGCCTACGCCGAGCTCGCGCGCGAACGCCCGGCTGGCGACCTGCGGCTCTGCATCTCGCATTCCAACTTCATGACGCCGGAGACCGTCGCCGCCGCCGCGCGGCTCGGCGTGGCCATGGACATCCAGCCCATCTGGCTGTACCTGGACGCCCGCACGCTCGTCGCGCAATTCGGCTACGAGCGCCTGCGTTGGTTCCAGCCGCTGCGCAGCATCCTCGCGGCCGGCGGCGTGCCGGGCGGAGGCTCCGACCACATGCTGAAGATCGGCGACCTGCGCGCCATCAACCCGTACAATCCGTTCCTCGGGATGTGGACGACGATCACGCGCCGCGCCAAGTGGCACGACGGGCAGCTGCACCCGGAGGAGGCGCTCACGCGGCGGCAGGCGATCGAGTTCTACACGCGGCTCAACGCGCGGGTGATCCTCTGGGACGCCGAGATCGGCTCGCTCGAGCCCGGCAAGCGCGCCGACTTCATCCTCGTCGACCGCGACCTGCTGGAGTGCCCCGTCGATGACCTGCGGCACACGCGCGTCCTCGAGACTTGGGTCGACGGCCGGCGCGTGCACGGCCCGGGCGGCTGATCAAACCGACCAGCCGTCGACCCGGCTTCAGGGCGGGAGCCCCCGCCCTCCCCTGGGCACCCGCGACTCCGCGTGTTCCGCGGAACGCGGCCGCCTCGCCGCGGTTCCCCGCCGTTTTCCGAGCACCCGTGTTTCGGGTATCGGGCGCCGTGGAATACGGGCTCCTCAGCGGGCGGAGTGGGCGCGCCCGGCGGAGCCCGCCGGCGCAACCACCATGAATCCCACCCGACCGCTCCTCCTCCTGACGTCTCTCCTCGCCGCCGCCGCGGCAACATCCTCCGCGGCGCGAGGCGAGGATCCCCGCGCCGCAATCCACGCGCTGCGCACGGAGATCGCCCGCCATGATGAACTCTACCACCGCCGGGACACGCCTGCGATCAGCGACTCCGACTACGATGCCCTGCGGGAGCGCCTCGCGCGGCTTGAGCGGACCCACCCCGCGGCGGCGGCCGACGCCGGCGGCGACCTGCCGCCGGTACCCGACGATCGTACCGGACGCCTGCCCGAGGGCGCCCACCGCACGCCCGTCCTCAGCCTCGCCAAGGCCGCCACGCCGTCGGCCCTGCGCGCCTTCCACGCGCGGCTTGCGCGACGCTTCGGGACCGAGGACCTCGCCTACGTCGTCGAGCCGAAGTATGATGGGATTGCCGTCAGCCTGACCTACGAGCGGGGCCGGCTCATCCGCGCGCTCACCCGGGGCGACGGCCGCAGCGGCGAGGACATCACGGCCCGGGTGCGCGCCCTGGCCGGGGTACCGGCCCGCCTGCGCGGCGACGACGCGCCGGACTTCATCGAAATCCGCGGCGAGCTCCACGTCCCGTTCGCGGAGTTCGCGCGGGTCAACGCGGCCCGCGCCGCGGCGGGACGGCAGCTGTTCGCCCATCCCCGCGCCCTGGCAGCGGGACTCGCCCGCCGCCTCGACGAACCGCCACCAGAGGAAGCGGACGCCCTGCGGCTCGTCTGTTTCAGCACCGGCGCGTGCGAGCCGCCCGCGGCGCTCCCGGGCCGCCAGCACGAGCTCCCGGCGCGCCTTCGCTCATGGGGCCTGCCCGCGCTCGCGGATGGCCGGCCCGTGCGCGGCGCCGGGGCACTGCTCGCAGCGGTCGAAGCAGCCGGAATCGCCCGGGCGTCGTGGTCCTTCCCAACCGACGGCGTCGTCGTGAAGCTCGACTCCCGCGCGCTGCAGGCGGCGGCCGGCGAGGGTGCTGACGCGCCGAGGTGGGCCGTCGCTTACAAGTTCGCCGCCGAGTCCGCGGAGACCCGTCTGCTCGGTATCACCGTGCAGGTGGGCAAAACCGGCGCGCTGACCCCGGTGGCGGAACTCGATCCGGTCGAGGTGGGCGGCGTCACCGTCTCCCGTGCCTCACTCCACGGGCGCGGTACCCTCGCGCGCATCGACGCGCGCGTCGGGGACGTCGTGCGCGTCGGACGCGCCGGCGACGTCGTGCCGTCGATCGTGGGCGTCGACCTGGACCGACGGCCGCCGGAGGCGAGGCCGTTCCTGCTGCCCGCCGCTTGTCCGGAATGCGGAACACCCGTCATCGACGACCCGGAGTCGGGCGCGATGCGTTGCCCGGCGGAGCTGTGTCCGGCCCGCGTACGCCGGCGGCTGGAGCATTTCGCCTCGAAGTCCGGCGTGGATATCGAGGGGCTCGGCCCGGTGCTGATCGGTGCGCTGGTGGCGAACGGAGCGCTCAGGAGGGCGGCCGACGTCTACGCCCTGCGGCGCGAGGACCTGCTGGCGGCGGGCAGCGGGGCGGCCGAGCGGCTGCTCGCGGCGATCGCGCGCAGCCGCTCGGCGGAAGCCTGGCGGTTCATCGCCGGCCTCGGCGTGCCCCGGATCGGCGCCTCCGCGGCCCGCAAGCTGGTCGGGCGCCACGGCACGCTTGAGGCCGTCGCGGCGGCAGATCCGCGGCTGCGCGAACCGCTCGGGGCGCTGCTACGCGCGGGAATCAGTCCCGTGGCAGAGGGGACGGTGGGCGGACCGCTGCAGGGAAGGACCCTCTGCCTGACGGGAGCGCTGGCGGGCCTGACCCGGGCGGAGGCGACGAAACGGATCGAGGCCGCCGGCGGCCGCGTCACGGGATCCGTGGGGCGCGGCACCGACTACCTCGTCGCGGGAACGGCGCCGGGGGCGAAGCTCGCCGAAGCGCGGACACGCGGCGTGAAGGTCATCGGGGAAGGAGAATTCATGGCGCTGCTGGGAGGGAAATGACATGATCTCCGCCGACCCGCACTGCCCCGCCGCGCTCGCGCAACTGGAGCTCAACCGCCTCGCCGCGCGCGTGACGGTGGCCTGCCTCGACCTGCACCGTGAGCTGGGGCCCGGCGCCCCGCGCCGCCTTTATGAAGAGGCGCTCATCTTCGAGCTGGACTGCGCAGGAATCGCCTCGCGCCGCCGCGTCGAGTGGCTCGTGCGCCATCGCGGCGTGCGGCTCAACGCGCGGGTGGCGGTTGATCTCCTCGTGGAGGAACTCCTTGCGCTCAACCTCGTCGCGGCGGGTGAGGACCGCCGCACGCGCGAGGGCTGCCTCCGGGTCTTTGTGCGCAGCGCCGGGCTTCCCCTCGGCCTGCTGGTCGACATCCAGACGCCCCGGGCCGAGCGGGTGGTCTCGACCCTCGCGCCGGAGCGCGCGACGTCCCCCGAGCCACGCGGACCGTCCGCTTGACGAACGCGGGCCGCGGCGCGGCGGTTTTCGCTTGGTCGCGGACGCGCGCCGCGGCTACACGTCTTCCTTCACCCGAGCCAACCCATGAAGTTTCCCGAACAGTTCACCGTCATCTCCGACGAGGTCTCGCAAGACCTCCCCGATCTCGTGCGCTTCGCTAAGGAGTTCAACCTCCCCGGCTACGAGCTGCGCAGCATGTTCGGACGGGCCTTCAAGGACCTCACGCCCGCCGACATCAAGGAAGTAGGGAAGGTCGCGCGCGGTGAGGGCTGGCGGATCTTCGGGTGCTCCTCACCGGTGTTCAAATGCGACATCGACGACGCGGCCGCCGTCCGCGCCCACCAGGACGAGTTCCGCCGCAGCCTCGGCGTCGCCCAGGAACTGGATTGTGACCTGATCCGCGTCTTCACCTTCCTGCGTCGTTCGCCGGCGGACAACGCCGCGTTGACGCCGCGTGTGGTCGAGGAGCTGCGGCGGCTGGACGCGATCGCCGGAGCAGCGAAGGTGCGGATCGGCGTCGAGAACGAGCACAGCTGCATCCTTGGCACGGCGCTCGAGGCCGCCGAGATCATCCGCGACCTTCCGGCCCCCCGCTTCGGGATCGTCTGGGACCCGTGCAACGTCCTCTACGTGCCCGGCGCGCCGCAGGACCCGACGGCTGGTTACGACGCAATCCGCGACCGCGTGCACCACATCCACGTGAAGGACTCCCGCCGCGTCACGCCGAAGCCCGGCGGGCTGCAGGCCGCGGCGACTCCCGTGGGCCTCGGCGACGTGGGCTGGAAGGCGCACCTCGCGCAGATCCGGCGCGGCGGCTACGCCGGCAACTTCTCCCTCGAGACGCATTGGCGCGTCGTCCAGATCGACGAGAAGGACCTCCACCTCCCGGCCGGCTACGGATTCTCCCGTGGCGGCGTCGAGGCCTCGCGCGTCTGCCTGCACAACCTGCGCGAGTTGCTGCCCACCGCCTGAACGGGCGGCCGGGCCGCGGCATCAGCGCCGCAGCGCGCGGTCGGCGTGGTCGAGATACCGCGCCCAGTCGTACGGCATGATGTCGTGCTTGCCGGTACGGATGTGATAGGCCACGCCGTCGCCGAACAGGGGCTCGTTGACCGCGGGCATCGCCGCCGCGCCAAGGCCGCGGCGCCCGTGCAGCGCGTAGACCGGGCCGGCGTGGAGCGCCGCGAGGAACTCGCCGCGGGGATCGGCCCAGCGGTCGTCCTCCGCGCTGGCGACGTGCACCGCCCGCGGTGCGACCAGCGCGATGAGCTGGTGCTGGTCGACCGGCAGCGCCGCCTCGCGGCGGTTGTAGGCGCGGAAGTGGCGCGCGAACCAGAACGGGAAGGACGTGTTGATCCGCTCCACGTTCTCCCCGTACACGCGCATGCTGAGCGCCGCGCCGCCGCTGCCGGAGTTGTTGGAGATGACCATCGCGAAGCGCTCGTCCTGCGCCCCCGCCCACAGCGCCGTTTTGCCGAGGCGCGAGTGACCGTGCACCGCCACACGGGACGCATCGATCTCGGGGTCGGCGGCGAGTACGTCGAGCGCGCGGCTGAGGCCCCAGGCCCAGATGCCGATCGAGCCCCAGGCGTCGGGCGCGCGTTCCTCGACCCCGCCGGTGTTGAACAGCGCGCCGACGTCGCGGCCGAGACCCTCGGGGCGGTCCTCGCAGACATCGCCGTAGTAGACGGTCGCGGTGGCATAGCCGCGGGCCACGACCGTTTCCACGTTCCAACGCGACGCATGCACGCCGCGCGTGCCCTCGGTCGCGCGGTTGTCGACTACCTTGAACTCCGGGTTGGTTCGCATCCAGGCGCGCGAGAGCGTGATGCCCGGGTCGGCGTTCACGCACTGGTTGCCGTAATAGTTGTAGCCGAGGAAGGCCGGCCACGGGCGACGGGCCTTGGCGTCACCCGGCGGCTGGTAGACCAGCAGGTGCATCTTGGGTCCGTCCTTCCGCGCGGTGAACCACACGGTGATCTCCTTGCGCACCGCCTTGCCGCCGAGCGCCGCGCGGTCGACCGAGGTCGTTTCCCAATGCATGCCGGCCGGGCGGCCCGCCGGCGTGCGACCATAGACTTCGCGCGAAAACAGCTCGAGCAGTTCCAACCGGCGCTTCCGCCACGCCGCGACGTCGCGCACCGGAGAGCCGTCCGCGGCGACCAGCGGATCGGGCAGCGTGTAGGCCGGCACCTTGGACTCGTCGTAATTGATCGGGATCTCGGCCTTCGGGGCGGCGGCGGCGGCCAGCGCGGGGACCAGTAATGAAACGAGCAGGGGCGGCATCAGGTTCATCGAACCAAGCTGGCCACCGCCCGCGCCGGGATCAATGCGCGGCTCCCGCCGGCCGGCCCGGCCGCGACCGCTACCCCTTCAGGCCCTGCCGCACCATCGCCACGGCGATCGCGGCGAGCAGCATCGAGATGATTTTCGAGATCGCGCGCAGGCCGGTCGCACCGATGCGGCGGGCGAGCGCTTCGCTGTAGGCGAAGGCGAGCACGACGAGGCCGAGGTTCACCGCGAGCGCGGCAAGGGTCAGGCCGACCCCATGAGTCTGGGCGAGGAGCAGGAGCGTGGCGATCAACGCGGGGCCGGCGATCAGCGGCATCCCGAGCGGCACCACGCCGAAGTCATCCGGCAGCTTCTCCGGCTCGCCGCCGGGATGCACCAGGTCACGCGCCGCCAGCATGAAGAGGATCAGGCCGCCCGCGACCTGGAAGTCCGTCACGGAGATGCCGAGCGCGCGGAAGATGCTGGCCCCGAGGAAGAGGAACAGCAGCGCCACCCCGCCACCCGTCAGGGTAGCCTGCCGCGCAATCCGCTGCCGGCGCTCGGCCGCCATCCCCTGCCCCAATCCGAGGAAGATCGCCGCGAGCCCCACGGGGTCGATCGCCACGAACATCGGGATGAAAGCCTGCAGGAAGCGCGAAAGCACGTCGGCCATGCGCCGAGCCTACCACCGGCGCCAAACGCGGCAAGCGGCCTCACCGGAGCCGACTCCCTCCCAAGGGGAGGAATCCATCGGCAACTTCCTGCCTCGGCTCCGACCCTCCGAACCTTCCCTTCCCCGGGGGCAACGCGGGCTTGCGCCTCCGGTGACGGCGGTTCCCCTTTCCCCATGGCCGAAAAGAAACGCCCCGCCTCCGCCGAGAGACCCGCGCGCTCCAGCGCCGACCGCAAGTCCAACGCCGGCAGCACCCCCGATCCCTGGGAAATGTGCGCCCGCCTCGACCACGGAGCCGACCGCAGCTTCGCGTGGAGCGTGCGCGAGCAGGTGATCGACTCCGCTCCCGAGGACCGCGCCCGCATCGAGGACCAGCTGCTCAAGTCCCTCGCCCTGCCCGGACTCACCGAAGCCGGGCGCGCCTTCCTCTGCCAGATGCTCGCGCTGGTCGCGTCCGCCAAGAGCGTCCCGGTGCTCGCCGCCCTGCTCAAGGACCCCAAGGCCAGTGACGACGCCCGCTACGCCGTGCAGCAGATCGCCGGCCCCGAGGCCGCCGCCGCGCTCCGCGAAGCCCTCGGCTCGCTCTCCGGCGCACCCAAGGCCGGCGTGATCGGCAGCATCGCCCACCGTCGCGACACCACCGCCCGGCCCATCCTGGCCGGCATCAAGGAAAACCCCTCCGAGGCCCCCGTCGTCCGGGAAGCCGCGGCCCGCGCCCTCGCCCACCTCAGCTGAGCCACCGCCCATGAATCCGACCTCGCTTCCCGTCAGCCGCCGCCGCTTCCTCCGCAACTCCGGGCTCGCCACGGCCGCCGCCGCCGCGCCCCTCATCCTGCCCTCCGGGTTGCGCGGCCAGAACGCCCCGAGCCGCAAGATCACCGTGGGCATCGTGGGCTCCGGCAACATCGCCGACAGCCATTACGGCGCGCTCCTCGGCGAGGAGAACGTGCGGATCCTCGGCGTCTGCGACGTCGACCGCGAACGCCGCGAGGAAGGCGCCGCGCGCGTCAACCAGGCCTACGGTAACAAGGACTGCCGCGCCCACGCCGATTTCCGCGAGCTGAACCGCCGCGGCGACATCGACACGGTCTTCGTCTGCACGCCCGACCACTGGCACGCGCTCGTCGCGATCGACGCGATGCGCAACGGCAAGGACGTCTACATCGAGAAGCCCATGACCCTCACGATCGAGGAGGGCCGCGCCGTCGTCGCCGCCGCGCGGAAGCACAACCGCGTCGCGCAGCACGGCACGCAGCACCGCTCGATGAAGCGCTTCCACGATGTCGCGGAGTTCGTCCGCAACGACGGCCTCGGCAAGCTGCACCGCATCGAGTGCTTCATCCCGCCGAACAACCGCCATTGCGGAGCGACGTGGACGCCCGAGCGCGTGCCGGAGGGACTCGACTGGGACATGTGGCTCGGGCCCGCCCCGTGGCGCCCGTACAGCTCGCTCGGCTGCCACTACAACTTCCGCTTCATCTCCGACGCCGCCTACGGCCAGGTGACCAATTGGGGCGCGCACTACCTCGACATCGGCCAGTGGGCGATGAACGCCGACGCCGGCGGCCCCGTCGCGGTCGAGGGTCGCGGCGAATTTCCCAGCTCGGGGCTTTTCACCAACGCCACCAAGGTCGACTTCACCGTGCGCTACGCCAACGGCGTCCCGATGCACTGCCGCACGCGTTACGAGGGCGGCGGCACCTCCCGGTTCGTCGGCGAGCGCGGCTGGCTCGACATCTCCCGGAACAAGATGACCGCCTCGAGCCCTGAGCTGCTGCGCGAAATGCAGGCGCCCGGCAAAAAGGTGCAGCTCGAGCTGAGCAACAACCACCACGACAACTTCTTCGACTGCGTGCGCTCACGGCGGACGCCGATCGCCGACGTCGAGATCGGCCACCGCACGACGACCGTCTGCAACCTCGGCCAGATCGCGATGGTGCTCGGCCGGCCGCTCAAGTGGGACCCGGTGAAGGAGGAGTTCGTCGGCGACGCCATGGCGAACCGCCTCCGCGGCCGCGCGATGCGCTCGCCCTGGTCGCTCGCCTGAGGCGGTCCGCGCGGCCGCATCGCGCCCTCCGATCCGATGCCGTCTTCTCCGCACGTCGCCGATGACGCACTGCCGCCGTTGCTCGCCGAGCCGCGGCCCGGCCGTTACCGACACTACAAGGGCCGGGAGTACCTCGTGATCGGGATCGCGCGCCATTCCGAAACGCTCGTTGCGCTCGTCGTCTACCAGGCACTCTACGGTGAGCGCGGTCTGTGGGTCCGACCTGCGGCGATGTTCGTCGAAACCGTGGAGGTCGGCGGGCGAAGCTTCCCCCGCTTTGCGCGGATCGGTGACGCCTGAGTCGATGCGCGTCCTGCTGGCCTTCGACAAGTTCAAGGATGCCCTCGGCGCAGCCGAAGCCTGCGCCGCCGCCGCGCGCGCCCTCGCCGCCGCCCGGCCAAACTGGACCCTCGATTCCTGCCCGCTCGCCGACGGCGGCGAGGGCTTCGGTTCAATCCTCACCGGCGCCGCGGGGGGGGAGATCGTACGATCCGAGGTCACGGGTCCGCGCGGACGCTCCGTCGAGGGAGTATTCGGCCTCGTGCCCCTCGCCCGAATTCCCTCCCCGGCCCGCGCGCTGCTGCGGCTCCCGGAACTCCCACCCGACGCCCGCATCGCCGTGATCGAGATGGCGTCCGCCTCCGGGCTGGCACTGCTCGCCGCGGCGGAACGCGACCTCTGGCAGACCACCACGAAAGGCACGGGCGAATTGATGCGGCTCGCCGCCGCATGTGGCGCGGCCGCGATTGTTCTCGGGATCGGCGGCAGCGCGACCAACGACCTGGGACTTGGCGCCCTCGAGGCGCTCGGCGTGGAGTTTCTCGATTCCCTTGGCGACCGCGTTTCACCGCCGGTCCCCGCCCGCTGGGGGCGGATCGCGCGGATCGCAGGCCACCTCAAGCCAGGACTTCCACCCATCCGCATCGCCTGCGACGTGAACAACCCCCTGCTGGGCCCGCGTGGCGCCGCCGCCACCTACGGGCCGCAGAAGGGCCTGCGACCCGGCGACCTCGCCCGGCTCGACCACGAAGGCGCGCGGCTCGCGCTGATGCTCTGCGCGCGCTTCGGCCGGACGGATGCGCTCATGGATACCCCGGGCACGGGGGCGGCGGGCGGCGTTTCGTTCGGCCTGATGGCCGCGGGAGGCGCCGAACTGCTGCCCGGCTTCGACCTGGTCTCGGCCTGGCTGGATCTGGAGGCGCGGCTGGCGCGGGCCGACCTCGTCCTCACCGGCGAAGGCCGTTTCGACGACGGTTCCCTGCAGGGCAAGGGCCCGGGGGCGGTCGCGGCGCGCGCCCTCGCGCTGGGCAAGCAGGTGCACGTGTTCGCCGGGCGCACCGCGGTCGCGCATCCGCCTCCCGGCCTGGAGCTGCACTCGATCACGCCCGAAGGCACGCCGCTGGAGGAGGCTTTGTCACTCGCCGCGGAATTCCTGCAGCAAGAGGTGCAGGCGGCCTTCGACTGAACCGCGGCCCCCGCTCCCGGCACCTCAACGCGCGCCGGGCCGGCGAAGTTCGGCGGCTCGTTCGAGCCGCGCGAGCGCCTCGGCGTTTCGTCCGAGCGCGCGCAAAACCTGCGCGAACTGCTCGTGCATCTCCGGCACGTCCGGACGCAGCCGGATCGCCTCCTCGAAGTCGCCGACGGCCTCGGCGGGACGCCCGGCATTCACCCGCGCGATGCCGAGCCGCCCGCGCAGATCGGCCTCCGCCGGGGCAAGCTTCACCGCCGCCTCAAACTGGGTGACCGCGTCCTGCCAGCGCCCGATCGCGCCAAGGGAGTTGCCCAGGCTGACGCGGGCCGCGGTCATCCGCGGGGCCAGTCGCACCGCCTGGGAAAAGGCCACCACGGCCTCGCGGTCGCGGCCCGCCTGGCCCAGGGCGGAGCCGAGGTTGAGGCGGGCGTCGGCGGAATGCGGCATGAGCTCCGCCGCGCGGGCGAAGTGCGCCACCGCCTCGGCCGGAGATCCCGCCGCCGCCAGCGCGCGGCCCGCAAGACCCCGCACCGCCGGATCCGCGGGAGCGAGTGCGACCGAGCGCCGGATGACGGGCAGACCCTCGGCGGGCTGGCCGGAAAGCACCAGCGCCAGTCCCAGCCCGGCCAGCGCGTCAGGAAAATCCGGCTGGAGCCGCGAGGCCTCCCGATGCCGCGCGACGGCTTCATGCGGCCGGCCCGCGGAGCGGAGCGCGTGACCAAGATTGTTCAGCGCAGCGACATTGCGGGGATTCGCGCGGAGCGAGTCCTCGAAATGACGGATCGCGCCGGCAGTATCACCTGCATCAGCCAGCTCCACCCCTAGGCTGTTGTGCGCTTCGGCGTGGGTGGGATCGGCCGCGAGTGCGCGACGGAAGTTCTCCCGCGCCTCCGCCGTTCGACCCAGACGGCGCTGGGCGGTGCCGAGGTTGTTCAGGATGTCGGCCCGCGCCGGGGCAAAGGCGGCCGCCCGCTCCAGCGCCACCAGCGCCTCGGCGTCGCGCCCGAGCTGGAGCAGCGCGCCACCGAGGTCGTTGTAAGCATCGAAGTCGTCGGGCTTGATCCGCGTGACGTGAGAAAAGGTCGCGACAGCCTCCTCGAGGCGCCCCGCCTTCACATAGGTGTCGCCGAGGTTCAGCCATGCCATGATTGCGCCGGGATTGTCGGCCAGCGTCGCGCGCCAGAGCGTCTCGTTGTCGCGGTATTCCCGCGCCTCGCGAGAAGTGAGGAAGGCTGGAACGGCAAGCAGGGCCGCCGCGCCCACGGCGCGCGGCAAGGCACCGTGGCGGCTGGTCGCACCAGCGAGGGCGGAGGCGACCAACGCGAGCGGGGCCATGCTCGCGAGGTACTGGAAATGGTCGCCGACGAACGAGTACCGGAAGAAGTAGACGTTGAAAAATCCCAGCACCGGGAAGAGCAGCGCGACGAAGCAGGCGGCGGCGAGGAAGCTGGCCGCGAAGGCGGACCGACGCCGGCCCAACCAAAGCATGCCGAGCAAGGTGGTGACGCCGATCAGCGGCAGGAAGGCCCCGGGGCCATCGGCCGCGATGCGCCAGCGCGGGTAGATGAACGTGAGCGGTTCCGGCCAGGCCAGCTTGCCGAGGTAGAATGTGATCGCGCGGCCCGCGATGACCAGCCGCTCCGGAAAGGTCTGGCTCCATTCGGGCCCGAGCGCGCCGGAGTTGTGGCGCTGTTCCCAGATGGTCCAGGCGGCCGCGACGGCCGACAGGGTCAAGAACGGCGCGAGCGGCAGCCACTCACGCCACTCCAGCCGGCGTGATTTCCACCACCCGAGCAGCCCGAGCACGATCGGCAACATCACCGTCGAGGGCTTGCTGAGGATGGCCAGCAGGGCGCAGCCCAGCGCGGCCCAGTACCAGCGCATGCGCCCTCCACCCGGCGCCGTCCCCAGCCAACGGAGATGGCAGAGGATCGCCGCGAGGAAGAAGACGGCGGACTGCGTGTTCTTCAGTTCGCAGATCCAGGCGACGGACTCCGCCTGCACGGGATGGACGGCCCAAAGGGCCGCGCCGAGCCAGGCCCCCGGCACCCGGAGCCGGACGAGGACACGCCAGAGCAGCAAGGCGGCGCCAAAGTGGCAGGCCAGCGTGACGAGCCGGTAGCCCAGCGGCTCAAGACCCCACGCCGCATGCTGCAGCCAGAAGCTGGTGAGTGTGAGGGGAAAGTAGTTGGCGCGGGCGCTGGTCCAGATCTCCTTCAGCCCGAGCGGGCCGATGATCGTCGGGTTGGCGGTGATATGCAGATCGTCGTCCCACAGGAAACCGCCGTCCAGCGAGCCGGCGTAAGTGAGCACCAAGGCGGCCGCCAACCCGGCCGCGGCCACGGCGGCTTGGAGACGGGTCTGCTTGGCGGTGGATTCCACGGCGGGGTGAGCGCAGCGCGGAGGCGCCAGTCGGGCCAACAAAAAGCGCCGGCTCCACGGGGGAGCCGGCGCACGAGGCGGCAGAGCCGCCGG
>JACCDP010263199.1_pt1 | contig 33534 bp, 29 predicted proteins | sample 7445841 | NCBI WGS metagenome assembly JACCDP01 (sample SAMN15323441, study PRJNA562643) | freshwater metagenome | isolation source: river surface water | place: USA:Blue River Watershed | collected 2017-08-17 | reverse complement strand
TAGCAATGATATAATCAAGCTGACGAGAGCCGGTAGAAATCCAGCGATGAACATGAGTTGGTGCATCATCTACACCAAGATTGAAAGCGATCTTATCATTGTGTTCTTTATTGATTGCTTTGATAAGATCCGACGAGAAATCGTCTATTACTGTATCTTGAACTGTTGCTACTGTATCTCCTGATTTTTTTGTTGGTTTTGCCATGTGTTTCCTTCTTTCCAATCATCATATACCAGCCACCCCTAAACGTAAACTGAAAAGAGATGAAAAAAAAAGAACAATTGTTTGGTAAATAATATTTAAATGAAACAAATCTCTTAGAAAGAGAAAGGACTTTACAAATGAAGATCACGACAAAACAACTTAAGCAACTTATTAGAGAACAAGTAGAGGAAATGGCTCGTTCAAGACGTTCCCCAGCATTAGAACAAGTTTTAGATTCAATCCGAGCATTATCTCCAGATGATTTTGAAGCATTTGAAGATGCTGTGCTCGATCCGGCCGGAGAAGTCAAAAAAGACCTTCGCCCAGACAATTATCATTCCGGGGCTTTGCAATCAAAAAATTGGCCCCGGATCAGTCGTGGAATTAGCGATGCCGAGCTCAACCGGATGGGGCTGGACGTTGCTGACACGCTCGAGGCGCTGGCGGCCGGCGAGCCGGTATCTGCCGCCGCCGAACGTAAATTAATTGCAGCTCTAAAGAGAGCTGGCCATAATGTGTGATTGAGTTAAACTATCATATAAGTTAAACGCCGCCCAGATTTCTCTGAGGCGGCGTTTCTCTTTCTATCCCTCAATCCAGAGGGCAGGTTTGTCAATCAAAGATCATCAAAGGCCGCATCTATAGATTTCTTAGCCTTCTTTGCCTTTGCGTCCGAAACAGCCTTATCCTTAACCTCTTCTACCTCTTCATCAGAAGCAGCTTCGGCAGATGAACCATTGCCAGCAAGGAAGTTATCAAGCATTGCCTTGAGCTCGTCCTCACTCTTGGTCTGAGCCTTAAAATATGCTTCAAGATTTGGAATAGCAGCAACAATCTTATCGGCTGCATCCGAAGTCTTGGCAAGCGGTGAAGGCTTACGGCGTGGCTGAAGCTTGATATCCTTAACTGGATTACCAGCAAAGGTCTTATCAGTTGGAGATACGGTTACGGTGAAATCATAACCACTCTCAGGATCCATAAGGTTTTCATCCTTATAGTCAGGGTGAGCAAGAACGCTGTAAATATCCTTTACAAGCTTGCTGTTTAGCTCCCAGAGCTGAACACCCTTATCTTCTTCACCACGAACGATGATTGGAGCATAATAACGCTCCTTTGGCTGGAGATTGCGCCATAGGGTCCAGGCTTCCTTTGACTTATCCTTTTTAAGCTCGGTAAGGAGATTAAAGACGGGATCTGTCATACCTTCAAACTGACAACCGGCTACAAACCGACGTTCAGAAAGAAGGCGGCTATCATAATAGCTTACCTCATGGAAGGGCTGACCATTACGATCCTGATAGGGGAGGAAGCGAATGTCATGCTGACCAAGCTGCGGCTTCCACCAGTTTACTTTTGCTTTTTCGGTCTTGGTTCCGGTTGCTGAACGATTACCAGATAGTTGATTGATCTTTGCCTTAATAGCGTCTAATGAATATGTCATTTCTTTTTCCTTTTATTTTCTATTATGTTAGTGACCTTATTGAACTTACGTTCAAGGTAAAAAGAGTTGGGCGTATAAAGAAAATCATAAAGCTTCATTGCCTTACCATTTCCGCTATATTTCAACTCGTAGCAGTTTGTATTGGTTATCTTACACAGATTTCGTTCTTCAAATCCACATTCTAACCTTAGCACAGTCTCAATATGTTTTAAAAAGGTTTCTGTTCCGGAAACGATTTGAAATATGCAATCTTTGCAGTTTCCACGAACTCTAACGGACCACGAGCCATCTCCATCAAAATATCCTCTAATGAAATCAGGATATAAGCTTTGATTAATGTCCGGCCAAGTTAATATATTTGTTTTTCGTGGAACAATCCCCCATTTTTTTAAATCTTCTTTCATCTTTTTAGATGTAATATAGATTTTTGAAACATTATACTTGTTAATATAATCTTTTACTTTGCCAGAGAAACAAATATCTTGTTTAAACTGTTCAAGTAAACCTTTGTCTTGTTGTTGTAAGGCGATTGCTATAGCATTTTTTGTTGATGAAACACAACCGTCAGCAGCAATAAAACCTAACCAATAAGCTTTTTGAGGTGTATCAATGCTTTCAAAATAAGCGTCATTAACGCTTAACTTTCTTTTAGCCATTTATTCACCTATGTTGCCCAATGGGACTTTAATGATACAGAGGAAAGATATAAGCCATAAAATCCAACCATTGGAAAGAAAGCTTATAATGACCTCTGTATGTTAAATATACTACACAAATCCTTTTTTGTATCTATCACTTACTATAACCGGCTCTATAAAAAAGATAAACTGAATCAAAAAAAAGAACAAATGATAGTTAACTCATATTTATAGCTATTCAACAATCTCTTTAAGAAAAAGGATTTAACATTGTGAAGATTTCAGTAGCACAACTTAAGAAACTTATCCGTGAACAAGTAGAGGAAATAAAACGTCCAAAAAGACCATCTCCAGATTCCACTTGGAACGATGCCTGGGGGCGTTGGTATGAAGACGGCTCCGAGCCGGTGTATACTCCAGAGGAAGCCGCAGCTAATTTTGCTGGAGATATCAAGGAAGCGATCTTAACAGTAGTCAATGCCGCTGAACATACCGCATCTGCGTTGCCATATAAGCAATATGCAGACATTATTCTCAAAGTGTCGAAGGAAGTTGCGTTAAAGGTTGCACAAAGACCTGATGAACAAATAGAAGAATGATTAGGTCCGCAACACATATAAGTTAAACGCCGCTCCGAAATCAATCAGGGCGGCGTTCTTCTTTTTATATCTTAGTTATTTTAATCGGACTCTTTTGGCTCTATTAGCTAATGTATTATTATTTACAACATTATTTGGATTACTTCGATCTCCTAATTTGTATCTGATAGTATCACCCAGCCAATTATTAATATTCTCAAAACTATCCAATGACTCCTTAAGTCCTGAATATTTTGCATCATGCATCCAGTATATTATACTTTTTATTTTTCCAAGCGTCTCATCATCTGGAGGAAATCGGGCATCTAAATTGAATTGTGCCGCATTTCTTTTTATGATTTCAAGTATTCCATTTGCTATATTTAAAAATATTGGATCGCCTGGGAGCAAAAGTTTAGCAGGTCGTTTCTTTGATGATAGTAAACTGAGTTTCTGTGCAGCTTTAGAAATCTCCGAGTTGTTATTATTTACAGCATCAACAATATCATTAATGACATTATTAAATGCAGCATACAAAATCTTTTTTGTTTTGGCGGCGGGGGAATCTTCGGGCATTATATCAACTTTACTGTAAACAATAACACTATCAAACTTAACTGGTCCAACAGCTATAACTTCTTTTTCATTTTCATGCTCTGTTATTGGATCATGATAAGATTTTAAAATCTTATCCGGATTAAGAAAGAAATAATTTGCTCGATTACTCGTATTTGCAACAAATATAACATTTAAAGCGCCCGTGCCAGTAGTGCTGGTGCCGGTAGCGAAAATACCAGCAGTCATGGCATCAGTAGTCCAAGAACTTATAGGTTTGCCTGCTGTATAATTCTTTATCTTCTGAGGTGATAAAACGCCACCCTTGTTGATAGTCTTATATTCACCAGCTTTGATAGTAAATTCTTCTAAACCTAAGAAATTCTTAAGTTGATCAGCAGATAATGCAATGCCTCTATAAACTTTACCAGGAGGTGGCTGCAACTCCGGATACTTACCAGACCTAATAAGTGGCTTGAGCTCAATAAGATCATCAGCAAAGTTATTTAAGCTACTGGCGACTAAATTACCATTAAACCAATTATAAAGCTTTTCAATAAACTTTTTTTCTTCGGGAGTGTTTTTCTCTGGAGGATTACTTATTGGTTTATTTTTGGCGGGATCATTAAATGATTTACCGAATACATTAGCACCTGCTTTTTCAAACAAATATTCTAATAGTATTTCTAAGTTTGACATATGCTTAAATATGTCAAGTTATCTTAAAATCAAGGTGTTTGTGTAAGGCTCGTTATACCATGATGTTTAATGCAAGCGCCCCTAACTGCACTCTGCAACAAATATCCCTCCCAAGGATCTCTCAATGAGGGCGTAAAACTGATCTGCTCGCCATTCTTCATAGATAACGACTGTAAAGCATATACCTCATTCTCAGATAGTGAAACCTTATAGTGGTTAAGCCACCAGAGACTTCTGACTGCAACCGGTATATGTCCCATTCCTTCATTAACTTCATACATGAAACCCCGTGTGCGATGCCAATCACTTGATTGCGGCAAATAATAATCCTCATTCTCATTTCCAAGCTTACCAAGATCATGGAACAATCCAAGAATAATCATACTATCTGCACTAACAGTCTTCTCAATATCAAGCGATGTTCTCAATGCCTTCATAACACGAAGAACGTTTAAGGAATGCCATACAAGACCACCAACGAAACAACCAACATAATCTGTTCTGGTTGATGCTGGAGCTACAGCAAAACGATCATGTAGATCATCGCATAGATGGATTGCACCTTCTCTTGCTTCTGGATTATCTATCCTATTTACAAGCCCTTTTAATGTTCCCCAATTTTCTTGAACCTTTTGAAGAACTAACTCTTGATTGTTGTCTATTTTCTTATTCATAAGACGAGAATACCTTGAAGAAAAACATATTTAAAGCTATTAGGATTAAAGGTTTAATATGAAGATTACAGTAGAACAGCTTAAACAACTTATCCGTGAACAAGTAGAAGAAGGATTAGGTCCGCTACCATGGGAAGGTTATGAAGAAAGCAATAAAAAAGCTGCTCTTAAAGCAGCAAATGCAATAATTGCCGATATTGAAAAAATAAAAGATCGTCTACAAGATGTTTTCTCAGAAGAAGAAGAATGGCAAGCTTTAGAAGCTTTACTTGATAAGGTTGGGAAAGTCGTTGTGAAAAAACAAAATACTCTAACTTCGGACCCAATGGAGAAGGCGGTTGTCATGCAATGGCGTGGTAAACGTCGTCGGTGATGATAATATAAAAACATTCAAAGTTAAACGCCGCCCATGAGCGTTTTCTTTTACAAAATATACTTAAATGAAATAACAGAGATTATCATGAAGATTACAGTAGAACAGCTTAAGAAACTTATCCGTGAACAAGTAGAAGAAGCACGGTTTAAATCGGTAGCAAGAACCCCATTCACAAAATATGTAATCGGTCTTGGTGGTGAGCATGGTTGGATAAATAACTACGATACAACCGAACCAGATACGTATGTGAAAAATATAGAGGATATTTTTATAACGGACGGTGGTGTTTTGGTAATAGCATATAGAAATGGCAATACTAATGAGTATGACCTATTTGACAACCAACAAAGAGATGATCTAAAACTGGATGCCAACACGGCTATGAAGATGATATTGATGGCAACTAAAGCAGGTGGTATTAGACCGCACCGAAACTGAGATTTAATCCATATAAGTTAAACGCCGCCCAGATTTCTCTGAGGCGGCGTTTCTATTTCAACCTTCTGTTGTTTCGGCTACTGGCGTATCTGGCAGATCATCATATGATGAACGCTTTACCGTAGCACTTCTAAGCCTCTTAGCTTCCTCTATAAGCGTCTGAGCTTCCTGGGTTAGACCCTTCTTGCCTTTACCCTTCTTCTCGCCTTCTGAGGGCGTCTGAGAGGCTGGGAGCTCCCCTGCACGGGCTTCTAATGCATCTGCCTGAGCGCATCTGTGGCAGAACTTACCAAAACCCTTATGGGAACATGAGAAACGTTTTCTTGTAGCTGGCATTATCTATCAACCTTCTTTCTTTGGACGACCACGTTTAGCTGCAACAATAGCAGCAGCATTTGGCTTTAAAACAACTCTCGTTGTTTTAAGAACTTTATTTGCAAGAGTTGGAGCAACCGGTGCTTCTGCTGAAACAGACTTCTTGCTTACAACAACTGGAGCAGCACGCTCTTCTTCTGTCTTTTGTTCTTCTACGGCTTCCTCAAGCTTTAATCTCAATAGATTTGTAAGATGCTCCGAAAGCTTTAGAGAACCAAAAGCAAATACAAAGAATGCGAATGTGGCAGAGGCTTGAACAGTCATGCCAACAACTACATCAGCGGGAACAATAAGGGTTAATCCAAAGAATCCTAATGTAAAAAACAATATTACTAACAATACATCAAATACAACGCTAACTTTGTTAAAACGTTCTAATGTTTGTTTTGCATCACTCATATCAGTTTTCCTTTTCTTTCTTTATATCTTCAATCTTTATGTGATCCATTGATTTTAGCAAGAGCTGCACGTATTTTAGCTTTTCTGAGCTTTTTCTCATCTTCTGGATCTGCATCTGCAATCTCTGGTTTTGGTTCAATAACTTTTTCTCTATTGTGGTATCGGTCATCTTTATCATAGCAATCTTTATCGCACCAGAAAAAATATTCTTCTATAGTTTCTTCTGGATCGAGTCTCCTCTTACAAGTCCAGCACGTAAATATGCAAACCATATTCTATATTCTACTCCGACCTTAACCAAAAATCTATATTTTTAAAGCCTTTAATACCGGTTGAACCCAATCTCTCTATCTTTGGTATAACATGATAAGCATCCTCATGTATATCCAAAAACAATGCATCATGCAATATGAAGATTGGTCTTATCTTATCAAGCAAACACTTCTCTTTCAACCGATTAACAATATTGTAAAATCCTAACATCGCTACATCAACTGCCGTTGATTGAACATAATAATTTAAAAGCGCATAGGGCTTCGTGTCCTCACAGAAGATAGGACGCCCATAGTGGTTCAAGATATACCGTCCACCGGTTTTTAATAAATCCCCAGCCAGCTTCTCCTTAAGCTTCTCAATACCAAAGTAGTCATTGACAAGACGAAGGAAGTCTTCTGCACTACCAATATAGTTTGATAGGATTTTAACGGTATTCTCTTCCTTCTGACCATACAATGCCGCAAGAATAGCTGTCTTGGCTACAGTTCTTGGTATCTTTTCCGAGAGATTTAGGTCAGCAAGCATTTTGGAGTAAATGTCTTGTGGAAGGCTACCAATTAGAGAGGGATTAGATACACATAGAAGGATACGAGGCTCCAGGGAGGAATAATCAAGATAAACAATCTTACCCCGGCTTCCATGAACGGAAACAATCATATCACGATATTCTTTCTTTAGATGGAGGATATTAGGACCGTGCATAACTTTTAATCTACCGGTTCTTGTTTCAGTTCCGGTATAATATGCTGGACGAACATAACCTTCCTTATCTGGCTTAAAACTTTCCAATATCTCCATCTGAGATGCAGCAGCTTCGCCACGATACCGCTCATATCGGCTCTTATCTATAAAAGAATGCTGCATTTCATAAAACAATCCTTCTAAGAAGCGGGTATATATGTCATACCAATATCCAAGATTATGTTGGGCTACGGATTGTTCAAAAGATTGCGCCATATTTTGAATTTCCATCATATAACGTTTTAATCCCATTATGTCCCACCAATTAAATGTATCATGATCAATTCCGGGCGCTATTTGATTTAAGATCCGATTAAAGTTTGGTGGTGGCCAAGTTGGTGGTTCAGTTCCATATAGGCGACAAAACTCGTGAAGCTTCTTTGGACCATCAAAAGTTATAAACTCCGAATCACGTATAGACTTCGGACTTTTAGATATATGGATACCAGAACCATGATTTGCTACATGATAATCAAATATATTCCCACCATAAGAATATGGATCTAATCTATATTTTAGCATATGTTGATGCTAACACATTTTAAAATACAAGTATACAATAATAGAAACGTTAAAACCCGCCGGAACCGCCACGAAGTGTGGTAAAAGGAGTTGTTGATGCGGTTGGAGTTGTTGGAGTAGTTGGAGTGGTTGGAGTTAAACCGCCTGGAGTACTCGGTGCAGTTGGAGCAGACAAACCACGAACTGTTGCGGTAGCTTCTGCCGACCGACGTTCCAGATCGGTTCTTTCTCTAGTAGCTCTGGTTTCTGCTGCTGCAACTTGTCTTCGTGCGGCATCTTCCGCAGCCGCAGCCGAGCGTTCTCCAGATGGTAACTCCGGAGCTCTTGGAGCATCAGGAGCTGTTATAGAATCTAACGAAGGAACTTCTGGAGAAACGGGAATTATGCCCAGCGCCATTAATGCCATATTAGTTGGATTAGTTGCCCAACCCACCGAACTTACGGATCGAGCGAGCGCCGCACCACGTGGCGTAGAAACATCATAGTCTCTCAAACCTGGTTCCGTGCTTGTTCTTCCTCTTCCTCGTCCCCCTCCCCGACCGCCACCTCTTCTAGAAGTACTTGAAGGGGATTCTGCCGCAGTACTCGGTTCCGCACCTCTCCGTTCATTTATTTCATCAAGTTGTCTTACAGCAGTATTTAACTCTCTTATGTAATTTCTATATTGACCATAACTTGAAAGCGCAACAAATTTAATATTACTAGAATATTCCCCTTGTGAAAGTTTATGTTCAATACCATTAACCATATAAATGTCATCAGCGGTTGTATTTGTATTAAAGTCAATAAAAAACTGTGTTGCATATCCAAGCAATGGACAACCAAATGAATCTACACTTAATTCTACCGGCAATATTTGCATTGGTAAATTACCTAAATCTTGTCCATTTGGTCTTAACATTTCATTACCAGTTGGCGATCTAACTAATGCTAATGTATTTGCTGCTTGATCAGTAATTGTTGTTAAATTGGCATTCTTAATTAATGAATTTTTTGCACCATGGATAATATATGGAGTAGTTTTGTATAAGAATGCTTTGAGTGCTTCTGGTCCACCTACAACCTCATATCCACCTTCAGAACCACGAACAACGATACCATTTGCCTCGGCTTGTCTAAGAAGTTGTTCATAATTTTGTTGAGAGTTAATATTAACTTCAGATATAATTGTTCCAGATGCACCAGAAGCTGCCGCTCCTGCTTCAACAGGTGAATGTTCTGGAACTTCTAACATTCCATTTCTGTTAGTTTGTAGAATTGAACCCAGACCTTCATATGCACTACTTCTTTCATCAAAAATATGAACTCTTGCAATTGTTTTTTCATTTGCAGGATCTGATGATTCTCCCTCGCTTGATGTTCTTCCAGGCAAACATTCTATAATGAAATTTAATTGCGGGATTCTGAATGAACCATCTGGCGTAACATCATTTAGTACTTCATTAAGTCTAGCAGTAAATCTGGCTCCATCACTTTCAACAGGAACTGTGCTTGTAGTTGTTCTACCGTCTTCAGTTCTTGTTTCTGTTCTATATAAAGAGTGTCCTCTGGTATCAGTCAAACCATATGACATTTGTGAAGGATCATCTAGAATATTTGATGTTAAGAAAGACCAGAAATCACGAATGGTAAATTGTCCAGTTCTAGTTACATTTTGTAAGCGATATTCTGTATATTTTTCTTGAAAATCTTCAACGTTTATAATGAAGTTTGCAATATTAATATATCTGGCAAATCCCGCATATTCATTAAATGGATAGAAAACTAGTTGAACATCATCAAATTGATTTGAAGCAGCCAATGGCTTACCCATAAAGACACTTAATATATTTCCAAGACTAACTGCACCTCTTGGAATTGGAGAAGAACCTGCCAATCTTGCATTATAAGCAGCTAATCTTGCCGGATATTCTCTTCTATATCTTTCTTCAGAAGCAACTCGTGCATCCCGAGCCTCTGGTGTTTCTGTCACTTCCGGTGTTTCTGTTTGAATTCCCGATGAACTAGCTGAAGATTCTTGAGGCACGCTTGCGGCTGTAGGTGTTGCAAGTCTTTCTGAATAAGCTGCAACTACTCGGTCAGTCGTAGATGGACCGGTGACTCTTTCTATTACTGCTGCGGCTGCCCCAAAAACAGCTCCAATTCCACTACCAATAGAACCGGCGACGGCACCCCCGGCCGCAGCGCCCCTAGACGCTCCTGCAATTACTTCTGCTCCCAAAGAAGGCTCTGCAATTCTATAATCAGCAAAACCAGCCGATCCTGGAGTGGTAGCACGTCGAGGTGTAGCTGGAGCCGGCACAACAGAAGGAGGTGCTTCTTCTGCTGGTGCTGGTCTTCTAGGGGCGCCCGCCCGAAGTCTACGATTTCTTCTATCGACTGTAGGATTAAATGTTCCAATTAAGAAAGGATCTTCTTCACCTTTCTTTAGGTTAGCCATAATATCACGTATTTGATTTTGAATTTGAGAACGCAATTGTTCTACAAGTGGTGAACTAGAAGTTCTATTTGGACCTGTTCTCGAGCTATCTCTTCCTGGGCCATACAACTGAGACAATAAATCACGTAATCTTGTTATATCTTCTGTCGCCGGCAATGTTCTTAAACTAGCTTCTAATCTTCTAAGCTCTTGAATTTGTTCTCTAGTAAGAACAAGATTGCTATAAGCTTCAGTTGCTGTATTCAAAAATTGAATACCACGAATCTCTGGATTTCGAGTGCTTCTGCTTGAAGAACCGGTTGCTGTTGCTGCGGGTGTTCCACTCGTAGTTGTTGTAGACTCTGGAGGATTTAATGTCGGACTATTATCTCTAATTTGTGCAATTGTATCGATAATACTATTAATTTGTTCTAGAGAATTTGTTATATCAACATCTCCAGTAGCTATTGATTCTGTAGTTAGAGCACCTTCGCCCACCGTCGCTATTTGTAAAGTAATATCTACTTCACCATTGTCATTAAAAGTAAATTCAGAATTTGTAACTTGGAATTTTTGTTTCTGTCTCATTCCATTTATAATATCAGCATAGATGTTATTGGGATTCGAATTATTTTCCGAATCCATGTGACACCAACCCCATTCTATCAATATTTCTGTATTGCCACGAATATCTGGTCGAACAAATTGCGATATTTCATTTAGTCGTGATCTGTCATGAAGAACCAAAGATAATTGTCCTGAACCATATCCATATGCCGAATAAGCTTGCCGAACAGAAAAATTAAAGTCTTTCAAGCTCATAAACGGTCTAAATTTATCTAAAACTATATTTCCAAAATTATCAACATTTATAGCTGCATCCGGATTAACTAATGTTTGCGGAGATAAAAAAGCTTCCATGCCAACATTTGTATATATCTCCGGCCGATCCGGAGATATAGGTTGTCTTTGTTGTTCGTTTGCAATGCTAAGTTGATTTAACACAGTTCCAGGTTGAGCTTGTGTTCCTCCCAATAAAAACTTATATAGTGTTGGGCTGACTAAACGATTTTGTTCTGATCTTTGAACAGCAACATCAGGTATTAGTATATTGACTTCCAAATATGGAATTGCTCTAGAAATTTCTGTTGCCGGGATTGCATTAAAAAACAATGAACAGGCATTACTAAACCGATTTGCAATACTTATTCTACTTGTTTGAGATAATATTACCGATAAACCGGGTTTTTCTTTTGATGGGATTTCAGAACCTTCTGCTATTAAATTAGTATCTGATACCAGTTCTTTTATGCTAGCATTTTTCATTATTGTTAAAAACTCAGGATATGGCATATCATGAGAATATTGGGCATCACTAACAATATGAAATATTTGTTGATAACGTTCTTGTAGCTGTTGAACGCTATTTGCATCCTCGCCAGTTGGTGGGCTGACAATTCCTAATCGGTTTGCAAGATATTCTAGAAGTTCTTTTGTAGTATATGCACCAATAGTAACATCAAGAAATGCATTAATTATTTCTCCCATCATAGTATCTTGTAAAGTTTCCATACCAGAATTTGAAGATGCACTAGCGGCTTCTGTTGGAGCAGAACCAATTGGATTTATTCCTGTTCCTGCTCCGCCAGCCGCAATATAATTTGACAATTGACGAATAGTTCGCAAATCATAATATTTGCTTAACTTTTCAACTGCCAGATGTAATTTTCTTTCTCTGTTGGGCATAATAATCAGTTAATATACTTTGATATTTCTTCTAGTTTTGGTAGCTTTAAGAGAGTGTTTGAAGGAACTTGCATTCCCCAACCAATTTCACTTGCAGCAGCTATTAACCACCATAATTTTGCATCGTTATAATATTGTCCAGCAATAATATCTAATCTTTCATTTTCTTTTGTTACATACGTTATGAAAGAAACGTTTCCATTATTTAGATTTTCTCTAACGATAGGTATTAAATTTGATGTTCCAAATTTTTTTCCGGCAATAATAACTGGTGCTCTCGTATATCTACGTAATGTCATTATTCACCTCCACCGACTCTTGGTAATGCCATATAATTTGCTGTCAATTGATTTTCTTTATTTCTTATTTTTGCATCATCAGGCATTATTTTTCCAAGGATAGTTGAAGCAATACCAACTTGATAAACTGGTGCTACATTAAATCCGGATGCATCAATACCAGGAGTAATATCGTGAATAACTGTTCCACCCATTGATATTCTTACCCACATAGGCGCTCTAGCTGAATCATTAGATGGATCCCATTCAGTTTCCCATCTGCTATCTTGCCAATCAATATCGAGATTTTTAAATGCTATAGCAAGTCCTTTGCCAGATGTTGATTCAAAAGCTTGCATTATTGGATTATTTTCTCCAAAAAAATTGTTAATAGTATCTCTTTCAATCTGATTTCTTTCTTCTGCAGTAGAATTAGCACTTGCACCTATTTCTTCATTCGCCTTTTGAGTTGCAAATATTTTCAACCATTCTTCATCAGGGGTTAAAACATTTAATGGGCTTCGATAAGTATCTCTTACTCGTAATGCTAAATCAATATCGGCAGCGGTAAAGCTACTCTCAGCAGATAAATCTGTGCCTAAAAATATTACGCTAGCGCCAGAGCCGATACGTGAATCATTTCTTAAACTTTCCCAAGTTTCCGATGGAACATTTGGATTTGGAATTCGTAATATAAATTTATTGTTTGTTACTACGGGTGGTGGTAACACAAACTCAACTTCATATTCACAAACAAATTGATTTGCGCCCTCATTTATAATAGGATCAAGAATTACACGTGTAACTTTTAATGAATAGGGACCAGCAGCTAGAGGACGAGGAAGATAAAGCTTGCCTGTGCCTGGTGCTCTTGGAGTTGTTATACCGGCTGACAAAAGTGCCTCTCCAATTCCAGAATCCGGCGAGACTCCGAATATGTCATTTTCCGCTTCATATGTTGCCCCTGTCATTTCAACAGTATCAGGTATATTAATAATGATTTGATCCCCGGCGCTAATATCACCAACTAAAATTTTATTTCTAACTAAAGTGCTCCAGCGTTCAATTGAACGTAGATATCTTTCATTTATAGAAAATCCGCCAGAACCGGTTGTAACATTAAAATTATTACCATCAGCAGTTAATCCAAATAATCTAGCTACATTAAATCTACTATAATTTGTTTTCCAAACGTCTCCAAGTCTCAATCTTATAATTGGAGAAGAACCGGGTATTTGAGAAAAGGGTTGAATAAATTTGTTTCCATCGGGAGTAGTAATTTTTCTTCCTTCCGTATATTGCGGATAAACCATGGTTACAAGCTTGTTTATTTTCCACCACATGTTACTATGATCTTCTTTGTTAGTTGCAACAACATAGAAAGAAACGCTTACATCACGTGTTGTTCCTTTATATGTATGAACTGGCTCAACTCTGCCATATGAGGTTGTTGAGTTCCATTCGACATTAAATCCATCTTTACTGCTTTCTAAAAATGCATGAAATGAAACAATTTCATTTGTTCTGAGGTCATGAAAATAAAATGGCATATAACTAGAATTTAATTTCGCTTCCAATTGATCTATATCTTCTTTTGATATTCTTGGCGTATCTACAGATATTCCTCCCAAATTTCGTAAACTAGATATTGCAGCTATACCATTAGCATCAACTTTTCCTGCTCCTATTTTTATATTATTCGGAATAATAAATGCTGAAGGGGTTGTGGACGTGCCATATGCTAATGTTGTTTTGTCACTTTGAGATAAACCATATGGCCTTTTCAATCTGTCTTTTTTAATAAGAGCAGCTAAATTAATGTTTGCTCTAGGTTGCAATTCATCTGTTGCTCCTGAATATGAATCTTCTATTCTGTTAATATAAGATGGAGCAAAGTTAGTAGATATGCCAGGCTGATAAGTAATTTGATTGGTGCCGTTATATTTTTTAGCACTTATACCAATAGTAATTAATTGACGAATAAAACCTATTAATCTTCCAGAAGTTAGCTGCTGAAAAACTTTAAATGCCGCTGAAGCAACAATTTCAACGCCAGATGTTGTATCTCCCGCATTTCTTGCTATGTTTAATCCTGTTCCTACTGTTGTATCAACAATTAGTCTATTAATAGCTCTTATGTTTGTTGCATACCAACCGGTTTCACGATATAGACGACCTACAGTTACAGCCTGCACCACAGACAAAGTAAATTCAAGAGCAGAACCTGGATTATTAAGGCGAGGTAATCCGAAATATGTAACAAATCCTATTTGAAAATCTACTAAGTCTTGATCGTTTCTTTTTAATAAAGCAGCCAAGCCAGTTAATATCAATGATAAGGCCCCGAGTTGAATTGCGATCCCTGGAACTGTTGCTACCGTGTTAACATTATCATATGCACTTAGCCAAGTATTATAGCTGCCGTAACTAGTTTTTCCAAACTGCTCGAGTTCCGGAGATGAAACATTATTATAATCCGGATAAATTGATTCTAATATATTATTGGGCATCGTTTGATTAAAATCAATAAGTCCGCCCAATCTGGCTGTTCCCGGTGCTAGAGTAGCTACTCTTGCCAAAGCTACTTCGTCGGAATTAAATGCATTTTTAGGAACATAATAATCTCCCGCAGCTTTCAGAGTTATTTGACTGCCAATCGATTGCATCATATCTTGATTGGCTAAGAAATTACCTTCAGCAGAAACATTACCTGTTTGACTACCACCATTTGGAACAGTAGGAGCAATTTTAGAATATTTTCCTAATGTGGTTTGCAATACCACACGACCAACATTAGATTCTTTTTCTCTAACGGTATTTGCCGTGCTACTGCCTTGAATAAATTTATTACTTGGACTATTGCTGTTTTCTCTTTCTAACGTGCGACCTATAGAAGCAGGTAATTGTGCATCTTGGCGATTTAAATTGATCTCGGCTAATAAAACCTTATAATCTTTTGTTTCTAAATTAGCGGTTGTAGCTCTGCCCTTTACAACATTAATATCTAAGTTGTCTGCATCGGATATTGTTTCAAATATTGTTTTGGCATTGCCAACAATAGCTCTTTGAGTAAATGCATTTCCATCGCCGCCAGGAGCTTCGTCTGATATAGCTAAAGGATATCCATTTTCTAATGTAAGATTAATCTCTGTTCTTTCTGGAGAAATTTTATATTCATTATGCCCTTCTTGAATTGTTCCAACAGCCATTGCATTTGCAATACTTTTTGTTTCTTGATTGTAATCATCAGAATTAAATACAAAAGTATTTTCATCGCCGCTAGCTGTTATTATAATACTAACGGTTCTTTTATTTTGAGCAGCTAATACTTCTCTAACAAGCTGTGGATACTGATTTGGCATATAGTATAACTACTTGGTATTAGATTTTTTTGTAGCTTCAATTACGTTTTTAACCGGAGCCAATAAGTTAATTTCTGTATGATCCACAAAATTTTTAAGTGAATCAATTACTAATTGTCTTTGATCTTCTGGATAGCTTTCGAAAAGCTTTCGATAACTCTCATGCTTCATTAATTCGTCAAATAATGACATTTATTTAAATCTCCTATCATCTTGATCATGGCTCCTCACCACGAACAACAATTCTATTGCGACCCACCCGAGCTCTATCAACCAATACGTTCTCTAGGTCACGTGCATCAATGCTGACATTGAATGTTACTTCTATAGAGAAGTTTCTATTGTTTATAGTCAATTCACCATTATTAACTCCAAGAACATTTCCAAGGCGTTGCAATCCGGTATTGATATTAATTGGGTCCAAATTCAATAGTTCTGAATTAATGTCATTTACTTTTCCAACCAATTCTTGAATAGTATTGGCAATTCCAGTAATTTTGTCAGTTACTCCTTCAGCATTAAAATTATCAGAGTTAACTGTTCCCAATATAGTTGATACAACAGATAAAGTTTCTGGGATTCTTTGCATTCTTTCAACTAAGGTCTTTGTAAATGAAGATAAATTAGACTGGAATTCTCTGCTTCCAACTAATCCTCCTAATTCGGTTACTATTGCGTTAATAACTGTTCTAGTATCACGTAACATATCATTAAAATTTCGTGGGGAAGGTATACCTGATGCGCTCCCTCCGGCGCCCGTAAGAGAATCTAAGCCGGCTCTAAAATCTGGAGTATTAATTGCAGTAATCAACCCAAGAATATCTACAACGGCTTTTGCTTTTTCTCCAATGCCACGTGGCAGACTACCAATTCCAGATGATACTAATGATTGAACTATATCTTTAATGAATCCGCCGGTATCCGGATTAAAGAATGCTGTGATAACGTCTCTTAAGGAACCTATTAATGTAGTTATAGAACCAGGATTAAAAGCTCTCAAAGTAGATTCTGTAGCTTCAGCACCCGTTCCAAGAACTGTTTTAGTCTCTTCAGTTCCAATCTCTTTAATAGCTGTCAATAATCCAACTACGCCATTTATTACAGATACGACCGTTTCTGCTCCTTTTGCAACTCCTTCTATTTGTCCCGTTGTAAATCCGGCTGTGGCATTTGCCATTGCTGAAAATATTGGAGCAATATTTGTTCGCATTGAGGTAAATATTGTTTCGAGACTACTAGCCAAATTTGTCGGCAAAGAGGTAGCTACACGTTCAGCAGCAGCAATTCCTTCTTGTGATGTTCCTTTAACTATAGCTTCAACAACAGATGAATCAACTTTTAAATTTTGCGTTAAAGTTCCTATAAAACTAAGAACAGAACTTATAATAGAACCAAGCGCCCCAAGACCTTTTACTTGATCGGCGGATAAACCTCTCATACTGGTAGTTGATGCAGAAATTAATGATGATATTGTATTAAAAATACCGCTACCTATAACAGCACCCAATATCCCTGTAATTCCATCAATTATAGCATTTAATTTTTTTGTCGCTGGATCTGATTTTGTTAACAAAAATGCTAGGGCGGCGGGCGAGGTTGCTCCCGCCGCTGCAAGAAATACATCTTGGAGTGCATTAGAAATCGAATCTATAATTCCAATCTCTGCAATATTAGCAACTGCATCAAGTATACCGGCTACGCCTTCTAGAACTGCTCCAAATGCCTTAACAGGTTCGGCATTAAATTGACCGGATGGTATTGAGCCCAATTCTCTAACAAATTCAGATATTACTTGTATTATATTATTATCGCCGGTAAATATTCCCATCACGCTTGTCAGATATTGACTAACTGTTCTTGCCGTAGAAAATGGCATTACGCTACCAATAAGTGCAATACCTGTTGGTGGTTGCATTGCTTCAATTAACGTTCCAACTGCTTCAATAATAGGACCAACAGCCTGTAACAATCCTAGCCTATCCGGAGATAATGAGCCAATATTTGCAGTTATAGTTTGTATTAGTTCAGACATTAATGGACCTATTCGATCCATAATTTCAATTATTTGATCAAGTGGACTATTAACGGAAGCTACTAAAGCTAATAGTCCACCAATAACAATACCAACTGGTCCTGTAGCCGCCAACATTAATGGCAATATCATAGTTAATGATGATGCCAAAATCATATCAACAAATACACCCATAAAATTAGCTAAGGCATCAACTACATTTAAGAATGCAGTTAATTTTGCTTCTAATCCAGCATCAATATTTGGAACGTTCGTATTAATATCATTAATAATAGACTTCATTCCAACGGCTATGCCGCCAACTATAGAAGCCAATGCTACAAATCCCAATATTATAAGCGGCGCAGCCAATGACAAAACTCCTGCCACAAGAGCAGCGGGCATTAATGCCGCCGCCCCAAGCAATAATACTTCACCAGCGGCCATAGCTTTAAATGCTTTATCAATATCTTCTGTTTTTACATCAGTAAATTCTGATATAATGTGTTTCATTAAGAATGCTACACCGGCCACTAAGGCACCCATTACTAGTAGTCCAGCTCCAGCTACCACGGCACCCATAAAAGCAGTCTTGGATATCGCACTTCCCACAATACCCATTACACTAGCTAATCCAACCATTCCCAATAGAAGTAATTCCCCAGCAGCCATGGCAGCAACGGTAACACCAACTTGAGCCAGGGTAAATCCTCCGAGCAATGCAATAGCTGTTGTCATCATTAGAGCTATAACAGGAATCAACAAAGTCAAAGCAGCAAATATAGGTAACGCAGACAAAAGACCTGGTACACCACCAGCGGCGGCGGCGGTGCCTTGGGCTGCTCCTGCCGCCGCCCCTGCGCCTCCTGCGGTCGCCGCAGCACCACTAACAGCGGGTGCGAGTCCGGAGACGCCTGCGCTCACCGCACCCTGTACAGCACTTGAAGCAAATCCTCTAGTAATACCATCAACGGCGGCTTTGGTTATTCCGCTTGCAAGCCCGGCAGCCAAACCTCCAAACGCTGATCTTAATATGGCAGGACCAAACAAGAATCCCCATATCATCAACTTATTTTGTTCATACCATTCGGAAACTTTGTTAAAAGCAATTGAGAAAAGTTCTTTAATTGCTTCCCATAGAGGAGGCCACGCCTGTTTAATTGTTTCCCACAAACCAGACAAAATTTCCATCATTTGTCCGAGTATTCCAGAAGTATCAATAGGAATTCCTATATCACCTTTTAAGAATCCATTAATAGTTGTAATGACGGTAGTAAGGGCGCTAAATACAATTGGTATAAAAGCTTTTAAGCCGCCAACTATAGCTTTCAATATAGTAGTAAAGAAAGTTTTAAATCCTTCTATAGTTTTTCTACCCGCTCCAGTACTCGCATCAAAATGATCAAAAAAGGCTTTTTTCAACCTATCAAATAGATTTTTAAGACCGGCTTCTGGATTTGTTTGCAAGTCTTTAAAGAAGTCTTTAAATGCATCAACAACTTTTCTTAATGTAGCTTTCCATCGAGTCGGATTAAATAAATCTGCTAATCCACCAAGAATATTTTTAACTCCTGGGAACATCTCTATGAATGCCCTACCAACTTGTCTACCAGCCATTCTTGTGCTTCTCAGCATTTGCCTAATATTCCTCATTATTTGCCTGAATTCCCTACTTCGGAATATTGCTTGCTGGAATCCTTCTACGAAAGCTCCAAATAATGTTTTTGCACCTCCTCCCCCACTTTTAACTAAGCGTTCTATAGAGCCGGCTAATTTTTGCATTGCTTCAGCTTGAGTCAGTTGTTTTTTCTCAGCTTCTCCTGCTTTTTTCTTAATTTGATCTAGACTTACACCTCGATTATTTTGTGCAAAGGCTAACGCAGCTTCCTGTTCAGTAAGACCGATTTGAGTAGCAAAATATGATTTAGAACGTCTATCTAGACTCTCAAATGTTCGTCCCGTTTTTTCAAATTGCTGCCTAAAATATTCTAACCTATCCGTACCACTTTCCGTTTTCATTACTCGCATGAAATCGATTTGTATGCCGAACTGTTGATTTAATCTTGCAGCAGCTTCTGCGGCAGAATCTAGATTGTCCCATTGATCCATAATGCCAGCGAGGGCTTTTACTTCAATTCCAAGCTTCTTAGCATATACAGCCGTTTCACCCAGTTCTTTCCTGGTTAGTCCACCGAAATGTTTCATATCGGATTCCAGTTCCGCCATATCTCGAGAAATTTCCATAGCATTCATGCCGAATGCTTCTCCAAGTTGAATAGCATAGTTGCTCATTTCACGTAGAGATTCATCAATTGTAGTGCCCGATATTAGAGCCGTCCTTGCTATGGTTTTCATCTGTTCGTTAGACAGACCCAAACCTTTCTGGAAAGCTCCTATTGCTTCCGCACTTTGTATCATTCCTCTTTGCACAACGTTTATTAGCAACGGTCCTAAAGCTTTAGCCAGTTCAGTAAAATATTTTAATCTTTCAGCAAGATTACCAAACGTTCTATATACAGAAAGACCAGTAGCACCAAGCGTTCCAGTCATGCTCTTTGCCATGCTAATAATAGCCTTAGAAGAACTTCTTTCTAAGTCACCAAATTCTTTACGTATTGCCTCCAAAGCTTCTCGTAGACCGCTTCCACCACCACCAGAAGTTGCTTTTTCAAATAAGAAATTCCATATATTCAGAGGAAACCTTAACACAGCCATGGCAAATTGTCCCACTCTACTAATAGCTGTGCCTAATACACTAACAATGCTAGTTAATACGTTAAAGCTGAATTGAAAACCTTTAACAGCGCCTTCATAAGCCGCAGCAGCAACAACAAATTTTTGAGTTTTATTAGTAGCATCTTCAATTGCATTAGCTACAGACTCTGTATTAGTTCTAGCTTGAGACATATTTCTAGAAACTTCATTGCCAGCTTTTTGACCGGAGCTTCCCATTTTTTTAAGAGCTTCATCGGCAGCATTAATCTGGTCATTAATATTTTTCATGCTTTCATTGAATTTAGATACATCAACATCTCCCATGGCTTCAGCCATGGCTTGCATAACTGCAAGTTGTCCTCTTTGTATTTTTGCTTGATTGAGATATAACTGATTTTGTTCAGCCAACATCTTATTCAATTGAGCAGTTATTTCAATATTTGTTGCCATGTTTTACTATTTATGTTTATAGTGTTTATCCATTCATGTGATAATTACAATCGGAAATAAAATTTTAGAGTATTGAGGAAACATATATGTCAAAGACAAGACCTTCTAATGCATTAAATGAAGTAAGATTAACTTGGGCCGGCAAATTATTATTTGCAACAGTTGCTGCTCGTCTTGCAGCGGCAGGTTTAAGAAAAATAGCTTCTGGCATGAGCGAACAATCAGAACCAGAAGAAGAAAAAATGATGGCAAGTTTTCCATTTAAGCTTCAAGGAACTCCAGAACAAATGCAAGCAATGAAAGATGTAATTGTAGCATCCAAAGAATATCAAGAAGAAATTGGTCGTGAAGGCGCTACAGTTGAAACTGTAATGGAAAAACTTAATGCTCAAAATCTTGCTAAAAAAGCTTTCCAAGATAAAACCGGTCATGCTTGGCCACTCTGATTGGACACACCTATGAATAAATTAAACAAATTATTAAACTATCTTCTCTCTGAAGCAGTAGATGAAACCCGAATTGAAACATCTCCCGAAATGGAAGATGCTGTTGAATATTTACGTCATTTTAGAGCTTCTAACTGGTCATATGCTGATGAAGATGACAAACGTTTTATAGAAAATCTTGGAAATGCAGAAACTGTTGACGATTTTAAACGTGCTATAATGGGCAATGAAACGTTATCGCAAGAGTTTTCTGGCAATTTACAGGCTATAGCAGAATTATTGTTTACGGCAAAAGTGGCAAATGAAGATCCACTTAGATTAGACGAAGGTGTTGAAGAAGAAAAAGGTTATAGCGGTCCAAAGAAATATAAAAAGGTAGTGGGCTCTGGTAAGAATAAGAGAACCGTTCGTTATGGCGCTAAAGGTTATTCTATAGCCCCAGGCACATCAAAAGGAAACAGCTATTGTGCCCGCTCCTATGGTCAAATGAAAGATCATCCTTCAGCCGCTAAAGATCCTAATAGTCCCCTCAGATTATCCAGAAAACGTTGGCGTTGCAGCGGCAAATATTCAAAAAAATGAAAAAGATAAAAGAAATACGTCGCACCTATATTCATCAACCAACCGGCTACAAGAAGAAAGTAATAGAAAAAACTTTCTTATTACCGGATGGTCGGTCATGGACTTCTTTCATTGATAGAGTAGATGATAGCGTCAACGTCTTTCCTATGACAGATGATGGTCAAGTAGTGCTTGTAAAACAGTTTAGACCGGGCACAGAACGTGTTGAGTTTGAACTACCAGGTGGTATGATAGACCCCGGAGAAAAGGCTTCCAGAGCCGCTGAGAGGGAACTATTAGAGGAAACCGGATACGAGGGCAACTTAGAGTTCATATCAAGTCGGAGTTATTCCCCATATTCATCTGGAATGCGTCATATCTTTATAGCTACTGGCTGTAAGAAAGTATCAGAAGAACAAGATTTAGATCCAGACGAGTTTTTAGATATTGCTGTAGTAGAGATGGAAGACCTTGAAAATCTTTTATATGAAGGCAAAATAAGAAACCCAGACGGCGCCTATATGGCATTGCATCATCTGGGTCTTCTTAAGATTCGTTTTTGATTATTGATATTAAGTGAAACGTTGTAATTTCGCTGGGGTTTGTGATCTAGTTTTTCCAGTTAATGATCTTACATCTGGAGTATTGTGATGCACGGCTTTACTTGGAATGTCATTATTCTTCTCATGAGCCTTAGCAATTTCCTTTTCTATTCTTTTTATTAGCCACTTTTTATACATGACGGGGAACTTCATATAGGTTCCCCAATCCATACCAAAATAATAACCTAATAAGAAGAATGGCTCAAGAAGAACCGGCTCTCTATCGTTTGAAGTTAGGCCAAAAAAAGGTCGCCCCCATGGGTAGGGTCATCTCCTCAAAGTGATCGCAGTTTTGACATTTGAAATCAATCTTCATATTAACGCCCGGTTCGTGTAAATCAATATATTCACGAAGAACAAGAGAATCACGAGCAGGCATATACTGAACAAAGCGAGATATTAAACTCTTGTTGTCATTTCCATCAATTGCAACAATTGAGCGAAGCAACCTTCCAGTTACAAGATTGGAATTCAACAATCCCTTTTTCTTTCTTGTTTCCATATCAGAAACTATCTCTTCTTCTTCTTTGCCATTTAAGAATTTGAAAGTAACTGTCTTTTTAGAAATCGGCAATTTAAAGCTAAATGCATTTTGATTTGGAGCAACCGGCTCAATTGTTAATGGCTTAATTGGAAGCTCATTTAAGTCAATAGCTAATTCATTTTTAAATTCACAGTTAGGACATTGATAGGTTGGTTCGTATATATTGCCATAACCAGAAGCACGGATTGCAATCATAAGAGCATTTCTGTCTCCAGATAACAAACTCTGAACTTCTATGTCTTTATTAATCAAGCATGATTTAATGAGCTCTGTAATAACCGTGCCACGTTTAATAAGAGCCTGAGACATTAGAATATCTTCTTCTCTCGCAGTCATAGCACGATATTCAACAGATTCTGCATTACATAATGCATGACCCATCGGATATACTTTGCCTTTTGATGGCAATGGAACCGCATCAACAGGAATCTCTACACCAAGTTCTTGTTTGGCATATTGAGTTGCCGTAATAGGTTGGCCCTCTCCAACAGCACCAGGATTTTGAGCTGCCATTTGAGCAGCTAACATCGCATTTCTTAGTTCTCTATTATCGTTTTCTGACATTATTCTTCCTCCAATTGATATAACTCTTCAATTGTATAATGTCAGCTTACATTGTCTAAAAACAAATAGCTAATCAAATTTCTCTTATTATATGAACAATATATTCTTTCAACTGTCCAACCGCAAGAACATCACGATAATATTTCTTTGCCTTTTGCCGTTCTTCATCATTAGTTAGCTTCGCATCTAAGAAGATATGGATAACCATATCGGGAACCGGTCTATAACCCTTTTTACGGCTCTCTAACTGCTTTAACCTCTGTAGGTAGCTCCAAGTTTTCATGGGCTTAAAATCCTTTTTAGAGGCTTTTATAATAAGCTTTGTAATCTTCTGAGCGTCTGCAAATAACTGAGGATATCCTTTGCGGATACGCTCATATTGCTCTAATGATTTTTCTACTTGATCCATATGCTATAAATAGAAAAACCCAGGAAATAACTCCCAGGTTTTCTACGAAAGGATAACTGTATTTTAAATCAGAACTGAAGAACGCAGTTGTCAAAGCGAATTGTTAGCTGAATATCTGCTAGATCATTACCATCATAAGCCATATCACCAAAGTTAGCAGACTTGCACCATGCACCCTTAATGTCCCAAAGTTGAACTACTGTTCCAACTGGGTCTAACATCTTGATTTGAATGTCACGCTTGTAGAAATCAGAGTAACCTGCACGACCAGAAACGCTTTCAAAGCAGAGACGAACCCATTCCATGACCTGTTGAGCACCTGACGGAGCAATTGGATCATAAAGAGTAACGTTCATTTCGCCCCATGTGCCCTTGCCAGCAATGTAGCGTGTGCTGTTGATCCATGGAATAGCACTTTCTTCAAATGTCATCTGTGGGCGAGCAGCAGACTTAACAAGGAAGGAGTCAATACCTTCAATAGCGAAGACGAACCGATGTTTTTTAAGCGGTTCAAACTTTGTAGGTAACATATCTGTTACTGATAGTGTTTCGGCCATAATTCTTTACCCTTTATTCTTCTATTAAATATATTTCAAAACAGGATTTCTTTTTATATCATCCACGTTTTCTGTCTTTACCAACTTGTTTATCGGTTAAACCACGTCTTAACAGCATAAGATCACTAGCTTCAATCTCGCCATCATCATCTAAATCAAGCTTATCTTGATTTCCATGAAGTTCTTCTTCCATCCAAGCTTCAAGAAGGGCTGATGCACGACGATTGAAACTCTCTCCAGTTGTATTGGCACCACCTGGATTTCCAGAAGCAGCAGAACCAGCCGTTCCTTGTGGACCAACATTAGCAGCTTGTGTTCCAGTTACTGAACCACCGTCTGCTGGACTAGAGGTATCTCCCTCTTCAAGCACGTCTTCTTCTAGTCCACCACGAACAACAATGATTTTAGCTGGCATTTCATTTTCAGGCATTTCATGATATCCAGCGCCCATACGTAATGGCATTTCATCGTCATAACCGCCTGCCATGCCACATTCTTGTACATCATATCCGGATTCTTTTAGTTCACGGACACGTTCTTCAGTTAAAATACCAAGATTTGTATATATAAGCTTCATTTTTTATCATCCTTGTCCAAAGTTATCTGGATTATTGATTACAAAGTCCACAGAAAGGAACTCGAGGGTGCGGGTTGGTTGTAAGAAAATCTTACCACGGATTGTCTTGTTCTCAAAGTCTGCTTGAGTTGTTGTGCTTGTGTCAATTCTTACAAGGAAACGATCAACACCCTTTTGATCTTGAACACGCTTAAGGATTGGGTTAACAAGCTGAGAGAAACGGGCAAGTGTCTCTGGGAGTGTTTGCTCGAAGAGGATGCGGTTAGCAACTTGACGAACTTGACGACGAACAGAGAGAAGAAGACGACGAACATTTACACGATCAAGAGCACTTTGTTGTGCATACATTGTCTTCTGACCCCAGATTATTAATCCTTCAGAACCGGCAAAGGATACGATTGGATTAATGTCAACTTCATAGAGATCATCCATATTTGTTCTTGAAAGTTGAACTGTGGAACGTTCAGTTGTTTCTAGGGCACCTCTTGCAAAACCTGCCGGAGCAAACCATGGGAAAGCTACAGAGTCATTGAATGAGAACGCTCCGAGAACTGGTACGGAAGCTGGAACTTGACGTAAACTGTTTGCTACATCATCACGCATAATCATATCTGGGAAATATGTTGCTCCGAAAGAGTTATTAATATTTCTATCACGGAAGTTATTAACTGTATAACGAACAGATGGAATTTGAGCTGAACTGGTTACTAAGTTTCCATCGGTATCAAATACTTCTATATCCATGATGTAGATTGCATCAAATCTAGATTGTGCAACTTCTAGAGCTTTATCTGTAATAGCCGGATTACGGATACCTGGGATTGCAAAGAGTTGAACGTCAACTTCAGTCGCATCTGCCATTAAGCTAAGTGCCTTGTTATAAGCAACTACAGCAGAACCGGTTTGTTCACCCCGGCTTGTGAAATCAAGTTCTTCATTTACGGCTTGATTTGTTAGCCAACGTTCATTATAATTGAAGATGTTAACACCATCAAATCCACCTTGAAGATATACGTTAAACTTAGCAAGTTGACGAGTCGATGGATCAGCCAAATCCGCTACTGACAATCCTCTTGTTTGAACAGTTGGGGATGTGTCAACAGTTATTTGGCCATCTCTTATATATTCCCAATCTATAAGATTATTAACATCTGGTAATGTGTTATTTGGGAACAATGCTGTGCTACCAGGCAATACACGATATACTACTTGAATGTTCTCAAGAGAGAATGCATTATTGTTGAAACGATCTGCATCTAGAATGCCGTTTTCTACAGTATCTAGAACACCTTCATTGTCCATAACTACGAAGTTCTGCCATCCATTTTGGAAATTTGGGAAGTAGGTGGAGAAGCTTTCAACTGTTGTTTCACGAAGGGTTGTTTTATTTGGTTCTAGAGCAGAAATCTTGCGTTCAAACTGAACACCCCAATATAAACCCTTATCTGCTGTTTGATTTGGTGCTAAACCACGAATAAGGTTTTGACGGAATGGAACAGGAATCTGAACTGTATTATGTAATGGATTTGCCACTATATATCCGGTTGGATCAACTGCACTAAACGGGGCAAGAGGAGATGAACCAGATGTTACTAAGTGAGCTGGTCCACGGAAACCTACTGGTAGAGCTGTTGGGTCTACATCTGCTGCGTCTACTCCATCAGCGACTTCTACACGAATATATTTTGAGTTGTTTGGATACGTTCCAAGAGTTATAAGCTTTGTAGCGCCATCTTCTGCATCGAAGTTATAGAATGTATTATAATCACCTATTACACGTGCAATGTAGTTAGGAGAAGATGGATCTAAAGTTAGCCCACGGAATGCCTCTATAACAACTTTATTTTTATCGTTATCGGCAAAATCTCTAACAAGAAGATCGAAACGTCCATAGAGATAAACATCAGAAAGGCTTGGAGTAATGTTCTCTATAGAAATTTTAACTTTATTATTTGCGTATACGCCATCATCTAGAGAGTGAATACGGAAGAGATTAACTGGCTTTCCGCCGAACTTTTGAGAAGTAATCCATGGGCTCTTTGGTGTGCGATAACGATCTTCGAAGTTCTCATAGTTAGGAGCGGTTGTAGAGCCGCTATTTCTTGCTTGAGAACCGGTAACAAGGAACGCCACGTTTTCATATCCAGCAGCTCTTAAAGCGAGAACTTCTGTAGAACCAGAGATTACAGAAGAACCGGTTGGAACAGCAAACGTTGGATGAATAACCCAATCTGTTTGCAGGAGGTATCCAGCTTGTTCAAGCTTAAGCGGATCTCTGTTGAAGATAAGTCCGAAATAGTTTGGAGCTTCTACGTCAAAAGATGCGGTTATTACGCTTGGATACATTGGATCTGTATTTGTAAGACCATTAACAAACATAACAAATTCTTGCAAGCTGCCATTGAGATTGACAGAACCTGTAACAGCACCACCTGGAGTTGTTGTATTGACGTTTGGAGTATTAGTTGCAACAAAAGAAGATGATAATGTTAAAAGAGCGCCCGAGGCGGCAAATAGAATACCACGAATAACTGGAACACCGGATCCAGGAAGACCAGCTTCTGTAAAGATAGAAGAACTTACTATTTCAGAACCAGAAACTTCATATTCGCTCATGAAGGCACCAAGGAAATAAGTTCTTCCAAGTGCATTTCCTAGAGTTGCATATTGAGAATCTGCTAGCTCGCCAGCATAACCTCCCCAATATTGAGGGATTTCGCCGCCGACCACGAAGCCAGCACCAGCTACTTTTCCTATATTTCCACCGGCTGCATCTGAATCTACCGTTCTTTTTTCGCCAGCGCCAGCCCCTAATACTCTGATGAATGTTGCAGCTTGAGCGTTTCTTAACCACTCAGATACGGCTAACGGACCTACATATACATCATTAGATGTTTCCCCGAAAGTAGCTTGGAAATCGTTATACGTGGCTACTGTCGTTGGAACAAATGCTGGACCTGCAATTGCAGTACCTATTACGCCGGCAGGAATTCCAGATGGCTGAATTGCCGTGGGACCGGTTAGATTTATTGTTCTTGCTGATACGCCCGCTGATTTAAATGATATCTGAGTCATTTTTTATTGCCTTTTCTTTTGCTTTAGTTACTAATATTAACTATTGCTATCAACCGAATTGAACGCCTTCTCTCGTGATTATGAAGTCGATTGCTATAAATTCTACTGCCTTAACTGGAAGCAAGTATATTTTCGCATTCATTCTATTGTTTTCACGATCCAAAGCCGTGTTATTTGTTTCGTCACAGATAACCTTATATTGTCTTAGTCCACCACGATTTTGGACCAATGATAGAATAGGAGAAACTTTAGCAACAAACTCTTGATAGAGAGATGGTGTAAGTTGTTGCCAGATTAATCTATTGCCAACGTCTATTACTTGACGTTGAACGTCCATGATCATGCGCTGAACATTGATGCTATCTAGAGATGTTTGAGCCCCGTCAAGTGTCTTTTGTGCGAAGATTACGTAACCTTCATTTGGGAACTTGACTATTGGATTAACTCTTACAGCATATAGTTTCTCACGTTCATTTTGATTTACTCTTGTTCTTGTGAGAGATACGAAGTTAAGTGCTGCACGATTAAATCCGGCTGGAGCAAACCATGGATAAGAAACCTTGTCGTTATAGCCCATCGCTGCTAGAGAGGCAACTGTTGCAGGAACAGTTACTTTCTTTCCGGTAGATGGATCGTTCATAACTACATCTGGAAAATAAGCTGCTACAAATGTATTATCAATAGAACGTGCATCAAATGCATCAGCCGTTTGTTGAACATTGATATAAGAACCGGTTCCAGATGTTTGTCCGTCAAATATTCTATCTCCGGCTGAGTTATAGTTTGGAACGTCCATCATATAGAGAGCTAAACCATAGCTAGATACTGCATCAGATGCATAGTCAGTTACGAACGGTTCACGTTGACCTGGGATCGATAGTAAATTGATATTGGAAGCAATCGGATCTGTGATTATATTTGCTGCAACACGATAAGAATTGATTTGATTATTTTCAATACCTACGCCATTTTGATTAAAATCAAATCCAGGAGATACGAAACCAGACCATGAACCGCCTCCGGTTTCACCTGATGTTGATTTGTCATCAAATCTTACAGCATGTTTATCTAGAATATTAACGCCATCAAAACCACCATATAATACTGTTGTAAACTTGGCGTAATTATTGTATTTGTTAAACGTTATTGGCTGAGTTCCTTCATGCACTAATGTTGCAAACGTTACGTCTCCATTTACGGTATATGTTGTTGGATCCACAACGCCATTACGAACGTATATTGCTTTTTTCATTTGTGAGGCAACAGTTCCAGTAAGACCGCCAATTGTGCTTACACCATTAACTGTAACACGTGCTAATGTAAACTTGTTATTATTAAAGGAGTCTTTGAAGGATCCAGTAACTAATACGTCAAGCTTTTCTATGCCGGCAAACTTTGTAGCTGTAGCAACGTATCTATTAATCTCATTGTTAATGTTAACATTTTCAACGTTATTGTTGTTACGTTCAAACTTAACACCCCAATAGAAGCGGCTATCAGCTATTTCTAGAGAGCCGCTATTTCTTGTTGACTTATAACGGAATGGCATCGGAGGAACAATCGCTCCTTCACAACCAAACGTATTAGCAGATCCGCTGCCAGCAAGACGAAGTTCACCGGAAGAACCGCTTATATCTGTCAATACAGGATTTGTATTAAGAGCATCAACACCATGGAAACCAAATGGTAAACATGTTGCCGGGACCATCTTTTGTTCTACCATATCATTCATTACAACACGAATATAATTTGATTTATTGGCGTATTTGCCGCTTCTAACAATTCTGCGGTCGCCCGGATCTTCAACATCGAAGTTGTAGTAAGCTTTTGCATCGCCAATTACTTTAGCAATATACTTTTCACTATCCGGATTAAGAGTAAGATCGGTAAACTGTTCAATTATTTCCGGATTTATGTCGTTATCATCAAATCTTCTAACAAGAAGAGAGAACGTTCCATATGGATAGACCGGATTTGTTGAAGCTTGAAGATTTGCGATAGATATTTTGATCTTATCATTTGCAAATCTACCATCATCGATAGATTCAACATGAAACAAATCATATTCTGTTACGCCATATGGTTGAGAAATAAATCCTGGCGATCTTGGAGTCTTAAAGCGTGTATCGTAACGTCCAAACAACTCAAGAAATTCCGTCGTTGGCAAACCGGAGTTGACAGCAACGTTATCACTACCAGAGGCAATAAGAACACCGGATACAGTATTTTGAACTACAGTAGCGACTTCATCATCAACTGCATAATCTAGATATAAATAATGTTGTTCCTCTTCAAACTTAGAAGGATCCGTGTTTAGAAGTTTTGCAAAGTATAGATCAGATGTTGGATTAAATGATGCAGAATATATTCTTACCCCAGTAAAACCATCGTCAACTCCATATGAGGCGCCAAGAGATGTTGAGATTGCAATTTTGAAATAAGGTTCTTCTGAGCCTATAGGAGTTGAATATACGGCTGTATCATCCATTAATGATGAAAATGATTCATTAGAACCAGACATAATCATAACTCTGGATCCGGATGCTGCAAATATTACACCACGGACAAGATTTGCAAATCCAGGATCTCCTGTAAAGCTATCATTATCTGTAAACATTGGAAATCCGGAAGGAGCACTTTCTCCGGGTTGCAATTCGTGGCGTGCAACCAAAAACTGAACCGCACCAACTGCTCTAGAACCTTCACCGGCTGTTGTCCAATTGGAAGAACCTGATAATTTAAATCCTGCATTTTTAACAATTCCAGCGGTTTGTGTTGCAGTAATATCTGCTAGACTTGTATTGGCGCCGGCACCAAGAACTCTTACGAACGTTAAAGCAGAACGGTTTTGTAAAAACTTTTCAACAGCATATGGAGCTGGAATATTTGGATCAAAACCACCAAACTTCGTATTGAAATCTGAAAAAGAACCTAAAGTATATGGAATAAATGCTGGGCCCTTTATTGCTGCACCGATTACGCCACCTGGAATACCTGTAGGTAACACAACTCTAGCGGTTAGATCGATTTCACGATCATAAAAGCCTGGAAATTTAAATATTTGATCTGCCATTTGAGATATCCTTTTCTTCAATTCGTAGGTTGAAGCCTTTTCTTTTTCTAATTAGGGGCTACGTGTCCACTATTTCTTCATTTAGTCGTTATTAAATATTCTTCTAGTGTTTCAATATCTGAAGCAGCAAACACAGTTTCCCCTTTCTTTTGATTGGTATCTAAGATAGATACATATTTATGACGTTTTTTACCCGTATTCACATCAACAATTGTTTTATTGACCGCAAATCTTTGTTGTGTTGTTGGTGTTTGAGCAGTTTCCGGATTAATATTGATATCTGTTAACGTGAAACCATCATGGACGGTATCTTTCTGAGGAGGTCTTTCTAAATGAGCCTTTGGTTGAACATCTCCAGCTATAGCTACATCAAATACTATATTTGGAGCACTTATCCATCTTCTTACAGGAACAGCGTTTGTAGGAGCCTGAGCAGCCAATAAATAACCCTTAACTGTTATATTAAAAGTATATTTAATTAGACGTTCCTCGCCCTCAAACTGATCAATATTCTCTCCATTATTAAAAGTATCCTCAGTATATGCCAAAAACCAATAACCTTTGTCGGTTTCTAACTTATGACCACGAAATTGTGGTAAGAATGAAGTCATATATGTTTGTATGAGATATGTCATATGTTGAGTGTAATTGGTCCAAAACACTACCTCATACTTTGCTGTAAAGAACTGTGGCTGCGGTATCGTTATAATTTCATATATGTTATTTGCGGATATACGGTTCTCTAATAGACCGCCCTGGATTACCTCTAAAGTATTGGCATCGTCTCCAGTTGGACGTGAAGAAGTTGGTAATCCGGAAAGAACGTTCTGTAAATGCTTTAATCCTTGTTTGTTTACAAGATTTTGATAGTCTCTATCTTCTGTGGATAACTTTCTTTTGATAGTTAAAACGCCGGTTCTTGCATTCATACCACGTGTGTATATGTCATCTGGAGTTTGCTCTATAGATGTTCTTCTGATAGAGATAGCTGGCAATATTAAAACTTTGTTCTTATCTCTCGGTGGCTTAAGTTTCTTTGCTAAAGCAAATCTTTCACCGGTAGCAAATATAACATATGGCTTCTTAATATTTTGCGGTCCCTTGTTTGCACTCATTATAAATGTATTAAATCCAATCGTTTTGTCAAATAAACGATGAATTGCAATATCTATGTCTTCAATACCGACTGGAGGTATTGTAAAATCCAAAGAAGGAGAATTCTCATAGCCGCTATCCAGATGGTCTTTTGGATTTCTTGGATCTTGTGGTATGTTTTGACGAGTTACATTCTCTTTTGGATCAGCCATATATCTAAATATCAGTCTTCATTATAGATATCTGCTGGTTCTGCGTAAGTTGGGCTATTATTATCAAAAGAACTTGCTTCCTCTGGCTTATGCGTGGGATCTGGGTCAGCATCTACGTTAACAATGCGAGCGCCCTCCTCCAAAGCTATTGGAGCCATATCTTCAGCCAATCTTTCTCGCATCTGACGACGATCAAGGGTTTCACCTTCAATATTCTCAGTTAAACCACGTTGCTGCTGCCAAACCTTTGTAACACTATTATCAATATACTTAACGCCTTGGTCTTTGAGCATCTGTTTAAAGATATTAACGTCAAATTGTCCCTTACGAGCTACTTTGCCTTCTAACTTATAACCGGTTGTATATTCTACCTGACCATATATGTTATTAATAGGAATAAACGTTACCAGTTCATATAGTTGGTCACCATAAAGAAAGAAGTCGCCTTCACTTAGCTTATAACCCTTATCTAATAAATCACGAGCTTGAACAAACAACTCAAACTTATTGACTTGTTCATTGCCAAATTGGTTCCATTTTGTTTCCGAGTTAGGTTGACCAGCTAATACGTCTATTCTAATTGGATTTTCAAATATTTTCTCTACTGCTTCTTCATATACGGGATGAACCTGAGTTTTCATCGTAGAGATCGGATAATAGATGATCTGTTGACCAATAGTATCCTTTATCAATTCCTTTGTAACATCATTGATAAACTGGATCTCTCGGCTGGTAATAAATAGTCTACTCATTTATTATATCTCTCTCTTGCCGCTGCCAGTTCTCCAGCACTCACTTGCTTTCTTTGTTTACCATATGGCTCTCGTTCACCTCGGGGTTGAGCATTTCGGGCAGCGACCATATAACGTTGCACTAAATTATTATAGATTTCAAACAATCTTGTTAATGAACTTTCAACTT
>JACCDP010388369.1_pt1 | contig 33576 bp, 43 predicted proteins | sample 7445841 | NCBI WGS metagenome assembly JACCDP01 (sample SAMN15323441, study PRJNA562643) | freshwater metagenome | isolation source: river surface water | place: USA:Blue River Watershed | collected 2017-08-17 | reverse complement strand
TGGAGCGGGACTGCTTGCTGAGCCACGGTGCCGCAGCGTTCACCAAGGAGCGTCTCATGGATGTGTCGGACCCGTTCCCGACGGGTATCTGCAAGTCGTGTGGCACGCTGGCCATCATGAACGAGGAAGAGAATCTGTATGCCTGCGGGGCATGTGGCAACAAGACGGAGTTCATCCAGAAGACCATCCCGTATGCGATGAAGCTCTGGATGCAGGAGTTGGAGGCGATGCACATTGTCCCTCGGATGATCATGGAGTAGGGTCATCGGACGTCAGACGAGTGCCAGAACCCGATGGAATGGCATTCTCGACAATGTTGCTAAGGTCGGGATCGGAGCGTGAGGGCTTCATATAGGCGCCGGTAATGGTAAACCGGCCACGAGAGCACACGGAGGTTAGGAAACAACCCGCACAGATAAAGAGACCAATGCCCGTGCAAATAGACAGTGCGAGGTCCGTGGGGTCATCCATTTACCCATAGAGAGCGTGTTCTACGTAAATGTCCCTTGACGTAGTCATTGGCCCGATGTTCTCGGGTAAGAGTTCTTACGTACTTTCGCTGGTGTCTCGGTACAGTACGCTGGGTGTTCCAGTCCTAGTGATTACGCACGTTTCGGACAATCGGTATGGCGAGGGTATTGTCGCTACGCATGACGGCCGGAGCGCTCCGTGCGTTCATGCGAAGGATCTGGACGATGTCGACATTGCAGCCTACAAGGTCATCATTGTCGATGAGGCACAGTTCTTCAAGTACCTCGTGCCATTTGTGGAGTGGGCGGTGGATACGCATCGCAAGCACGTCTATCTCGTGGGACTGGATGGTGACTCCAATCGCCGCAGGTTCGGTGAGATCCTCGATTGCATTCCTCTGGCCGATCGAGTTCACCGACTGACTGCGTTCTGCCGTCGGTGCGGCGATGGAACCCCAGGTCTTTTCAGCTACCGGCGTGAATATTCGGATCAGCAGGTCATTGTAGGCGGTTCCAATCAGTACGAAGCTCTCTGTCGCAATTGTTATCTGCACTACATTGTCCCACCCAAGTAAAACCGACTCTTGTCCAGAAATTCCCATAGGTTGGGCTTGTTGGTGGACCCCGCAATGGTCTGCTCATCAGGTCCCTCGACTGCGATGGGATCGAGCAGCGTATGACGACGACAACCGAGCACGGGATCGAACATTACCCAATCGGTCACGAAGTGGTTGTCATACGGAATCGCAACGTCGTCCACGCTGAAGATCTCCACGAACTTCTTGGCCCAGTCATGCGTGACGGTGTAGCACTGCGCACCCCATGGATTGGAGAGCTGGACATTCTTGAGGATAGGAATTCCCTCCATGTCTTCGGTATTCCCTGCTGGGAAGTTCACGAACCCAAGTGAGATGATATCTGCATCTCCGTGGTTCCGTTCAATGATACTGAGAACCTCCTTGAAGTCCTTCCGAAATCGTACATCGTCCTCGATGATGATTCCGAGCGGGTCTCCGGTCTCTACAAAGGCTGCCATGGCCCGAATGTGTCCGAGCGTCGCAGCCAGTCCCGTCGGATAGGACGTCTTGCGCTCGAAACACGTCTTGCCTCGCCGGACCACCTCGGGGTCGTCCTTGAGGGGGGAAGGCACAATCACGAACTCAAGACCAAGAGGTGACGCAGCAGTGGTCAGCCGTTCAGCTCGACCCTTGTCGCACGAAACTGCGAAAACCTTCATGTTGTATTCGCTGAATTTCCCGTGTAGACTTTTTTCTTGCCATAGAGCACAACAACATGGGCGGTGGTCTTCTTCAGCTCGTCTCGTATGGTGCGCAGGACATCTACATCTCCGGCAACCCGCAGATCACGTTCTGGAAGGTTCTGTTCAAGCGGCACACCAACTTCGCCATGGAGTCCATTGAGGTCACCTTCAACGGCCAGGCGGACTTCAACAAGCGTGTCACGGCTGTCATCAACCGTAACGCCGATCTGATGTACCGCACGTACGTGCAGGTTGTTCTCCCGGCGGTTGACCTCGTCAACGGCTCCACCAACGTTCGCCGGTTCCGCTGGCTGAACTACATCGGCCACCGGCTGATCAAGGTCGTCGAGCTCGAGATCGGCGGCCAGCGCATCGACCGCCAGTTCGGCGACTGGATGCAGATCTGGACCCAGCTCTCCCAGGATGCGGGCACGATTGCGGCGCTTGACGACATGATCGGCAACACGCACGACCTCGTCCTGATGAAGGACACCAAGGGCTACTCCCTTGATGCGTCTTGCGCGGGTGCGGAGCTCACCAACTCTTGCGCGCCTCGCTCGGGCACCCCGGCGAAGACGCTGTACATCCCGCTCCAGTTCTGGTTCTGCCGCAACCCCGGTCTGGCCATCCCGCTGATCGCCCTCCAGTACCACGAGGTGCGCATCAACGTCGAGTTCGAGCAGTGCATCAACTGCACCTACTACGAGCTCGCCTCCTCTGCGCCGGCGACGTCCATCCAGTCCCTGACTGCGGCGTCCCTGTACATTGACTACGTCTACCTCGACACGGAGGAGCGCCGCCGGTTTGCCCAGCAGACCCACGAGTACCTCATCGAGCAGCTCCAGTTCACGGGTGCGGAGTCCATCACGTCCTCCTCCAACAAGATCCAGCTGAACTTCAACCACCCGGTCAAGGAGCTCGTGTGGGTTGTCCAGCGTGACTCGTTCGTCGACTGCACCCCGGGTCAGGCGTTCATCGCTGAGGTCAACGGTTGCCAGCCGTTCAACTACTCCGATGACTTCACCACGGAGGGCATCGTCATGGACGTCCTCGCCCGTGGCGCTCTGGGTGGCGGTGCGGCGGCGACGGCGGTCCCGACCACGGCGAACGACGGCACCTCTGGCCCGTACCTGCCGGGTGTTGGTATTGCGTTCGGCCCGTCCCTGAACGGTGCGTCTTGGCTCGACACCTCTGCGGGTGCGGACAACCAGGACGACGTGTTTGCGGCGACCACCAACTACCTGCTGGCGAAGGTCGTGCTCGACTCCGGCGTCAAGTGCTCCGGCAAGAACCCCGTGGAGGTTGCCAAGCTGCAGCTCAACGGTCAGGACCGGTTCACGGAGCGGGAGGGCCGGTACTTCGATCGTGTCCAGCCGTACCAGCACCACACTCGTACGCCGTCCGTCGGTATCAACGTGTACTCCTTTGCGCTCAAGCCGGAGGAGCACCAGCCGTCCGGCACGTGCAACTTCTCCCGTATCGACAAGGCGACGCTGCAGCTGACGGTCTCCGTCAACACGGTGCGCTCTGGTCGCACGGCGCAGGTGCGTGTGTATGCGGTGAACTACAACGTCCTCCGTGTCATGTCCGGCATGGGCGGCCTTGCGTACTCCAACTAAGCGGCCTAACGCTTGGAGTCTCAAATTCAAAAGCAAATACAACAGTGGGCGGAAACGCCCCAAATGTGGCTGGAAACCCAGTCAGATTTGGTTAGACCAGTGAACCCGCAATTCGATAGGACCGGATCTCGTGCGGAGGATACTGGATCGTTGACCTGTTCTTCTCCAAGAACCCACCTGGCTTGTTCTCTTCCCGCTTGTTGAGATACGCCTGAACCTCGGGGTCTCGTGGCTTGCGTGTTGAGCCCCACTCCAGTGGAGAGTAGACCTCGACGGGTACGAAGCCACACCGCCACTGCTTCTGGACCCACGCCCGTGCAAAGAGATCATGCTCATCATCGCCCAGGACGTAGTGCGCCTCGTCCAGAAATCCGAGCTCCTCGAGCATCGAGCGCCGCAGGACAAGCGGGCCTCGGTTGACGGTGTGCGACAGAAACACCTTGCCAAAGGCATCAAAATCCTGCAGGACTGCATGCGGTTTCTTGACAGTGTCTCCTAGCTTCCCGGCGTGCATTCCTGGCGACTGGTTGATGCGATGGCAGCAACGGCCTGATACAGCAAGGAGGTCTGCGTACTGCTCGAGAGGTGACGTCAGGAGGATGTTGTATCCAAACGTAAGGATAACCATATCGGCCTGAACCTCGACGATGTACTTGCCTCGTGCGAGGGTAAACCCTTGGTTGTCGCAGGACGTCTCAAAGATGCCCATTGGGTTCTCGAGGACGTGAATGCGAACAAGGTAGGCTGGAACATTGAGCAACTGTACCCATTCGAGAAGGCGCTCACGGGTTCCGTCCGTGCAGCCATCGAGAATGAGAATGAGTTCATAGTAACCGACGGTCATATCCGCCACGCTGCTAAGAACTCGCTGAATGATGGTCTCTTGGTTGTGAATGGGCATCACGACACTGAACGTAGGCTCCTGTGCCTTGTAATCCACAACGAGGACCTCCTTGGGATCTTGGCCCCACTGACGCTCGGGTTGATGAACAAGACGATGGCGATAGGACTCGTAATGCGGCATACTTAGATGTCGATGCCATAAGTAAATCAATGCGCATCTGCGGTATGCAGAAATGAATAACTTACCAACTCAATATAGAAATGAAAGATTTGGTCTATTATACAGTAGGCTTCTCAAGAGCATACATCAGAGTTCTTAAGTTGTCCATCCAGTCTCTTCGTGTGTCTGGGTGGCAAGGAGACGTTGCTGTGATATGCGATGCCTCATTTCTTTCTCAGTGCCAGAGTGAGATCGGAACGAATGTTCAATATCTGACCTTCCCCGATTCGAAGACACCAGAAGAGGCGTCTATCAATAAACTTCGGATTTTTGAGCTCCCATCTATCCGTTCGTATGATCGGATCTTCTTCCTCGATTCGGACATCGTAGTTCACATGAATATGCAGACTCTCTTCGATCGGGTTACACGCTCTGGGATTCTGTATGTCTTCACCGAAAACAATGAACACAGATGCCACAGCGACATCCTGTACGGGCTGAAAGACTACACGGAGGAAGAGTTGGCATCGTTTCGTGCAAATTCAGTCTACGTGTTCAACGCAGGGTGTTTCGCATTTCGCATGACAGATGCGATGAAAACACACTTCGATGCCATTCTCACCATGATCAGCACTCACGTTGGTCCGTTCTTCTACGAGCAGTCGTTTATGAATGCATACTTCAATCGCAACGGTCAGACCGACCGCACTCTTCTCGTGACCTCAAACTATGTATTCCCACCCATAGAAGGGCGGCCGTATCGAAACAATCTTCTTCACTTTGCGGGAGATCCGGGAAGGGGAGATCAAAAATACCAGCGCATGAGACGATATATGTGGGCCTACTTGTAAAGCCGTATCGCAAACGATACACATCCATCCATCCCCTTTGCTACGATGGTTTGGTTCATGCGTGCGCAGAATTCGTCAACCGCCTGCTTAACCCCAAAGTGGTAATAGTTCCGTGCCTTCGCCATGTTCATCTCGTAATCATGACCCAGAATCCACCCTCCGTTGCGCACCTTGGCATACGATACAGCGAGGTCCTTCGCACATCCCTCGTAGGAATGGTCTCCATCAATGTAGATCATGTCGAGCGAGTTGTCTGGAAACGAGGCGAGTATGTCTGCGCTTCGGCCCTTCAGGAGCTGGACTTTAGGATTCGATCGCATTTCTGAGAGAAGGCGTACGTATGCGTCGGATAGGTTGCGTATAACGACATTGTTTCCATCTTCGTTGCCAGAATCGCAGTGACCCTCGAACAGGTCAATCAGGTAGAGTCGAGAGGGTCGAAGCGCTTCGTAGATTTGCTTTGAGAAGGTGCCTTCGAATACTCCAATTTCTGCACATACGCTACCCGAGGGGACAATGCTGCGGATCATGTCGATTCGTGTATCGAAGAGTAGCATTTACTCTAGTCGTGTAGAAACTTCATATATATATATGACGCTCTCCGTGCGGAGAATCCTCTGCTGCGACAGACGCCTCGAAGGAAAGCCGAATCACGACTGGAAAGAAGGATACGAACTCATGTATGCATTCCGTCGACTGGGGTTTGACTGCGATGTTGCGGGTCCTCACGGGATCGTCTATACGGAAGCGGACATTCCTCGTATCGCTCGGTTCTATGATCTGATTGTGATCACGGAAAACTACCCATACGTTGCCACGGGTGACAACGTGCGGAGATGGAAGTGGTGGAACTGGGAAAGCATTCCCACTCCAAAAGTGTTCTGGGCAATCGACACGCATCTGCACGATTACACTTGGTTCTTCAACAACGCACGTCCCAATTTCGTGGCGTTCTCGATCTCGCAGCACCAACGGGAATACGGTCTTGCCAACTCGTTTGTGATGCACTATGCACTGTCACGCCGCCATCAATTCCTCAACGAGACGCATCCCAAGCACTACGACTGCGTGTTCATCGGATCGCTCGAAGTATCTGCTGACCGCAAACGCCTCTGCGAGAAGTTTGGAATCCAAGCGATGAATGCGTACGGAGAGGATTACTTTCGAACGATGAAGAAGGCGAAGATCTGCTTCAATCATTCGATCTCGGGTGAAATCAATGCCAAGTACTTTGAGATCATGGGCTCGGGATCGTTCATGCTTTCCAACTACAACCAAGAGCTCATCGACTTCATGGACGAGTCCGTCCGAGAAGACGTGAAGGCGTGTATGTACGAGACTGAGGACGAGATTGGAGAAAAGATCGTCCACTACCTCGAACACGAGGACGAGCGAGAGGCGATTGCGAAGCGGCTATATGATCATGTTTGGGCAAACCACACGTGGGAGAATCGGGCTATTCAGATACTTCAACACGTTCAAAAATAGCCCAGCCTCCCCGATCGTCTGGCTCATTGCGCAGACACTTCCAGTTAGGATCGGCAAGGAGTTGGTTCATGACTCGATGCGTCTTCATGAACTGAGTATCGTCCAGCATGACAACCTTGAGTTTGTCGTGATAGAGAACCTCCCAGTCCCCATCGGTCGAGAACTCGCCGCCGTCTAGAAGAATGACATCGCATGGAGGGGGCGAAACGATGGGCGTCATCATTGCGGCTCGATATTCACTGGCATAATGAAGATTATAATGCCCCTGCACCATATGAAACTGCGGATGCGCTTCGACTTCTTTGTTGGTGAGGATGTTCCTATGAAGAGTTCCCATCATCAACTTCACCTGCGGGGTGTCCTTCCATATCGTATGCGCTTTCAGCATCATGAAAGGGTCTCCTTCAATCGAATACAATTGAGCTTCGGGCCGGTCTTTGATGCCTTCGTAGATACACCGAGTAGAGCCATCGCCGTTCCACGTTCCTACTTCGCAGAACGTCGTATAGCGTGGATCCGATGCGATCCGAGCGATTTCCTTTCCAAAGGCACTGTTCATATTAATTTGCCCTGTCATGGTTTACCATACGAGACACAATCTCCTCGAAAGTCACATTCGGCTTCCAACCAAATGTCTCCCGTGCCAAGGTTGCGTCTCCAATCAGGAGATCAACCTCGCAAGGACGGTAGAACTCGGGATTGACCTGAACGAGCAGACGACCCGACTGAATGTCGTACCCCTTTTCGTCGAGACCCGTACCCGACCACGTGATTGTCATTCCGGTGCACTTAAACGCTGCCTCGATGAACTCCCGCACGGTATGAAGCTCGCCCGTTGCGAGCACATAGTCACGAGCCGTGTCCTGTTGCATCATCTGCCACATTCCCTCCACATAGTCGGGGGCGTAACCCCAGTCTCGACGGGCGTTTAGGTTTCCAATCGAGAGCACGAAGTCGGGATCCTTGAGCAGCCGAGCAACACCTCGAGTGATCTTGCGGGTGATGAACTCCTCACCACGGCGCTCCGATTCGTGATTGAAGAGGATTCCGTTGCAGGCATACATTCCGTAGCTCTCTCGGTAGTTGCGGACAATCCAGTAGGCATACAGCTTCGCAACCGCATACGGGCTTCGGGGGTAGAACGGAGTGGTCTCCTTCTGGGGACACTCGGTGACCTTTCCGTAGAGTTCCGACGTAGATGCTTGGTAGAACCTCGCCTTCTGCGTGAGGCCCAGAGTGCGGATGGTCTCAAGAATGCGAAGGGGCCCAATCGCATCAACATCGGCGGTGTATTCGGGCTGGCGGAACGACGTATGGACGTGTGACTGCGCAGCAAGGTTGTAGATCTCGATACGATCATATTGCACCAGTTCCTGAAAGACGTCTCGAATAGACGACGTATCCGACATATCCGCTTCCCGCAGTTTGAGATTGGGGTGATTGAGAACGTTCTGAAGCCGCTCACGGTTGGGCGACGATGAGCGCCGCATCACTCCGACAACGGGGTAGTCTTTCTTGAGGAGGAACTCACACAGGTAGGAACCGTCCTGACCGGAGATACCCGTAATGACGGCCACTCTTGACATGCTCATTGTTACGCAAGACCTCTGTAATCTGCTGCCATTTCTTCTTGACATTTGCGACGTAGTCGGTCGAGACTTCGACATAGACGAAAGACTCCAGCAGCTGGAACAGGTGCTCGAATGAGTCGAAGTAGTGCGTGTTCGGCGAGGAGAAGGTCTCGTAGACATCGGATAGGTCAATCCAGATGGAAAGATCCGAGAGCTCCTTGAGTTCAGGCGGTGGGTTGTCTGCCCAGTAAGCGGACATGCTCTGGATGTTGGGCATGGTCTTCCAAAATGCCCTCGACGGGAAGAACAGTGGGAGTCCCGCAGAGAAATGCTCGAACATACTCATCGTGCTGACCTCGTAGGGGATGTGAATGATGCCTCGGAACTTGCCTAGATCAGACCATTCGAACGCTCCCGCCTGTTTCTGGGTGATGAGCGGATGGTCGGGCACCTTTCCGGTATAGACAAGGAACGTGTCTCGGGTGGGAGCATAGCGAATGCCGGTGTACAGACATAGCGCTGGGAGGAACACAGAGGACAGACCACAACCACGCTGCAGATAGAGTTGATCGGCCTTGTTGTTCGAGACGATGTAGAGCCGGTTGTCGTTGTGCAGCCGACGTAGACAGGTCTTGTACTGCTCGAGCATTGCGAGGTCCTTGGTCCAGCAGAAGGGCACGTCATAGCGAACTGCGTTGAGCATGAGGACGGGCTTTCGGTACTTCTCGTAGATCATAGCGAAGCAGCTTGCGTAACCCACGATGAAGAAATCAAACCCCCGCAGGAAGTCGTCGTATTGCTTCTGGAATGCTTCAATCATCGCAGGATTGATGTTCGTCCAAGTCTTGGCGTTGATGTGGTTTGGATGATCTTGGGGACGGCGCATGACCCAAGCATGACCCGACATACACCAATCGATGACGTTTACGTCGGGGCAGTTTCGCTTGAAGTCCTCGATGATGGAGATGTGAACATCCATGCAAAAAGCTTTCATTTTAGTTGTCTGTCGAGTATAATGGTAAACGTGTTCTCGTTTTGCCTCTACGGTCCCCGTAACGCTCGGTACTACCGCCCGCTGCTCGAGAACATCCAGATTGTTGCGCAGTATTTCCCAGACTGGAAGGTCTATATTTATACCGGCGCCGACGTGGACTCTGACTATATGAGGGTGCTCCAGTCCTACTCGAATGTTGTTCTGCGGCCGACAGGGATTGTCGGAGAACCCAATATGATTCGTCGGTTTTTGGCGATTGATGAACCCGACGTCGACGTCATGATGGTGCGTGATGCCGACAGTCTCATTCATTGGCGTGATCGGTGGACGATCTATCGCTTTCTCGAACAGAAGGACTACGTTGCGCATACCATTCGAGACCATCGCTGCCATGCGTCTCGCATCATGGGAGGACTCTGGGGTATCCGAAAGAGTTCTGGGATTGTGATTGCCAATGAGTATGTAGAGTATCAGAAGAACCCCACGAACCTTGGAGTTGCACACGATCAGAATTTCTTGGGATCTCAGTTGTATCCGAAGATCAAAGATCGGCTTTGGGTTCATTACAGCGAGGGACCGCTCGTTCATGTTTCCAACAACATCGAAACGATGATGAGTCCCCAGCGAATTCTTAACGGCGAGCACGGTGAGGTTATTCCATTCCAGTGGACAGAGAACATGTACTGCGGAAAGGTTGACCAAGAGCGCCCAGCCGCCAAGCCGTTCACCATTCGCGTCCGATAAAGTAGCGATGCGGATAGTCCGGTTCGTGATGAAGTACGGGTAGACTGCGAGGGATCTTCATCTGGTGGCAGATGAGTTCGGCACACGTCTGGTCGTGCCGGTGTCCCTTGCACCGAGGATCCTCGCTCTCTGTGCGGTCATTGTTGTGATAGCACCCTGCGAAGATACCGTCGTCCGATGCCTTCTTCCAACGCCGCATGAACTCCTGTGTGACTGGATTCTTGAAGTCGAACCCCATGAAACACGCCCAGATCGCAGGAATCTCCATGGCCTCGTCTCGAGTAACTCCGAAGTAGCGAAGTGCCTTGTCGTTGGCAAACATGCCTACCTTCCAACCGTCTTGCGCAAGATAGACACCCACTTGTTCGACCTCGGGAATGATCGTCTCCAGAGGTCGCACGAGACGAAGGATTGAATCGCACCAGAGAACGATCTCGAACCCCTCTTTGCGAACGGCTTCGATCGCATAGAGCTTGAAGGCATAGGGGTTCACCTGATGGCGAGGGCTGCCGATCTGCGACTCGTCGGAATAGATGAAGACAGTAATGTCGGGACTCTGTTTGTAGATCGCATTCCTGAACGGGACTGCATTGTGGGCAAATCGTCCGCTCGCAAAGCAGACGACGGCAACCTTCTTGCGCTGGAACCCCCTTGGAGTCCACTGAAAATGGGGGATCATTTGTAGAATTTCACTGCATAAATGTAAATGAAGACGGTTGGTTCTCGAGCTCAGGTGATGCACGGTACAGCGGAGAAGACGTCGGGTGGACTGACGAAGTCCGACCTGAAGTACAACAAGTGGGGACGCATCGTCTCCCGCAAGAAGTCTGCCAATATGAAGTCAGGAAAGACTCGTCGCAATAAGTAAATGGCGGGTGGTCTCTTTGGAACTCCCTTGACGCTGAATGAGAAGTGTGTGTTGTTTGCAGGATTTGTGCTGGCGGTGTATTTCCTCCCCCACTTCAAGAACTGGCAACACGAGGCGGTGTTTGCGTTTGTGCTGGCAATGCTGGCGTACGTGATGATGGCATGGTACGACTACATCTATGATTGCAATGACAAGCTGGGTCCGACGTTCTTTGGGGGTCTTCTTGGCTGGTTCAAGCCGTATGGCGGTGTTCCTCCCGAGACTGAACCTCTGCCCGTCAAGTATAAGAAGGTAGTGGCGGCATTCGACATCATCGTCCTCGTGGTCTTGATTACGCTGGTGTTCGCACCCTACCGACGCTAAATCTCTTTCGTAGAGACAATGGCAGAAGCAGCATTAGCAGGGGCGGCAGCTGCGAGCACGGCGGCGGCAACCGCTGCCTTCTCGGGGCTTGCCGGTGTTGGTATTGTCTCCGTATTTGGTTATCTCAAGGAGAAGGGACTTCTGAAGGAACCCGGTGAAAAGCCAACCACTGTTTCGGGTGCCACAGGTCCTCCTCCCATCCCAGTTCCTCGTAGACCCGCAGGTCCCATTGAACCTCTTGCTTCCGGACAGCGCAATGCTTTTCACGTTGTAGGATCTCCTGCCGCTCGAGCCTACAAGGAATGGTTCAATATCTCGGGGCGGGCTCCCGAATATCACCCAGGTCCTACGGGTCCGAGTGCAACTGCCGCCCCAGTCGCCGTTGCGGGTCCCACGGGTGCTGCTCCTACGGGCCCTGTAGCCGGTCCCACGGGTGCTGCGACCGGTCCCACGGGTGCTGCTCCTACGGGCCCTGTAGCCGGTCCCACGGGTGCTGCGCCGGAGGTGGGTGGGATTGTCCCCTCTTCAATTGTCGCAGCGGTCTTTGGAACGACTACGGGTCCCACGGGTCCGGCTCCCGCACCTGCTCCGGCACCTGCTCCGGCACCGGCTCCAGCACCTGCACCCGCACCTGCTCCGGCACCTGCTCCGGCACCTGCACCCGTCCCTGGCGCAGGAACCGGTCTTGAACCTGTCGCATCCGCAGAGCCCGCCATCGATGTTCCAGTTGTAGGGGCTGCTCCCGCACCCGCCACAGGATTTGGCCCAGAAGGAGACTGGATAGAACCGGAAACCGCCGCCGCACCTGCACCTGCACCTGCACCTGCACCGGCACCTGCACCGGCACCTGCACCTGCACCGGCTCCCACTCGGACCCTTGATCCACTCCCACCCATTCCCGCCACCCCCGATCCTCCGGCCGAACCCGTCGAGCAGCCTGTTCCCATGTGCCAGTCTCGTCACCCCGAACTGTTCGAGCTTCTGCGAGGGGGTAGCTACAACGGACGTCGTCTTCGAGATCATCTGAATCTTACGCTCCCCCAGATTCGTCAGCTTCTCACAGAGGTAAACTTTGTTCCGGCAGAAACTCGGTATGGTAGAAGAATATTTGGAGCAACTCTTGGTGATCTTTTCAGGGTTGACTGCGTGAGAACCAACAATCTTGGAGTTGGAGCAGAACTTGACAACATCATTCTCTGGCTTGGTTACTTCATGGGTGTTCCGGTACCTAGCGATTATGAACCGCCCGATCCTCCCACGCAGGTCGACGATGCTCTCCGTGCGAAGTTTGCCCCTGCTCCAGCTGAGCCCGTCGCCACTGCTCCAGCACCCGCACCTGCACCTGCACCCGCACCCGAACCGGCTCCTGCCCCAGCGGTTCCTCCTCCAACAGTCGAACCCGTTCTTCCACCGACACCCGCTCCTGTTCCGGTTCCTCCTCCTGTCCCTGCACAGCCCGCAGTACTTCCCCCGCACCTTCGTGGCATTACGAGACCGCCTATCCTATCTCCCGCAGCCGCAGCGGCTATCGTTCCTCCCCCGGCTCCTGCACCTGCACCCGCACCTGCACCGGCTCCCGCACCTGCACCTGCACCTGCACCTGCACCGGCCCCAAGTGCCGAAGAAGCCATCGAGGCAATGGCTCAGGAGGGTCGCCAGCAACAAATAGCTGACCTCAGCCGATCCGCCGAAGGGATCCCGCCTGCGCCCGTTGGCTACGACAACTGGATTGCATACAGTCAGGCGAAGAAGGACTGGGAGAGACTTTCCAAGTATGTTCGGTCCAAGATGGATCGGAAGTTCAGAGTCTTTGGAGACCAGTATACCGAACTTCCTGACAAATTGAAACCGCTGTTCGTTCAGGTCGAACCGAATATCTACAAACTTATGGACCTTGACCAATATGTCTCGTACATCACGCCAATCACCGCAACGACCGACCCCGAACCGACAGACGAATCTGCGTACGCCGCCGCACAAGCTCTTTGGAAGACTCGACTTGGTGATCGGCAACTCACGCAGGCCGAGTACGATGCGCTTGGAGCCGACTGGGTCAAGGGCTTGTTCAAGAAGAACAGAAAGAACAAGTATGAACTTCTGACTGCAAAGGAAGTCAAAACCAAGACTCGTGACCAAACTCAGAGAGCAACCAAAGAGTCTCGCTGGACAACGGCTCGCAATCGGCTTCGGGGATTCCTACGACCGACCTCGGTCGCTCCTGCGCCAGAGGCTGCGGCTGCGCCTGCGGCACCCCCCAGAGGACCGTACCTCTTCCCAACGAAGCCTTGGAGAATCGGAGTTGCCCCTGCTCCTGCTCCCGCTCCTGCTCCCGAGCCCCTGCCCGGCTTTACTCCTCCAGGTGTGCCCGTCCCGCCCGTCGCCTCTGCCCCTGCTCCAGCTGCGACCGTCGCTCCTACTCCCGATCCCGCAGCAGGCACTGGTCTCCTACCCGCTCCCGCAGTTACGGTTTCCGAAGATGAGATTCTGCAGACGTATGGCGTCAAGTTTAGCGCTATTCTCAAGTACTTCGGACGGCGTAACGTCACCGAAACCGAATACGCATCTCTTCCCGATGGATGGAAGCAGATGTTCCAAAAGAGCAAGCGAGCGGGGTATAGCGTCATTGGAATCAACACGTACAGAGATCTTGTTCAACGGGGAGTCGTAAGTCCTTCTATAACCCCCGCAGCTATCGGACCGGCTCCAGCTGCGCCCGTCGCCCCAGCCCCTGCTCCCGCACCGGCTCCGGCCCCTGCTCCTGCTCCCGTTGCGGCTCCGGTCCTCCGACCGCTTCGACTCCCCACGATTGTCCCTGCACCGGCTCCCGCACCAGTCCCGACTGAAGAAGCCGAACGTATCCGTCAGCTAGCCGAGGAAACGGCTGCTCGTCTGAATGCTCAAGCCGCAGAACGGGCGGCAAGATCACCCGCTACAACAATCGGCGGTCCTCTGCCCGTTGGTACTGCGACCGGTCTTCCCACAAATCCTGCGCTCACCGAACAGCGTGAAGCCCTAGTGGGTCCGACTCCATCGTCTACGGCAGGGACTGTTACGGCAGCGGGCATTCCTGCTGCGGTCTCTGCCCCTCCTCCAGCAGCACCCGTTAGAGTTCCCGTGCGTGGAGTCACTCATCGCAAGACGGGCCGTGAGCTTCCTGCGTTTGCCACCGTTGTACCGAGAGTCCCAGCCGGTCCCCCACCCGTTCCTCGCCCCGAAGAAACGGGAGGACGTTTCACGTTGAGAAACCCGATACTCGGCACGTCTGGTGATATTCTTGATCGACGGAAGCGATACAATGCACTTGCTCCACAGATATCCATACTTCAATACAGACGACTGCCCGACGAAGATAAGGAATTCTACGTCGCTTCTGCTTGGAACGAAGGGCGTGGATATGAGAAACGGGCACCACCTGGGCTGTTCCCACTCTCGAGACGGAAGGGTGGCATGCGGAAAAAGACATTTAAGTCTCGCCGAGGGAAGAAGACAAATGGCAGAGGAACTCGTCGTCGCAAAGACCGTGCAAACCGCTCCCATAAGAACGCTCGCCGAGGGGCTTAAGTCCATGCTGGTCGAGATGAGTCTGGTCTTTGACCGCAGTGGTGTCCGCATGATTGCGATGGACAACACTCGGACTGTGCTGACCCACATGCGACTCCATTCTGACAAGTTCGAGCATTATGAATACAATCACGACGCCCCCAAGCTCGACGTTGGCCTCAATACGGATCATTTCTACCGGATTGTCAAGACAGTCACCAACGATGACACCATTACTTTTTCTGTGTCTCGTGCGGACTCCAACCACCTCACGGTGACGCTGGAGAACGGGGAAAAGAAGCGCCGCATTCGGTACAAGCTGAACCTGTTGGATCGGGATGACTCGGACATCCAGATGCCCGAGACGGAGTTCTCGGCTCGGGTGACGATGCCGTCTCTGGACTTCCAGAAGATCTGTCGGGACATGACGCTGCTCTCGGCCAAGACGGTCGATATCAAGAACGTGGGCTCGACTCTGACGTTCTCCTGCAAGGGGCCCTTTGCGTCCCAGACGGTCACGATGGGTGATTCGACGACCGACATTAGCATCAATAAAAAAGAGGACAACGAGATCGTGTCGGGCACGTATTCCCTGCCGCATCTTGTTCTGTTTACCAAGTGCTCCAACCTGTCCAACAACCTCGAGATCCACATGAAGAATGACTGGTTTCTAATGATCCGCTATGTGATTGCGAATCTGGGTGACATCAAGCTGTGTCTGATGCCGTGCTCGTCTTAATCCTCGCTCGGCTCGTCATCCGTCTCATCTTCTACGTCATCAACTCCCGGGACCACGTTTGTCGCAAGATAGCGAGAGACGACTTCTGACATGGCTCCCGGATAATCACCATACTCAGGGGTGCGGCGCAACGCTCGCAGCCGTGAGGATGCCTTGCAAATTCGTGTGATCTCGTGCACAGTGAGATTGTTATACGCCCGCCGGAAGAACTCCTGCCACTTCATGCAGAGATCATCGTAGGTCATGCGATGAAAGTCGAAGAGAACTGCTCCGATGAAGATCTTGAAGGTGCTCCGCTTGATCCGCTGAGTCACAATACTCTGGGGATCCACTTCATAGAACATACGATAGATACCCTCCAAGTTGTCGAGATTAGGACGCATGTCTCGGTCCATGAAGACCTGTGCGTGAGCCGCAAAGTTGGAATGGAAGTGTCCCATTCCTAGCATAGAGGATACCAGAACTCGGTATGCGAATGCGAGCTCGCCACGTCCCTTTGTCTTACTAAACGTGGGAGACCATACCTGATCCTGAATTTCCTTCAGACGGAAGTGCCCCCCACCACGGCCGATCATATTGTTTGCCATAGCGACGAGTGGCCGATTCTTACGGTTCTCAAGCTTCTGACCGAGAGTCAGAACAATGCCCTTGTTGTACTTCTCGTAATAGCCCGCCTTGTCGTCCTCGTTGGCGTTCTCGATAATCGTGATCGGCATAACGCAGCCGCACCAGTTGCCGTAGAGATCCCGAGGCAGTTCGCTGAACTTCATCCCATCCACTGTGAGGGCATCATTGGCGAAGAGCCAGAGAGTCGTCGTTCGATTTCCTGCATCAATCAGCTCGTTGTTGCAGATAATGATCGACGGCACTGCGTCCTTCTTGAGGATACAGCGAATGAAGTCCTCTGCGAGTTCGGGATGGTCCTTCCAGACATAATCCCGATTGCACTCGGCAATCCGATAGCGGCGCTCAGGGCGATAGAACTGATCATACCCAATCAGTGGACGTCCCGCAAAGTTCGCCAAGAAGTCTGGGACACTGATAGTCGTGTAGGTAATCGTCTTCGGGGCTGGCATTCTGAATACAATATTCTTCAAACCGGTCGCCCGATTCGTTTTGCGCTGTAGTATAATGGATCTGTGTCCGTGCTCTCCCGACATGGGAGATTGCCCTCGGTGCAAAAAGGTTTATCCTTCTCCAGTAGTAAGAGGTGGCGTAATGTTTCAGAGCCCTCGCAAGACACGTCGTCGCAGCCCGAATGGTGGAAGCATCGTCACCGAGATGCTGACCATCCGAAACCAGATTAAGGTGTACCACTGGCAGACCAAGTCGTTTGCCCGCCATACGGCATCCGACGGACTGACGACGAAGCTGGACGAGCTCATCGACACGTTTGTCGAGACGTACATGGGAAAGTATGGTCGTCCGAAGGTTTCCGGATCGATTCACATTTCCAATTTCACGGAGTCGGGTGCTCGGTCCTTTGTGGCGCAGAAGCGCAAGTACCTCGAGGTCGATCTGCCGAAGAAGATCAAGTCGTCCGACACTGACCTCCTGAACATCCGTGATGAGATTCTGGGTGAGCTGAACAAGGTTCTGTATCTGTTTAGCCTTCAATAAAACGCCACAGATGCGGCGAAGTTGTAGCCGTTGAAATTGCCTCCAGTGGGTACCATTCGGAAGTCAAACGTGTCTCCTTTGGTGTAATCCACCGACTGAGTCGTATTGGACGACAGGGTTGCGCCCGCAATGATCGTCATGCTCATGTCGGTAATGACGTTGTTCTTGTAGGCCGTGAGCTTGACAGATGTCCCAGTGGCGACAGCAGGTGAGGACTGGAAGGTTCCCGAGAAGAGGATCATGTTCTGAGTTACGGGAATGCCGAATGTCGATGTAGGCAGATCCCCCTGCTTGACGAAGCCGGGCACGAGATAGTACGTTGACCCGTTCGTAAAGTTGCCGGTGGTACCGAAGTGGGTAATCGCACCCTCAGTCGTTACGCTAAACCCATTCCCGTTTGCTGAGTTGTTGACTAGATCCACAGATCCCAGTAGGATTTCTCCTGCAGTTCTGTTGATATCATGGTTGCTCGGCTGAGTGAGGTGGTTTCCTCCTCGTACGGTCGAGTGCTTCAGAGACGCATACGCTCCTGCATTCGTCGTTTCTACGCCGACGATATCTGCTCCCGTGCCTCGGACATTGTAGTTCACATCTCGAGACGAAAACCAGTTGGAGCCCGTCATGTAGAGTCCACGAACGGTCCCCGAACTAGACGCATCGACACTGATGGTACAGCTTCGTGCGGCATCGGAAGCGCTGTATGTTGTTGCCGAACTTCCCGACGACAGCATTCCGACAATCGTGTTTGACCCCGTTCCGCTGGATGTGACGTTGACAACAGCCGTTCGCAGTTTCGAAGTTAGAGGCGTTCCCGATGGCCAGTCGATCCCCGTGAGGTTCACGTTGCACAACGACGTGAGCGTAAAGGTTATATCTTCCACACGGCAGTTGGAACCCATCGTCAGGAGAGTTGTGTTGGAGGTTGTGTTGGATTGTGCAATGGTTACGGTCTGTGTATTCGCGCCTCGCAAGGCCACTCCTGCTGGCATCGTGATCTTTTCGGAATAGGTTCCCGGACGGACAAAAATGGTCTCCCCACTCGAAACATTACTTATAGCGCCATTGACCGTCAGAAAGGGGTAGCCGTACCGGTTCGCCGCACCCGAAACATCACTACCATACGCAGAATCAACAACGAGGGTTTTCCCCATTAAAAGACTTCCCGCCGAACTCGTCGTATTGAGTGGTCCTGTCGGTCCAGTCGGACCCGTAGGACCTGTATTTCCGGTTGGTCCCGTACCGAGCGGACCCGTGGGGCCTGTAGCACCTGTGTTCGCAGCTGTGCCGGCAGGACCCGTAGGACCTGTAGGTCCGTTCTGTGTCGTTCCAACCTTTCCCACACCCGGAATGTATCGGTAAAGTGGTGGACCGGATAATGGAGGAACAACAGACATTTATTAGTTTGCTTCTAGCCTGAGATTACTTCGGGCGGAGGTTGTGCGCCTTATACGCAATGTCATCACCCAGCCGCATGCGCAGGCTTGGGCTGAACAGGCGGCGATCCGAGACAGCCGTATTGATGTTCCAGAACTTGATGATGTGGAAGTGGCCCTTGGGAGACAGCGTCACGCCGACCAGCGTCTCGTTGTGGCTCTTCAGGAGCTTCTCACAAATGGCGTGTACCATGCAGTCGACGAACACGTTGTGGGTGTCGGAGGCGTCGACCTTCTTGGACCAAGCGCCGCCCTTGTCGTTCTCGGGGGCATCCCACAGAGGGCGATACCCCGTCTTCATCAGGAAGAACATGCCCGAGTTCCATGCCTCCAGCGAGATGGTGTCCACTATGCGCCAGAAGTCGGCAACCGTCGTGATGTCCATAATCTTGATGTAGCTCTCAAGCGAGTAGTCCATCGAGTTGGGATCGTGATACCACAAGACCCATGTGCATGGCAGTGTTGTGGAGTCCGAATCCATGTTTGTTCTCTCACAGGTATTTCTACCTAGGTTCTTTCCATTCGTTTTTCGAGAAAAACGGAACGGTATTGACTACTGATAAGGGGAGTTACTCCAGAATGGACGTCGCAACTGTCTACTCGATGCGCTCGACTCCCCGTGCTCCGCTGTCCGAGGCGATCTATGAAACGATCGCTCGGCTGCGGATTAGCTTCAAGCCCCCGCCCCGCAAGCCGTTTGCTCGGCGTCGGGAGGCGTTTGAGGCCCTGCCCAACTGGCGGGAGTCGGCACTCTCCGACGTGGTCCGGAAGGTCCGTGAGAAGGACGACCCCGACTACGATGAGATCAATGCGATCATCAACAAGCTGAGCAAGCAGAACTTCGACAAGCTGATGGGCGAGCTCATCGGCAAGCTGGAGAAGCGAGACGCCATGTTCCGGCTCCGAGTCACCACTCTGCTCTTCGATCGGGGCATCCGTCAGAACGTCTTCGCACCCATCATGGCCGATGCCTACGCCGAGATTGCGAAGGTCTGCCCCGATGCGCTGCAGGACTTGGTCTCACAGGTCACGATGTTCGACACGCTCTACGACATGAAGAACGTGACCGTGGTCCCGAATGCCGACGACCCGAGCTTCAACGAGGCGATCTTGGCGTGGAACAAGCAGAAGGAAACCAAGCGAGGCTTCGCAGTGTACGTTGGCGAGCTGTATGCCCGCAACCTTGTTCAGGAGGAGACGATGGCGCAGTTCTGCACGACGGTCTTTGCTGACCTGCGGGAGAGCATGGGTGCGCCCCGCACGGAGGTCAAGATCGAGCACGTGGATGCACTGGTTCGGTTCCTGTTCGCAGTAGCGGGCAAGGTCGGCGGTGTCAAGGACACCATTCGGGAGCTGCTGGCGATCCCTCGTGCCGAGGTTCCGTGCCTCGGTATGAAGAGCCGCTTCAAGCTGGAGGATGCTCTTCGTTAAACTAACGCAGAATGCCAACTCCTTCAAGAACAAATGTCTCAGGTTCCCAGCCCGACAGTGATGGCGCAGGCGGCAAAGATTGCAGTGGAGCAGGACCGCCCTATTTACCTCGATTACTACAACGACAGCCTCGAGAAGAAGTGCTGCATCGGCGTTCAGGGCAACACCAAGTTCCTCGTCAAGTCCGACACGGAGTACACCTCGCCGATCGAGTCCATCATGCGCATCAAGGAGGAGAAGACCTATCTGGTCGTGACCGAGAACTCGCTGTACATCGTGTCGGCGGACGTTCCGGTCAAGCGTATCGTATCGGGAGAGGGCGGTGCGACTGCCTAATCCGTCGGATCCAGTAGGACAGTTTTGCCTTTTCAATGGATCGGTTCGACATATCTACAGACTCAAGGAATTCGGGTGTGACTTCTGACCAGTCGTTCACAAAAAGAATGGGAAGATCCATCCAATCGCCGTGTACAAAATTGTACTTGACGATTGGAATAGATCCGAGGTAGATGGATTCCCACATTCGAAATGTGTCAATTCCGTACCCACGGGGACACATTACAAATCGATGATTGTGAACTTGGTCAAAGAAACGATCTTGGGTTACGCCGACTTCTGCGGTGACCCATGACTTGTCCTTGAATGTGTCCCAGACCAGTTGACGTTCTATGGGGTTGGTTTCCAACGTGAAGTTCATGTACACCAAGTTACGGGGTTCCTTGGGCGCATTCATCGCCTTCCACAGAGGGGGCAGGGGAGTTCGTTCACAGACTCCCAGCGGAAAGCCATGTACATTCGGAGTCTGCTTGTTCGTTGTATACCAGATGTCGACGGCATGTTTCAGTGCTTGGTATACCTCTTCCGTAACGGAATAATCCGCCATGCCCGTGATAACTGTGCGTGATGTCGGCCGCTTGTAGATTTTTCCATTCGGCATCATCAGATCTCGTTGAGCAAGAAACGCTTCCATCTTGGTGGCTTGTCCGGGAAAGTGTTCGAGAACACGATCGAACGTAATAATGTCATCAAATCTGAACATATGATGTTTATAGTATAGCCTTTTTACGGAGAAAGTGTGTTGTATGACAATGCAGTTCCCGCCACCTCATACCGTCTTCTACGAGCGCCTGAATGACAGGATGACTCGAGAGACCTATTCAGCCTACAAGTCTGCGCACGAGCACGAGGCAGACTTTGAGGAGATTGACGCCGCCGTCATGAGTTCGATGGATGACTTTGCCAAGTGGTTCGGTCAATGGATGACCTTTACTCCCTCTCGGGCGAGTGTTCGCTGTCGAGTCCTGATGGTCTGGCATGCGCATTTTCTGACACTGGCCTGCCAACAGATGCTGCGGCGGTCGCTCGAGCAGCGATCCTTCCGCTGTCGAGTCTTTTTCCATATCGAGGAACCAACCCTTCAGTCTGCCATTGTCTCTCGCTGCATCATCCGCAATCTCGGTCAGTATCGTCATCCACCCAAGATAGTCGGTACACTCAACACGGAACTCTGGGACGATCCCCGTGCGTATGAAACGAAACTACAGGAAGCAAAAGACTAAGTGTAAGGATGCGTGTCTTCACCGACGGTGCTTGCTCTTCGAATGGACGGCCGAACGCCAAGGCAGGTTACGCAATTTGGTTTCCAGAGCACCCCGACTGGAAGGAGGCCCATCGTGTTCCCGATGATCAGGCCCAGACAAACCAGCGGGCTGAACTGTCGGCAATCCATCGGGCAGCGATGATTCTCGAGCATCGGGGTTGCTTCGACGAGGACATCGTCATCTACACGGACTCGGAATACTGCATCAACTGTCTGACCAAGTGGCTTCCAGGGTGGGTGTCTCGAGACTGGAAGACTACAGAGGGCAAGCCCGTTCTCCATCGGGACCTCATCGAGAACATTACGCTGCTCTTGCCCAAGTTCAAGAGCCACCGGTTCGTTCACGTCAAGGCACACACGGGCGGCGAGGACGACCTGTCTCGTCAGAACGATATGGTGGACCGGCTGGCTCGGGGCACGATTGACGATACGGTGCGAGTTGTACCTACTCATCACTCTGCCGAGGAGATCTTCGCAGGCTGCCCTCTGCGGATCATGGGTCCTCCCGTTCCAACTGCCGATGTACTGAACTGGGTGCGAGACAATCTCGACTCACTGGACACGGATGTCATCAACAAGCATCTGATGAAGGCGTTCACGGAACTGTGCAAAGACCGTGAGGTGACCTTGACTAAGCAGACAGTCCAGCGCCGAACGCTGCTGCGTGCGGAGCGAGGCTTACAAGTAACTCACGTGCATATTCATAAGACAGATGAGTAACGTTGAGGCTGTTCACTTCTGGTCGCCGACGTGCGGACCGTGCCGTGTTATCAAGCCCGCCATCGAAGATCTGAAGGAGGAGTTCCCTCAGGTCACCTGGACGTCCGTGAATACCAAGGAAGACCCAAACCGGTTTGCCCAGCGACTGGGGGTTCAGGTTGTTCCGACGATTGTGTTCTTTTGCAATGGAAAGGAGGTAGGCCGTCACTCGGGTGCGAGCGTCGGCATCTATTATACGCTGATCCGCAAGGCTCTGTCGGCGTGCGGCTCTACTGAGCAGTAACGTTGCCCGAGCATGTTCCAGGTGCCGCAGGGCGACCCGTTGAATCGAGATCCGCAAGAGACAGACCATCACATGTATCCGGAACCGGAGTTCCATCGGGAAGGAGAGACCACGCCTTTCCACTGGAATCAGTGAGCTTGCCTGTTGCAGAATCCACCTTGAGATCCGTGACGTTGACCTTCGGAATGGTCGACAGTGCCTTGGACGGAAGGAGCTGGGGAGAATACGCCTCCATGATTCCGTAGAAGAACCCACCGATGGCAAATCCGTTGAGTACAGAGACGATGAGAGTCATCGCCATGCCACCCGTGTTCTGGAAGCAGTTGCCGCTGCTCATCGAGCTCGCTTGGAAGAGGAAAAGCAGCAGGCCAACACCAATCGCACCCCCCGCACCCATAACACCCTTGTTCGTCACAAGGTCGAGGATGTAGAAGATGAGGATGCTCGCCGTCACGACTAGCGTCTGGGACGAGTACGTGCCTTGGAAGTACTCAAACCCTTGGACATTGCAGCCCGTGTAGTTCGTGATAGAACCACCCCGCTGAGCTACCGCAGCAGGAGCCATGCCGGTCGCCTGCCGACCAATCTTCGCCGCCCGATCGAGCAGAGCTGCCATGCCGTTCCAGAAGTAGTCCATCAGCTTGTTGGCAGGAATCGACGCAAGACCAACCGTACTTGCGATTGCGTACCCTCCGTGATACGCAAACATATCCGCCACAATGCCGAACAGGATCAGCGCATGCGGGATGAACAACGCAGTCTCCGTGAAGAAAGACGCAACGGACGGAGTTGTTGCCGCACCCGCAGCGGGAATTTTTACCATTGTCGCAAGGATCACGATGAACCCCGTGGCAAGCGCTGAGACAAGCGGCATATACCACGGCACAGTGGTTTGAGCATCCACAGCCATATTGTATCTTGAGGATACTTGTTTTGTCGTCTAGGAACAACAGAGATGGGCGGTGCACTTAGTCAACCAATCGTCTTCCGTCAGCCTCGCCCCTCCCGTGCGGCTGGCATCGCAGGAGTGTCCGTGGCAGGCGCACAAGGATGCAAGAAGTGCGAACTCGAACTCGGAAACAATGTTTCGACGTCAGTTGTCACAATCCAACGAGTAGGTGATGTCAACAAGTACAGCAAGCAGCCGGGATTCGAGCTTGCATCGGGTAAGCTTCTGATCACTCCCGACAAGCCGTTCGAGTTCCGATTCAACGGCACGTCGTTCACCGTGAACTACATGACCATTTACCGCCCGTCTCCTATTCGGGTGGAGAACATTCAGGCCGATGCGGTTCTTTCGCTGAACGACTACCACACCGCTCCGTCGCACGTCGTTCTGATCCCGCTGTCGACTGCGAACACGTTTGGGCTGGGAGCCAACTTCGTGGATCGCATCATGGCAAACGTCAGTGGTCTTGCCGAGGACGACACTCCGATTTCGGTCTCGGTTGGCAATGACTGGACTCTGAACAGTGTTCTGCCCACAGCGCAGGACAAGAATGGGAAAGTTGTAGTATCCGTTCCCTATTTCAAGTGGTCGGGTGGTGAGCTGGTTGAGAAGCTTCTGAAGAAGTTCTGGTTTCTCGAATGGTATGGCTGGGTCCCCCGTGAGGGAGACACGACGACCATTCTGCTGAAGGATCCCGTGGCGATCTCAGGAATCAGCGCAGCCTACCTGCAGGGTCTGCCGTACGTTCCCTCTGACAAGGGAGCCCCCGCACCGATGCCCGGATACGTCTACCAACCGGGTAAATGTCTAACCTGTGCAAACAAACCACGTGTAGATCCCGCCAAACTCGAAGAACTTCAGGCAATGGCTACGAAGCCTCCACAGCTCACACCCGAGGGGATGGGTGCCGTCCTCATGTGGTTTGGTGTCGCAGTCGCCATATTCTTTGCACTTGATATTGCCCTCAAGGGCGCCGATCAGCCCGTCATCTTCCTCATCATCTCCGCTATGAAGTGGCTCATCACGCCTCGCCAGAAACCTGGGACGACTGCAGCGGTAACTCAGTGACGATCCTGCTTGTCCGCCAAGTCCGTGTTCTGCTCCTGCTCGTCCTCGGACGAACCCTCACTCAACGGATCCCAATCCGCCTCCCGATACTCCATCGGGGCGGGCTGGATGTTCAACCCATCGCAGCGCTGGAACCGAGTGTAGGGTCCGGTCTGGGGCGGCGGGGGCATCAGGACCATACCCGCAGGCAGCCGCTGGCGCCGAATCCGAGCCGCCTCCTCGGCCGCATCGGCGAGCTCCTGACGGATGCGCTCCTCCTCCATCTCCCGAGCCAAGTCATTGAACTTGCTCTCGAGATTGACGGCGAGGGGCTTGACAGCGGCGCCCTTCACGAGCGCCGGATACTCCTCGTCTCGGGTACGACGACGAGGAGCAGGGGGCGGGACGTCCGCACGACGAGCCGCACCGGGCGGGACGTACGCACGACGATTGTAACGGGGGGTCTCCCAAGCGTTGGCATTCTGGTCGGTCATTCTATCAGCACACTGTTTGTTTGACTGATGAACTTGGATTCGTTTTTCGAGAACGAATCGGTTTACGGCATGGCTTCAAGTAGCAACATGGTTCTCGCAACAGTCATCTCGATTCAGGGTGGACTCTCGGAGGTCAGCATTCCCGCCAAGACGGCAGACGTTCTGGAATGGCTCCGCAAGAAGCTCAAGCAGCTGTCGCTGCAGTTTCAGGGCAAGATTGCCTGCGAGGAGTATGCGTACTCGGTCTTCGCAGTTCCGATGGACGATGAGGATGAGACGACCAACCAGCATATGCTTCCTCCGCCGTTCCACGACGACTGCTTTCAGGGCTCCGTTGCGATTCTGAAGACCATGACGAAGGAGTCGGACGAGTACGAGAAGCCCGCATCGGCGTATGTCGATCTTCACTCGGCCGAGTACGACGAGTACTACGCTTCGTGCACATTCAAGGAGGATGACGAGGACGAGGAGAAGGAGGCAGTCGAAGACGAGGAGGACAACGAGGAGGACGACGATGACGACGAAGACAACGAGGAGGAGGTGACTCGAGAGGAGGGAGCCGTCCATATCACGCACGAGTCGAACGTCTTCGTCGACCATCCTCTGCGAGACTTGGTGCGAGACCGGTTTGAGTCGGCCGACATCGAGGGAGCCATCCTCGAGCGCTGTGTCCGAGACGCACAGAAGTGGTCCATCAGCATCGACTGGGACACTGCGCCGTTTGTTGAGATGTATCGGTCTCGGGCGATTATGCTGTACCGCCACCGTCATCTGGCACGGAACATGACTCCGAAGGACTTCGCAGAGACCACCGAGGTGGACCACAACCCCGAACGCTGGCGTGAGATCATCGAGAAGACCATCGAGAAGGAGAAGGCCCTGCGCAAGAACAAGACTGCCTCGATGTTCATGCACTGCTCGTCCTGCAAGCGCCAGACCAAGTGCGACTACTACCAGCTGCAGACTCGGTCGGCGGATGAACCCATGACGACCTTTGTGACCTGTCTGGAGTGTGACAAGCGCTGGAAATTCTGAGGCAGATAAGTAATGGTCAAACTCGACCCCGTCGAGATTCTCAAAAAGCACGGATTGTATACGGAGGAGTTCCAGATCCGAGCGAAGATACTGGACGCCGTGGTGAACAAGCGCTGGGATGATCCGATTCTACAGGAGACCATGACTCCCGATCAGATTGCGCAGATGAAGTCGGATCGGCAGGAGGGTGGTGCCTTTCCCGTTCCGCAGGACTTGCTGGCGAAGGCGAAGGAGGTCACGAATATGCCCGAGGCGAAGACGATTGCCGAGCAGGGCATGGCTCTTGCGAAGGCGAATACGCTACCCGCTGGATTCAGTGATCCCCGAGGCGCTATCGAGGACAAGCTTGGGAGTTTCGTGAACTCTGTTCCCGCTGTCCAGAACATCAAGAAGCAGTTCGAGGGCAAGGATCCTGTCAACGGCATCTCGAGCGAGCTGGACTACGACAAGACAGACGGGTTCATCACCACGGTAGTCAAGTTCTTCCTGAACACCATCACGGACATTGTGTCGTCTCCCGCTCTGCCGACCTACGTTCGCTTTCTCTTTGGTCTGATGTTCGTGCTGAGCTACCTCCAAGGGCTTCCCATCTTTGGCGGTCTCATTCGTGCGGCGCTGGAGATCACCACGTTCCTCGTGACTACTGCGGGGACGTCCATCCTGTCGATGGGCAACATGGGTGGGCCGATCGGACACATGATTGGGCTTATGTTCGCTTCCGTGTTCTTCGTCCTGTCTGCGATGATCTCCTTCTCCCGCAAGCAGTTCACGGATGCGATCGTCGTCTCGGCGAACCTGATCCCGTTCGTAGGTATGCCGATTTCCAATGCTCTCCAGCGGGCGGACATCGCCGCCACCAAGCTCTACGGAGCCCAGAAACAGGTCTACAACTCATTCATCGACCTGCTGGGAGCAGTGTTCAACATCAAGGGTCGGGTGCGTGGAGGAATTCGGTTTTCAAGACGCCGGAAGAGTACAAAGAAATGGCGGACGATGCGACGGCGGTTCGTGAGACGCTGAGGGAGTGGATCGCTGTGGATGATCAGATCCGTGCTCTTCAGGCACAGGCGAAGGCCCTGCGTGAGCAGAAGAACAAGCTTGCGGGTGACATCCTCCAGTATATGCGGGGTCAGAACCTTGACAACTTTGTGATCGAGGGACAGGGTGCGATCTCTCGCCAGCAGCGGACGATGCGCCCTCGTCCCAACCGGTCAATGGTCCGGACTCAGGTGGCTGTTCTGCTGGCCGATCAGCCGCAGCGCATGGCCGAGGTTCTTCGTGCAATCGAGGGTGTTCCCGAGCCCGGTGAGGCGGACACGGTAACGACTCGTGAACTGCTGACGCGTCGGCTTCCCCGTTCGCAGCATATTACGCTAGGATAATGGAGTGGTTGGTCTTCCTAGCCGTTGCAATGTTTTACGTCCATGTCTTCAATGCTGTGGCTCGAATGTACTTCGAGTCGAATAATGAACTTACCCTGCGAGACCTGTGGAGGCGGTTCTTCCCGCCCATCGATCTGCGCATTCAACTCTAAAATGTCGGAGTAGTACAAACATGGCTGCTGCGCCAATACCGTACGCCGAGCTGAAGGAAATCACCAACAATACTTGGAACACAATGGCCGAGGGAAGTATATTAAATGAAAATGAAATGAGAAAGCCTTATCGCCCACGAGAGAGAGGCGCTGATTTTAATCCAGAAGTCGGCGCAAACGGCATGGGTATTCACCTCGCAAGAGCACATAGACATTTTGAAAACCCTATAGTTCGAAGGGGACTCACTAATATGGAGACAGGTCAAATCGACGCAGTCTATCGACTCGACAAAGCATTCGAGAGCAACAACGTACCTCAGCCGGAAAGACAGCGAGCGCTTGAGTACATTCTTGAGGGTCTTGAACGGACTGGATTCCCCCGCCAAGGAGCCGAACCTAGTTCACATCGCCCAAATTTACTTGCCCTCACAAAACTTAAAGCTCTCGGAAAAAACCCGCTCGGACCGCTTCCCCCAGAACTTGTACGGGACGTCGGTAGTTATCTAACTCGGCACGGGAACAAACCTGTCGAGGATTTAATTCATAAAGGTGCGCTGGATGTAGGAGTACCGCACCCGATGCCCGCTACTCCCGAGGAACGTGCCAGAATAATTGCAGACGAACCAAATATAAATCGACTGGGTTACTCCGAACGCCAGAATCGTCTTGATGCTGATCGACAGGCCGCCAAACAGAACCGACGCCGTGATCCTCCACCGGGTGGTGAGGGTCCTGCGGCAGCTGGGGCGGGCGGTCCTGCGGGCGGGCGCCGAAAGAAGACTCGCTCAAGAAGACGCCGCACGGGTAAGCGAACGGCTCGCTCTAAAATGTTCATGTAGAACAAGATGGAACCGACGTTGGAAAACGTGCGACAGGCGTACAAGGCGTACATAGCTCTGGCAAAGGCACGGGGTTTCAATCCCCCAGGGTTTTTTGGTCGGGGTCCTGCATTTTCATCTCCTTTTCTTGCGGCACACCGTGAGATGTTTTATAGCTTGCTACCGGGAGACGACGAACTGTTCGATGTTCTTTCGGACTTCAACATTCAGGAAAGAGATATCGATGCGCTAGAACGGTACATGACTGGCGAGGGGTATAGCCCCGATATGAAGAGGGAGGTGTATGAATACGTCCTACGAGTCCTTCGCCGTGTGAAAGACGACCTCGCTGAGCCAGAAGCGGGTCCGGAAGATCCCGGACTGCCCGACGGCGGTCGTCGTCGTCGCAAGTCTACCGGCGTCTCCGGCCGCCGAAAGAAGACCCAGAAGGCCCGCTCAAGAAGATGGCGTAATACGGGTAGTAGAACGCTGCGAAGATAAAGTTGAGGACCGCCCAACCGACGCTTTGGAACTTGTCATAGGATAGCTTCGCAGCGCCATACGAGAAGGCAATGTAGAAAAGGAACGATGCGATACCCGTCAGGGAAGCGAACGCAAGGGCGATGCCACCTGCAGCCGTGGCTTGCCCCTGCTGTTCGGGGGTCATGGACATGGTTTGGGGCTGGCTCGGGGGAGCTGCGGGGGGAGCTGCGGGAGCAGAAGGGTTCACACCAGTCGCAGGAGCTGCCGACATTTACTTACATACAGGAAAGGAAAGATGACTATGTTCGAGCCGTGTAGTGTAGAGCTTCTGGAGACCTTCGGGGACGACCTTACGGTTGTCAATGCTGCCCGTGTGTCTCTTGGCAAGCAAGTGGACGAGTTCACGGAGCGAGATGCGAAGCTGGTCAAGTATCTGGCAGACCACGACCATATCTCGCCGTTCTTCCACCCGCAGGCTCGCTTTCGGCTGAAGATGCCTATCTGGATGGCTCGGGAGTGGTTCCGTCATACGGTCGGGTTTGCTCGCAATGAGGTCTCCCGTCGCTACGTGGATTCACCCCCGTCGTTCCATCTGCCCGCAGAGTTCCGCACTCGTGCAGCGAACAAGAAGCAGGGTAGCAACGACGATGTCCACCCCGACAATGACTTCCTGCGGTCGTACTACGTCCGGCAGTGTGAAACGGCACTGGAGGCCTACAACTCGATGCTGGAGAGCAAGGTCTGTCCCGAGCAGGCTCGCATGGTCCTGCCGCAGTGCATGATGACGGAGTTCATCGAGACCGGCAGCTTGGCGGCGTATGCACGCCTAGTCAAGTTGCGGTTGTCGCCGGACGCCCAACGGGAAATTCATGAGGTTGCTGATGAGATCTCAGCGGCACTGGAGAAGGTATTCCCTGTGAGTTGGAAGACGCTTGTCACTCCGTCTTCGTAGGTAGTTTGATCTTCTTCTTCCCGAGAATTCTAGTCTCGGGTTTCACTTCGCAGAGACGGCACCAATCTGCGATGTTCTTGATGTTCCCAGCCTTGAGAAGCTCGAGAACACAGAACCGGTGGTCCGCCTCCCCATCCTTTGGTTTGTTGCAGACTGGACACGGCATTGTAGGTTACAATCCCTTGTCTAGAACCAACTCAATTCGTTTTCAGCACTTGGACCGAGTCCGGCCTGCCGGGGCATCGAGGGCGGGCTGGGTGCGGGCCCGAGTGTTGGCCGCCGGCCCATCCGTGCGGTTCCGGAGAGAAGCGAGGGTGCGGGCCGCCTCGAGGGTCTGGCGCTCCTCGGCGATGCGATTCTCGTACTCACGGAAGCGCTCGAGGCGGTCGACCTTGCGGGCGATGGATCCAGCCGTGGAAGCTCCGAGCCGCTCGAGGGCAGCGTTGAGGGAGGCGTCGTAGTTGCGGACATCACGGCGAGACATTGGGTTGTACTGTCTGTATCGGTGGTTTCATGTAATTCGTTTTAGAGTTTGAACCGGCGCTTGTAGTCGGACAGGGACGCCTTGAAGGTCGGCTTGTTCCAGAGGATCCACCGTGACAGAGCACCCGCAGAGGTCGGGTTACTCCAGTTCTCACCCATGCCACGATGGCGGGAGAGATACCGCTGTCTGCGAGTGACGTCCTTGTGCTTGGTAAAGTCACTGTAGCCTTTCTGCCCAAACGGAGTGACGACTTCTCGTCCATTGCGTTCGAACACAGCGTCCCACTTCTTCTCCTTCACGTGGGACCGACGGATCGTCTTGAGCCGGAGCCGGCGGGTCTTCATTGCTTTGGGGGAACAAATTACTCAGCGAGTGCCTCGAGCCATGCAGTCCGATGGTCTGCGGGTAGGGCGATCTCTTCGAAGAACTCGGTCGCAAGTCGGACCTTCTCGTCTGCGGGGATTTCCATCGCACCGATTGCCGAGATGCGGTTCTGGATCAGCTCACCTTGCGAGACAGGGGATCGATAGTTGTCATCAAATCCAACGAGAACATTCGCAAGTCGAGAGATGTGTCCGTCGATACACATCTCAAGAGACTCACGACATTCTTCGTACATTCGACGCCAGAGGTTGGTCTGGACTTCGGCATCTTGGACTCGGACGATGTACGCAACTAGACCCCGTACCATCTTGCGGTAGAGCATATCGGGCGGCTGCGGTGGCTGAGTTCGGCAGTGCATGAGTTGGAAGTGGCGATCAACATCAACCGCAACTGCGATCTTCTGTTCTCGAGTTGGCCCGAGTAGGTTGTTCCACGCAGTGAAGAGAGTTGCCCGACTCTTCTGGTCTGGGGGAATTGGAATGGCAAGGAGGCGCCGAATGGTTTCGTTGGTCTGACTGCTGACTTCCTGCGTGTGGACGTTCTGCTCGTCTGTGGCGAGGACACCGAGACGGCGCCGCTCCACGGGCGGTGGTTCTACGAAGAAGATGTGATCGGGGATGGGAGGGATTCCTGCTCGAGGAGGAGGGATGAATCGAGGAGCCTGCTGGATGGGAGGAAGCGGGTCGGGGCGATGCTGGTGTTCATGATTCACGCAGTAGAGATGCCCATGTTCAACATGTCCTCGGCACCATGCTGCGGGTCGGTCGTGGGCAGGGCTGCCGTTGAAAAAGTGAAAGCATACACCCGGCAGGTGAGATCCCACTTGTTCAGTACGTCTGCGGTAGAGTCGAGTATGAAGCCAGCACAGAACAAGATGGTCATCGTCCGGAAGACGCTGTCCTTCTCGCTGGCATTGGGTATGATCGCCCTTGAACTGCATACAGCGTTCCATGTTGTATTGTCTTGATGTCTTCCTCCAAAATGGGAAATAGACTACCTATCTCCCCATACATCATACAGCTATTGCACAATCTAGGCCTTCACGGCCCACCGCAAGAAGAACACAACGCTCCCGTCGTCATTGTAACCCGCATACACACGCTGCACATACTCACCCGACTTGGCCTCGGTGATACCCGAGCCCCAGTTTGCCGTCCCGCTCCCCTCGGGGAACTTCTCTCGGATGGTGGACGCCATTTGCTTGCCGCTCTTCTCGCCGACCGAGCACGAGTAACAGTTCCCAGTCTCGTCCCAGTTGGGGCTGCGGGGCTTCCGCTGGGCCGGCTTCCCCGCTGCCTTCAGTATGGACTCCCACCGTGCGCACAGGGAGTGCATGTCGGCGAACTCCTCTAGGTGGCTCACCGACTCGTGGGGAACCGCCGCACGGGAGGCGAGATACTCCTCCTCGGAGTTGAACGACGCCCGCTCGACCTCCTCCTTCCCGACGTCCGCCCACTCGTTCTCGTGGACCAGTCGGGCGAGGTTGACGGCGATCCGCTCCTGCCGAGTCGTCGCCTCCTCCATCTTGTCGGACATGTAGATGACCGGCTTGATGTCAGAGAACGACCCCACGTTCCCGAGGACACGGGCAACGCACTGGTAGGCGCTGGCGGCGTCCGGAATGTCCGGCAGGACCCCGTAGTCGAACAGGAAGTCCCGACTCTGGAACGTGATGCCTCGGCTGAGGCAGAGGTGGCCGGTCACGGCGAAGGGGTACCGCTCGAGCCCGAGCTCCACGTACTTCTCCGCCACGATCCGAGACAGCTCGTCACCGTCCGCCGACAGCACGACCTCGTGACGGGTGCCGTCGGGCAGGCAGAACGCCTTCTCCCGCCCGTTGAGGATGAGGAAGGCGAACCCGTAGTGGACGAGGACGTCCGCCACTCGGTTGTGGCTGTCCACCGTGATCGCCCCAGGGGCGAACAGGCGGGTGCGGGGCTCGGTCAGCTCGGGGTGCTTCTCCAAGATCGAGGCGAGATAGTCGGCGGGGGACAGGCCGTTCTTCTCCGCCTTGATCTCGCAGTCCTTCAGCCCACGGTAGCACTCGGGGTGCGTCTCGGGGAAGGCCTTCACCCGAATCCGGTCGTAGAACTTGAAGACCTCGTCAAACGTCGCCGAGACGAGCGTGACCTTGCGGACACACTTGTACTTGGCGAAGTCGAACTCGGGCTTCGTCCAGAGCTTGACCGAGGCGTCGGCCTCGTCAATCCAGACGTTCACCGGCTTGGGGAACGACGCAGCCTCCAGCTCGTCGAGCAGCGCCCGCAGGTACCGGAACCGTGCCTTGTGGGAGCAGCAGACGACCATCGAGACCTCGTTGCGGAAGATCCGCCAAGCGAGGTCACGCACGGATATGTTGGTCCGCTTGGTGCCCGACATCCACGAATAGACGCCGCCGACCACGGCGTCATCCGCAACCGTCTCCTCGGACTCGGTCGACAGCGTGTCGTCGAGGACGGCGTAGAGGTCGCCGGTCATCCGCTTCTCCAGCTGGGACACGAGGAGGCGGTTCTTCGAACAGATGACGACATTGAGGTGCTTGCGCATGCCGTCGTCTGCCCGAATCATCTCCTGAATGGTCCTCGTCTTCCCGCTCTGGGCGGGCTTCCAGAGGCACTCCATCTTGGAGACCATCTCTGACGCCACCGACTTGAGAGTGCGGGGCATCTTGTTGTCTCTACTCGCAAGAGACTGCGGAATATACAGATGGCACGGTTCGGGTGTAGGTTCCCGAGTGCCCCCAAACCCCAATCTGAGCAATTGCTCAGATCAGGATGTGCCAAGGGGGGCATTGTCCA
>JACCDP011023502.1_pt1 | contig 33586 bp, 36 predicted proteins | sample 7445841 | NCBI WGS metagenome assembly JACCDP01 (sample SAMN15323441, study PRJNA562643) | freshwater metagenome | isolation source: river surface water | place: USA:Blue River Watershed | collected 2017-08-17 | reverse complement strand
GTACAGACAGTTTTGGTGAGTGATTTTAGGACAGTAGTTCCAGCTGTTTCTGAGGTGCTAATTTCTGCTTCACGATGAGCCATTGATAACCAATTGAAATCGGCTATTGAAATGTAGTTCGGCGCTTTGGAAATTACAAAGCTTTTGCTTATCGGTCTGGCCGCCTTGTAATTCGCTGTCCCGGGATTGCTTGCACTCAAACGGCAAACACCTACCGCTAGAACCTTTACCTTTAGATCGATTGACACGGAACAAACAGCCGGAGTGGTTGAGATGACTGTGGTTACCCCCGCATTCTGGGTGATAGTCAGTTGCTTGTCAGGATCCCCGTAGACAGCCTTAGATGGTGTGGTGAAGTTGATTACCGCACTCGGCAGTGTTGCCGCATGGGCCGATAGCGACCCGCTCAGCCCCACTACAGAGAGGGCAATTAGGGTGATAAATCTCTTCACTTATCTAGACTAAGTGCTAGTCGAGTGCTTTCTAGAGTAAAGTTCAAACCCTCAACCCTGCTACGAGCAGTTGAGTTTGGGGCTATCTAACTACAATCAGCTTGTCCGTCTTCACGAAATCCTTGTTGCCAAGCGTGTCACCTATGCTAAGCCACAAGGTATAGGCGCCAGCTGGAACGTCTGAGCCAAACCTGAATTCTTGCCGGTAGATGCCGTTCTGGGAATCGCCATCAACTAGTTCGGCAGGGCCAAGCGCAGGAGCGTAAAGCTCTCTAGTGCTGAAACTTGAGAAGTTGTAGCCGGTATATGCCAGCCAGCCATAAACATACTTAACAGAAGTTTCATCTGTGACTCGCAGGCTTAGCTTGACGCTCTCGCCAGCGCTTGCTTCTTTAGTTAATTCAACTTCAGAAAAATCAGGAGCGCTTGAATCACTTGAACCACCAACAATCATGAAGGAGAACTGTGATCCGTATGTCGTTGAGTTACCTAGAACATCTCTAGCACTTACAAAAAGTGTGTAGGTTTCGTTCACGGCTAGCTCTGGAGCTTGGCAACTAATCTGATAGGTTCCGTTTTTCTCATCTCCGGAAACGCGCTCAGCCTCGATAGCAAAGCCACACCAAGAAGTCACCCAACCGGATCTGCCACCAATCGAAGCCCAAGAACCTTCAACGCCAGATGAGTCGCTGACATTCCAGCTCATTGTAAAAACCTGACCAGCCTGAAATTCTCTGATGTAAGTTGTGGTCACACCAATCTGTGGAGCTGAGTTGTCCAAAATGCAGGAGTCAAGGTGGATGTCAGTTTTGTCTTTGGTGCAGTTATCTTCACCTGAACCGGTAGATATAGTATCTCTACCTGAGCCACCATCAATATTGTCGTTACCATTTCCACCCTGGATGGAGTCGGTGCCGCTGGAACCTTTTATCAAATCCGAATCTTCTCCACCAACAAGATTGTCAGTGCCTGTGCCCCCTAGCAGTTCATCTCTGCCAAGCCCACCATCAAGGTTGTCATTTCCTTCTGAACCTGAAAGCTCATCGTTGCCATCTCCGCCAAGAAGTTTGTCGTTGCCCTGTCCGCCATTAATCGAATCGGCAAGTTGACCGCCATCAACGATGTCATTTCCAGTTCCACCCGAAATGTCATCGGATCCTTCGCCACCGAAAATAGTGTCGTTTCCGCTTCCGCCAATAACTATGTCATTGCCGCCAAGCCCGTAAACCACATCATTGCCCGCACCAGCACATATCACATCGTTGCCGGAGGTTCCATTTATTTTTTCAGAGCGGGCAGTTCCACTAATCGTGCATTTTGGTTCATTCGCCCCAGCTGGCTGAATAGATACCAAGCCGAGTCCAGTGAGTAACAGTACAGAAAAAGCAGCAGGTAGAATTCTAAGCTTCATTGCGGTCCTTTGAATTTTGGGGATGCGGCCATAATAGCAACGCTAGGTAAACTAAAAGTCGCTGGGAGCGATGGTGGGGCATTCTTCTCAGGTTTTTCCTAGCATCGTGAAAGCGCTTTATCCCCAGTAGCATAAGGGCTGAGCCTTGTTACCAAAATCTAGGACCAGACAGGTAAGGAATTCGGATGAAAATCACCATTTGGATACTCATAGCGATCTTCCTATTGAGCGGAGTTTTGCACTTAGCAAACCCGGATTCATTCCTCTGGTTGATGCCACCTTGGCTACCTGAGCCAATTCTGCTTATCTACTTGAGCGGAGTCTTTGAGTTAGTTTGCGCTATTGGTTTACTCTTCAAACAAAAGTGGGCTGGTTGGCTTACAGCCCTAACCCTGATTGCTATTTGGCCCGCGAATATCTGGTACGCCTTTAGCGTCATTCCATCCGAGGATTTGGGGTTGATTACTGCAGCTTGGCTCAGGCTCCCGTTACAAATCCCTCTCATTTACTATTCTGTGAAGTTCGCTAGAACTAAGTAATTACCTCTATCGGAATTCCAAAAAGGGAATAGCCTTTGAAGAGGAAGGTGAAATTATGAAAGCTCCATTGATTCGGAGAGTCTTACTTAGCCTTCTGGTAGCCGGGCTAATCGCTGGTATATCCTTTCTTGAAATCGATAACCGTAATTTGGCTTCTGCGATTGCCGCTAAGAATCAAAAACCTACGGAAAAACCTCATACCGACCCGATTGTGCCTGATCCAGATATCACACCAAGTCAGATCCAAGCAATCCAAGACAAGTTGGCAAGCGATGGCTGTAACTTTAACGCCGATCCGGCGGCAGTTAGAAAAGTTCTCGGTAACTGCAAAATTCTTTTGATTGGTGACTCGCTGGGAAATAACCTTGCCTACGGCATGATTAGTCAGCTAACAAATCAAACAACTTTGACTTTCACCAGAAAAGCCAAAGCATCGACTGGTTTATCTAATCCGTGGTTCTACAATTGGCACACCAATCTGGCAACCTTCCTAAAAACTTATAAACCAAACATGGTGATTGTTTTTCTTGGCGCAAACGATAGGCAAGATTATGTGATTAACGGGGTTAGGCAAGTGTTTGGTACTGAGGCTTGGAAGAAAACCTACCGAGCTAACATCACAAAGATTGCAACCGCTGCTACAAAATCTGGAGCATATGTTCTCTGGGTTGGCATGCCGATCATGAAACCCTATAACTATGCCAAGGGAATTACTCTAATTGATGCCCAGTTTGCGCTCGCTGTGCCTACAGTGCCAGGAGCTACCTACCTAGCCACCCGCGCCTATACTGCAGATGCCTCAGGCGCTTACCGAGAAGGCGCGATGGTAAATGGCAGGTATGCGCAGATTCGCGGCGAGGATGGAATCCACTTCACTGCCATTGGGCAGCAGGTTATGGCAACCTACGTGATTAACAGCATCACTCGGATTTTTCATGTAAAGCTAAGCCCGGTAAACCCGCGCTACATCACAAAATAGATCGCAGCCAGAGATTCTCGATAAGGGCTATGCAAAGCCACGCTCCAGCCAAAGAACTAAGTGCGATTGTTAGCGCTGAATACGAATCTGTTTTCAAAGTTGCCGATCTGTGAATTGGTCTTTCAAAGAAGTGGTAGGTCATTACGGCGCAGCCAATAGCGCCAATTAAGAACAACCACGAGTAGTTTGGATCGGTTATAGGGCTTTCTATCTGGGTGGGTAGGACCAACCAGAGGAAGTGCCATAAATAAAGGGAATAAGAGATATCCCCGATGTATCTAAGCGGCCCTACCCCCAAAAGCCTTACCGGTGCCCAGAGTAGTAAGCCCGTTCCAAGTACAGGAAGCCATGCTAAATAGCCCGGGTAACTGCTTTGCGAATTCAACAGAAACATTGACCCGAGCAAGATGGCTAGGCCAGCAAGGCCGGCGAATCTGAATTTGTTCGTGGTGGCAAAGGTTGCCAGTAAGCCGCCGAAAGCTAGTTCCCAAAACCTAGTGAAGGGGGAGAAATAGGAGGCAACCGGATCTAATAGGGTCTGCGTGATGCTCCAGTAACTTGAAGCCGCGATAACTAGAACCAGGAAAGTGCGAAGCAATATGCTTCTGAACTTTTCAGAACTTAGCCAACTAAGCCCGAATACCAATATTGGATAGACCAAATAAAACTGCTGTTCAACTGCAAGTGCCCAGTAATGAGTTAGTAGCGATTGATCCAAGCCGGTGATGAAGTAGTTGGAACCGGTGTTGATGAGCCTAAAATTTGTTCCGTAGAGTGTGGCCCACCTGGCATCATCAAAGATGTCAGGGTTAAATGCCTTGCCAGAAAAAAGAAACGCAGCGATAACTGTCACACAAATAACCAACGCCGCTACTGGGAATATTCGAACAAATCTGGCTCGCCAAAAATCCACTAAATTCCGAATGATTTGCTCAGCTGGTTTCTTTTGGATTGAAAGGGTTATCACGTAACCGCTGACTACAAAGAAGATGTCTACGCCGATAAAACCGGCGCTAAAGCCAGCCAGGTTCAGATGCAGCGCAATAACCAAAATAATGGCAATTGCTCTAAGCCCTTGGATGTCGGCTCGAAAGCTAGTTGATCTTGAGCCAACTGGAACCAAGTTGCTAATCATCTGCTTTTTGCCTTTCCTGGCTCGTCTCTATTGCCCCGGATTCAAACTACAAGAACTTTATATCTGGTGATAGTTGTGCTTTTTAAACAGAAGTTAAAACACTATTTAACTTTGTAAATTCCATTTGCTCGCTCAAGTCTAGTTGCCGCTTTACTTTGGGCTAACTAAATCCAATGGCGGCACTTCCGACATCACTGCCAACCCAGGAAATATCTTGCGGCCGCAGCCGCTGCGGCAGCTGAGGCAACCACCAGAATGAATGGTAATTTTCGCCAAAACATAACTGCGGCAACTCCAAGAGCTAAAAGCCTAGAATCTAGTGCAATTTCACGATCCGAAGAGAGTGTCTGCAGGGCAGTTAGGGCGGCCAGCAGTGCGATGGTTAGCGCGGTCGCGAATCTGGCAACCTCACGGTTTTCCGAAAACTTCTTAGGAATCAGGTAGCCGATTAACTTCCAGGAATAAACCGCAACTGAACCGATTATTACTGCCAACCAAAATTCACTCATCGCTACCTGGTTTCAGTTTTTGACCGTAAGTGGTTTTAGCAAGTGCATAAACGGCTAGAACGGCAAGTGGACCGGCAACAATCACTGGAATGCCATTTGGAGCAAATGGAACAAGTGTTAGCGTAAAGACCACAGCCAATAGCGCAATTAGGTTAGACCTTAGATTTTTCAGACTCGGCCAGAGTAATCCTAAAAATGCAGCTGCAGCCGCAGCATCAAGACCCCAGTTGGACGGGTCGCCAATGTTTTCACCTAAGATTGCGCCGAGGAAAGTAAATAGGTTCCAAAAGATGAAAACCGAGATGCCAGTTAGCCAGAAGCCGAGTCTTGAGTGTTTCGGTTCGGCTTGCGCCAGAGAAACCGCATTGCTCTCATCGATGGTTAGTTGAGCCGCAATTACTTTCATGGCTGCCGGAACTTGAAGAACACCATTTAGACGAAGAGCGTAGAAACCATTACGAACTCCGAGAAGCCAGGATGAAATAATTGCTGGCAAAACACCCGCTACTCCGCTTCCAGCAAGAACTCCAACCAATGCGAATTGAGATCCACCGCTGAACATAACCAGCGATAGCACCTGCGTTTGCCACAATGTTAGGCCGGCAGCTGAGGAAAGTGCTCCAAAAGAAATTCCATAAAGGCCAGTTGCTAAGCCAACGCCAAGCGACATCGAAATCACATTGGACCGATTACTTGTCTTTTTAGCCACCGCTGAACCTAACTTTTAGATCTCTTGGCTAGATTAAAGCGAGCGCTAGTAATACGAAGATTGCTATGAAAATTGCTGGCGCTAGATACTTAGCAACGTATAGCCAAGGGGCATTCTTCACAATGTTTTTTGCAAGTCGGCTTTGTTTTTCAAGTTTGGCTAAATCACGAGCTACAGCCTGAGCCTCGTTAGCTGCCGAGAATTCAACTAGCGCGCCTAGGATTCCCGAAGCTAGAAGTATGCCGAGTGTCGCCCAAACTAGAAAGCTTCCTCCCGAGCGGATTTCAGCTGCTAGCCCGCAGGTGGTAATCAACAGGAATGTTGGTGCGAGTTGGGCCACGATCAGCTGGTTTCTAAGCGAAAGCCAGCGATCAATAAGTTGTCTTTCCTTCATGAATAGAAGTCTAGGGCCGTCTCGACAGCCAAACGCCTTTCATATTCTCGGGTATGCTTACTAACCATGAGCAATCAAGAACGTCCAGAAATAGAACCAATGTTAGAGCCAGCACCTAAGGTGCTAACTACCAAAGATGTGATTATCGGCACCGGGGCAGAAGCCCCAGCCAATTCAGTTGTTGCTGTTCACTACTTGGGAGTCGACTACGAAACCGGAGAAGAATTTGATTCTTCTTGGAGTCGAGGCGAGTCGATCGAATTCCCACTAAACAGGCTTATTAAGGGCTGGCAAGAGGGAATTCCTGGCATGAAAGTTGGTGGCAGAAGAATGTTGATCTGCCCACCAGATATGGCCTACGGAGCTGCCGGCGGCGGACACCAGCTCTCCGGTAGAACACTGGTCTTCGTAATTGACCTGCTTGGTGTCAAGTAATTCTGTTTTTTGCAGATAACTTCTTTGTATTCTCGATTTAGTCGCAGAAGTTCGCGTTAAGTAGGTAACAAAATCTTTTTCCGAACGGGAAAAGAATAATTGGTTGCTTAGCCGTGTTGCCGATAGAAACCGTTGTTCACCCTATGCTCGGTATTACGAACATCAAATCGAACGGGGGAATCAACAACCATGAACTATACCGGTATTGATTACCTGCAGCGGGCAAGCTCTCTCAGCACTCTATTTCAAGCGGAACCGCTAGCCGCAAGAGAGATCTGCCAAATAGTTTCTCTGAAGCTTTTTCCTGACGAACCTGCACACGGCATTGGAATTTTTGCGCTCGGCTCAGATGGTGAATACAACTTAAAAGCAACCTTTGGTGTTTCTGCACAAACACAAGCTGTTTGGACTTCCGGAAGCGTTTCGGTGAACTCCCCTGTAGTCGAAGCGATGCGCACGAGCGAAGTTGTTTGCATTGGGTCCCCTGAAGACCTCAGCGCTAGATACCCTGAACATTTTGCTATTCACAACGCAGATGCTGAGTCAGCAATAATAGCGGTGCCGATCAGAAAATTCGGATCGTCACTTGGTGTTCTTGCCATTTTTGGTCGTCGATTTTCCATTGACGAAGATTGCCGAGTCTTTCTTGAATTGGTCGCGGGGCTCATGGCACTAAAACTGAATTGGAACTTTGCTGCTCAACCTGATGAGGCAGCTGGAAAAAGTCTGCCGCTTCGAGATGAAGCACTAACCAACCGAGAAAGGCTAGTTCAAGGCCTAATGAAATTAGGCAAGACAAATGCTGAAATCGCTGACGAACTCGGTTACAGCGAATCAACCATCAGGCAGGACGCCGTGTCGATGTTTAGCAAATTAGGCGTGAAAAACAGAAAAGAAGCCGGCGATCTTCTAGAAGAGAACTAAACTCTGCCCAGACAAGTCTTGTCAAAGTCTTAATGTTTTTTCCACGGCGCGATACCTTTCCTATATGGGAAGACGCTCTGCTAAAGAATCACAAACTAGCCGAAAGATTATTACTCGAGTTGGCGTAATTGCATCGAGTATATTCGCAAGTGTTTTAGTCGCTGGTCCACTAGCGCTGCACTACCTGTTGGGTATGAGCATATCCCCAGTACTGAGTTCAAGCATGGCTCCATACGTTGAACCAGGGGACTTATTGATTAGCATGCCAGCTTTGGCATCAACGTTAAGCGTTGGCGACATAATCACCCTCCGTGATAGTGACTCGAACACTGTCTTCGCGCACCGGATAGTTCAATTGCAGGATCAAGGTGAAACCATTCGCCTTACAACCAAGGGCGATGCGAATCCCGTAGCCGAAGAAAACCCATTTTTGCTTAGCCAAGAGGCAAGTGTTCCAAAAGAGGTGCTCAAGTTAAAGTGGCTTGGCACGCCGCTGGCACTGATTAATTCGGAACAGGGCAGAAACGCTAGCGTTTCGCTTTTAGTATTTGCAAATTTAGGGCTGATTTACTACGCCTTTCAAAAGAGAGCCACTAAGGATAATCCAACAGGTAACTAGAAATTCAACAATTCGGCTGTTATTCAGCTGAGTAAAAAGTAAAAACAAAAGGAGAACAAATGATAAGAAGTATAAAACTCAAAACACAAGCAACAAGGCTGTTGGTCATAACAACAGCAGCACTAGGAGCGGTTGGTTTGATCTCGTCTTCCGTGTATGCATCGTTGATTGCCACCGCATCCAACACCTCAGGTGGTTCTATCACCAGCGGTACTTTGAAACTCACCCAAGCACCATCAACCGTAGTTGGTATCACCGGTGGCTTTGCTACCGCGATAACAGCTCTTGCTCCCGGGGATACCGTTAAGCGCTATGTCGATCTGACAAACACCGGAACCTTGGATGGCGATACCGTGACTCTCGAGAGTGTGGCATCCGTTGCAAATGCTCTAACTACCGACGGAACTGCCGGATTACAGGTAACTATAAATGAGTGTGCGGTTGCTTGGACTAACGCCGGTGTTTGCACACCAGGCGCTACATCTGTGCTAGCTCAAACCTCGCTACTTGCCTTTGCTTCAGCACAGACACTGAATCTCTCTTCGGTAGTAGCGGGTGCGATCAACCACTTGCAGTTCGTAATTACTTTGCCGGCCGGTAGCGAAGTAACGGTAAACGGGGTGCTGCCTGCTGGAACTGTTCAGGGTCTATCCACATCTCTGACCTGGACCTTCACAGAAACACTTCGAACAAACACGACAACAAATAACTAAAGCAAAAATGAGGGGAGTGTTCATGTCTCGGATTAACGCTCCCCTCATTATCGCTTTTGGTCTTACACTGGCCGGGGTAGTAAGTGCCGCAAATGCCGTGCCCATAGCTACAACAGCGAGCGCAGCTACTAGCGTTTCAACCGGCACCATCATTGCCTACCCGAGCATTTCAACTACCGGGGCTAACCCAAACGGCACTGCCTTGACCTTGGCTAATACGAGCCTCCCGCAGTATTTCTACGTTCTTAATTCAGGTTCTATCGAAATTGTCAGCGTAACAATAACTATTAGCTACAGCTCAACGACGGCTAAAAAAAGCTTTCTGCACTGCGGTCAGAACGTGCTATTTGCAGGGACAAACACCTGCGCATCAGGAATTCCAGTGACGGTGGCCGGCTCTGGTGCCGTCACATTGAATCTGACACCTGGTTCTTGGTATGCCTTCGAAATCGACGCCAAGAAAGTAGTTACCCCGACGATCTCTGTTTCAGTTTCAAGCGCTCAGATAAGAGCGGCAATCAACTCAAATTCCTAGCGGAGTGTTCCGACCTCGGCAGAATTTGACCCCAAGTGCTGGGTAGAACTTGGGTAAAGTTTTATTTATGGGCTCCTATTTTGCCGCTTCACAAGCCTCGCTAGCTGTCAACTTGACTCTGGTCGAAATTGGCTTGCTATTTGTTGGACTAGGCATTTTGGCTTGGATCGCCCTCAAGTTTCACGTCTCAAGTGTGCCGCTATTTTTACTTGCTGGTCTAGCGCTTGGTAAAGGTGGAATAGCCCCTCTAGACGTTTCCGAGCAGTTTCTAAATGTTGGCGCTGAAATCGGTGCAATTCTTTTGCTGTTAGTTCTAGGTTTTGAATATTCAGCAAGCGAACTGGCGGCAAGCATGAAAAAGCGCTTGGATGCCGGCCTCATGGACATTGTGCTAAACGCCTTGCCGGCCGCTGTTCTCGCATTCATTTTGGGTTATGGCTGGATTGGTGCTTTAGCATTCGCCGGAATCATGTTTATTTCTTCATCGGGCATTGCCAGCCAGTTGATTAGGGAAACTGGCTGGGGAAAATCTAACGTTGCCAAAAGAGTGACAAGTGTTTTGGTATTCGAAGACATACTCATGGCTCCCTACCTGCCCATTCTTGCTGCCGTTACGCTTGGCCTGAGCGTTTGGGCTGGCTTAATTTCTGTCGCTGTAGCTTTGGCAGTAACTTTGAGTATCTTCCTGTTTGCTATTGGTCGAGAAATACCAGGACTAAAAACACTAGCCAGTAGAGGCCCAGGTGTGCTACTGCTTTTGGTTTTTGGAAGCACGCTAGCCGCTGCCGGGGCAGCGACGTTGGCTGGTTTTTCTGGAGCAGTCGCAGCCTTTTTAATTGGAATGCTGCTCACCGGTGAAGTGGCCGAGTCTCTTCGAAGCCGATTTGCTCCGTTGCGAGAGATTTTCTCGGCCATATTTTTCCTCTTTTTTGGACTCAGCATCTCGGCTGTTGATGTAGTGGATGTATTGCCTATTGCCCTAGCGTTCTCTATTCTTGGGGTGGCTGGAAAGATGGCAGTTGGTTGGTGGGTAGGAAGAGACATGACCGACAGAATGAGCTGGCGACGAATCGGAGCTTTTCTTGCGCCTAGGGGTGAATTTTCAATGATTATTGCAGCCACGGTAGTGGCTAATACCAACTTGGCAGATCTCAAAGAGATCACTCTTGGGGTAGTAGTTATGACCGCTATTTTTTCAACTTTGGCTATTCGTTACTTTCGAAGTCAACTGGATAGGTAATTCAGCGACATTTTTCTTGGCTGAGAATCCCCTGAACTCAAGAAAAGCCCCCAATTATTGCCATTACTAGCCCTAGGCTGGGCTTATGAAGATATTTTGGAAGCGCTTTCTCGCCATCGTTGTTGCAATCTCGGCAGGATTCGCATCGAACAGCCAATCTCAAGCGGTGACGCTACCGACCACGGTAATCAGCTTCGCCACCCCAGCAAAAGTAACCTTTGGCGCTGCTGACGTTTCTCTGAACATTACTCAGAGCGCAGGCGTGACAACAACCACTTCACTTACCCCAACTGTTTGTTCCTTGGTGAATAACCTAACTGTGAGAATTCTTGGTGCCGGCATCTGCAAAATTACCGCCACTAATCCCGGCACCTCAACTTCTAAGCCAGCTCGAGCAGTCACCAGAACCTTCACCGTCTCCAAAGCGGTAAACACTCTTACGCTGTCAGATTTCGCTTGGTTATCGATGGCCAATCCAACTGCAGATCTAACTTTCACTCAGAGCTCGGGTACCACCACTTTGTCATCTGTAACAACTAAGTACTGCACGATTAGCGGTAACCGCGTTACCGCCATTAAAGTTGGCACTTGCACAATCAGGGCTTCAAACCCAGGTAACACAAACTATCTACCAGCAAAATCTGTTTCTAAGAGCGTCAAGATCGGCCTTACCTCAACAGTTGCACCACCAGCAAACTTTGCCGGTCCTTGGACAATTAGACAAACCACCTTTAACGACACTAACTCTGTAAATGACATCGGTAGCGCTAGCGCCTGGGTATCCAACGGTTGGTATCACACGGGTCTGCGTTTCCAAATTGCCCAGGTTCAAGTTCAGTCAACTACTCGTTTGAGCTATCTAGTTACCGATGGCTTAGGTAGACCAACACCGAATAAGAGCATCAACCTGAGCGTCGGTAAGCGCCACGGCGGATCAAACGCAAAGGTCAAGATCGGCATTCAAAGTACCACTGGGGTGGACAAAACCCCTCTAGATCAGTTGCTTGTAACTGGAACTACCAATGCTCAAGGTGTGGTGAGTTTTGACATTGTCAGCTTGGACACCGCTGCAAGAGCTGGACTTTATGTCCAAATAGCTGCCTGGATCACCGATCTCGGTGACGACACCATCGACATACTTAATCTTGAATACAGCATTCCCGCCGGTGGATCCTCAGGTGGCGGTGGCGGTAATGGCGACGGCGATCCAAATGCCTCTCCGCCGATTGAAAAGACTTTGCTTTGGTCTGATGAATTTAACGGTGCCGCTGGCGCTGCTCCAAGCAGTTCTTTCTGGACTCCAGATATTGGTGACGGCTGTAATAACCCTGCTGGTTGTGGATGGGGTAACGGTGAGTCTCAGTCTTACGCCGCTTGCGCAAACAAACTAGATGGCAACGGCAACATGGTCATCACCGCCTCCACCTCCGCTGGAGATCCAAACTGCACCAGCAATAAAACCTGGACAAGCGGTAAGTTCACCAGTTACGGCAAGAAACACTTTAGCTACGGCTATTTCGAAGCAAGACTAAAAATGCCAACCGGTGGCGGAACCTGGCCTGCTTTCTGGGCTCTTGGCACAAACATCAACACCGTGCCATGGCCTGGTTGTGGTGAGCTCGACGTGATGGAGTTCGCTGGTAACCGACCATTTATTAACACTTCTGCAGTTCACTACCGGAACCCAAGCGGCAATCACGAATACAAATCTGGTGCACTGAATAACAGCGTTGGTTTAGCTCAAGGTTTCCACAACTACGGAATGCTTTGGACCCCAACGGAGATCAAGTTCTACATCGACGATCGTCTAACCTTGACCGTCAAAAAAGGTGATACTGGATTGACTACTTGGCCATTTGGTCCAAATAATGCTGGTGTGAACCCGAAGATGTATGTGATTTTCAACCTGGCTATGGGCGGAAGTTACGGTGGTGGTATTGCCGGCGGTTACAACAAGGCTTCCTTCACCATCGACTATTTCCGCTACTACAGCGCAAACGGTTATGGTTCGGCACCAACTAACAACTAATTACAAGCTGTTACTCGAATCGAAGTGCATCGATTGGTTCTAGTTTTGCAGCTTGCCTAGCTGGCCAGACACCGAAGACAACTCCTACCAGAAGACTAAAACCAAGTGCTAGACCAATAGTGTCTAAGCGTATCGAGAATACCCAGTCACCGATGATGGCAAGGAAGAACGCCGCTATCTGACCTAAGATCAAGCCCACTATTCCTCCAGCAAGAGATAGCACAATGGCCTCGATTAGAAACTGGGTAAGAATGTTTGACTGCTTGGCACCGATTGCTCTTCTAACACCTATTTCTCGGGTTCGCTCTCTAACAGAGACCAGCATGATGTTCATAATTCCAATGCCGCCAACTAGCAAACTGATTGCCGCAATGCCGGTAAGAAGTAATCCGAGGGTGGCGGTGATGGAGCCTACCGCTGCAATCAAAGAGGCTTGGTTGGTAATTGTGTAACGAGCTGTTGTTTGTTCGCCTAGGCCGTATCTTTCTCTAAGTAAAAGATCAGCTTGAAGTTGGAGAGTATCCACCTGTTCTGGGGTGGCCGCTTGGATCACGATTGATGAGACGTAGGGGTATTGGCTAAAGAGTTTTCTGGCTGCATCGATGTGGACATATACTCTTCCGGAGGTTCCAAAACCCGCCTGATCATCAAGTACTCCAACCAGTCTGAAGTCTTGGCCATTTAACTTCACAGTTTTTCCAAGTAGCTCCTTGGTGATACCAAGATCATTGGCAGCATCCGCTCCAAAGACAACATCTTTAGCTGTTGTAGCAAACGAGCTGCTAGAAAGATACGAACCTAATGCAAGTTCAGGTTTTACCGCTTCAAAATACTGTGAGGAAACGCCAACAAGACGGGCATTGACCCTATTGTCGCTGGTGGCGATGGTTCCCTGGTTCTGGGCCTGGACGAACATCACCGAGACATTATCAAGGGCAGCTAGTTCCTCGGCATCTTGCTCAGTTAGCGAATCAGCGGCCAGTGCTGTGATGTTTAGCTGATTAGTGCCAAGGGTAGCTAGCGATTTATTAATTCCCTGCGATGCGCCATCAACAATTGAGGTTAAAGCCACAATGGCAGCTACGCCAATCACCACACCTAACATGGTCAATAAAGACCTAACCTTGGTAGCCCAGATTCTATTCAGGGCTAGCACAGCCGTTCCTATAAGTCTCATCTCGAGCCTTTCTCGTCACGCTCAATTTGGCCATCGCGCAAGAAAACTCTTCTAGGAGCGCTGGCAGCAATCTCAAGATCGTGAGTAATCAAGACGATGGTTCTGCCTTCGCGGTGTAAATCTTTCAGAAGTTGAATTACCGCGGCACCGGTCTTGGAATCTAGTGCGCCGGTAGGTTCGTCGGCTAGCACAATATCCGGGTTTGTTACTAGTGCCCTAGCGATTGCTACCCTTTGCTGCTGACCTCCGGATAAGCGATTTCTATCGAAGGTCATTCTGTCACCCAACCCTAACTGAGTTAGCATTTTGGCCGCTGACCGTTTCGCTTCTCTAGTGCTTAGCCCCTGGTATAAAAGCGGTGCCATGACATTTTCAATAGCGGTGCTATTTGGTAGCAGCTGAAACTGTTGAAAGACAAAACCGATGGATTTAGATCTAAGGCTGGTTAGCTCATTGTCGCTGAGTTCATTGGTTGAGCCGCCGGCAATATAAACAGAACCTTTACTTGGCCTATCAAGACAGCCAATTAGATTCATCATCGTTGATTTGCCGCTTCCTGATGGCCCAACGATAGCGACAAACTCTCCACGTTCAATAACCAGATCTACTCCATCAAGGGCAGTAGTAATCTGCTCGCCGACGAGATAGTCGCGACGAACCTTATCTAGGCGAACAACCTCATCAGCCATTATTTCCGGCTCCACGCGGCGGACCGAATTCAACTGGAGCTGGCACCTGGCCATCAATACCGGTGATTACCAGATCACCCTTTTTGATCCCAGAGGTAATCTCGACCAAGCTATCTCCTCTAAGGCCAAGAGTTACCTTAACTGATTCGATTTGATTATCACCGGTAGCATCAGATCGCAAGATTTGAACTTCAGGAGATTCACCGATTAGTGCGTTTATTGGAACGGCAAGGACGTTATCGGCCCGCTCAACTTCAATCTCAGCCGTTGCACTCATGCCGAATCTTGCTCCAGTAGGAATCTTCTTAACTTCGACCAAGACTTCATACTGTTTGATGCCGCTTACCGAGTTGGCCACCTGACCTATGGAAATAACGGCACCTTCAAATACGGCATCGATAGCATCAAGTTCAATCGAAGCCTTTTGACTTAGATCCAATAGGTCAGCATCGTATTCGCTTGCGAATACCGAAACGACTGGCTTATTGCTGCCGACTGTAACAACCTGTCCGGAGGTCCTTAGCCCTTCGGCGGTGTCCAGCGTTCGGACTATGCCAGCGGCTTGGGCAGTGACCCGCGTCGATCCGCCAAACTGGTTTTTGTAGCTGAAGAGAAGATCACCGGCAGCTACTTTGTCCCCGACAGAAACCTCAATACTGTTTATCTCCAGGCTTACTCCGAATTGCGCTGGAATTGCTATCGCTCCGTTAGCAGAGATAAGGATTGGTTGTTCACTTGGGCCGTATGCCAAAAGTTGAGTTTCAGCTAGCTGGCCATTCGCACCAACTGTTTTAACAACCGACGTTGGGTTTACCTCATAGGTCTCAAAGTTGGTTTCCCTAGTCAAAACGCGGTTGGCAATAACGCCGACGATGACTAATAGCACCACCAAAATTCCTGATAACCATAACCAGCGCTTCTTCTTCATCTGCCGCATTCTCCTTGATTGTTCCTGATCTCTACCCCCTAATCTCTCACACAAACCCGAGAGTTACCTGCTAAAGGCTCCAGCCAAGAACCTTGGCTACATTTGTTACCCGGTCCTTGGATTCAGGGCGTTTTGGTCTCACGTATGCTGAAAATTGCTTAGCTGGAGCAAGGCAAATCCCCGGCATCAAAGATGACGGGGATTTGAACTGGTAGGCCCCGTCGGGATCGAACCGACGACCCACGGATTAAAAGTCCGTTGCTCTAACCAACTGAGCTAGAGGCCCATAAAACACAACCTCTTTATTCTAATCTTTGCAGCCTTTACTCGCAGCCAAATACCTATCTGGAACCTAAGGCATTTGGCTTATTGGTGCTAACTTAAGAAGGTGGCTGAATCTACCAAAAGACTGGCTTTCAACGCTGGTCAACTAGTCGTTCTGGGCTTTCTTATTGGTAACGTAATCGGCACAATCTTATTGATGTTGCCAATCAGTTCCACTTCTGGTTCAGCCGATCCACTAACCGCATCCTTTACTTCCGTTTCAGCGCTATCGCTAACTGGCCTTACCGTGGTCGAAACAGCAACTTATTGGTCTGGTTTCGGCCACTTTGTGATACTCGCGCTGATAAATATTGGTGGCTTGGGAGTGATGGCGGTTGGCTCGCTCTTAGTAGTTATGTTCACCCAGCAAGTTAGTTTCAAGACCAAATTGACCAGCACTGCGGAGCAAAAAGCTTTAGGTCTTGATGATTTCAGACATCTACTTGTCAGGCTATTTCAAATTTCTCTTGCTGTTGAAGGTGCTTTGGCGATAATTCTAAGTTTGCACTTCTGGCTGAATTACAAAATTGAGCTTGGCGAGGCAATCTGGCAAGGTGTATTTCACTCTATTTCCTCATTCAATAACGCTGGCTTCAGCACCTTTGAAGGTGGCTTGGCAAGGTTCGTCGAGGACCCATTAGTCCTCTATACAGTTTCATCAGCGGCAATCATCGGTGGCCTTGGCTTCCCTGTACTAATTGAGTTATCCAGACGCTTGATTCGTCGACTGCGCTTGGCTAGTTTTAGAGCGGCTGATCTCGGAAATCGACTATCGCTGAATGCTCGCATAGTCCTTCAGTTCTCCGTGGCATTGCTAATCATCGGTACGGTTTTTACCGCTGCAGTTGAGTGGAATAACCCCGGCACTCTTGGGCCTTTGAGCGTATGGGACAAACTACATAACTCCTGGTTTGCCTCCGCCATGGCCAGAAATAATGGCTTTTCAACATTGGACTATTCGGAATTTAACCGAGAAACTTTGCTGGGCACTGACATTTTGATGTTTATCGGTGGCGGTAGTGCGGGAACTTCTGGTGGTTTGCGTATCGCAACGTTCGCAGTCTTAATTTACATCCTGATTGCTGAGGCCCGCGGTGACAGCCGAGTAAATGCAGGAAACCGTCGTCTCGCGGTTTCGGTGCAGCGAACAGCAGTGGCGCTGACCACACTATCTATAGTCTGGGTGGCGGCCATGGTGGTTGCTTTGCAGCTAATGACTAACTTTTCAACTGATCAGATCTTGTTTGAAGTGCTCTCAGCCTTCGGCACCTGTGGTCTATCAACTGGAATCACACCATTATTGCCACCACCTGCGAAGATTATTTTGATGGTAATGATGTTTACTGGACGTATTGGTTTAGTGCTAGTGGCAACAGCGCTAGCTAGAAGAGCTCACCCGATGACCTACAAACTCCCGAAAGAGAGGCCACTAATTGGCTAAGAAACTAAAACTAAATTCATCAAAGCACGCTTCCAGCGTTGTGGTCATTGGCCTTGGCCGTTTTGGCGGCGCGCTTGCCATCGAGTTAGTCGAGTTAGGGCGTGAAGTACTGGGAGTCGATTCCGTCGAAGCCAGGGTTCAAGAGTATGCAAACCACCTGACTCACGTGGTCGAGGCAGATCCGACCAACGAGGATGCGCTTAGAGACCTAGGCGTCCAAGACTTCGATGCTGCTGTGGTGGCTATCAGCTCGTCCATTGAAACTAGTATTCTGACCGCTTCCCTGCTGATGCAGTTGGGAGTGAAACAGGTGTGGGCAAAAGCAGCCTCAGAAGCGCATGGAAGAATCCTGTCGCAAATTGGTGTCCACCACGTTGTCTATCCAGACAGCGACATGGGTAAACGAGTTGCCCACCAGGTTGGTGGCGATCAGCTTGACTACGTACAAATTGATGAGGGCTTCGTGCTGGCTAAAACCACGGCATCGGCAGATTTCAATGGACAGACCTTGGAACAGCTTGGTTTTAGAAGAAAGCACGGCATTATCGTGATAGCCACAAGCGGATCCGATAATAACTACAAAGCCGCAGGACCGGCAACAGTAATTAACGATGGTGATTACCTAATTGTTGCTGGCCCTAAAGACAAGATAGATGAATTCTGCGCCGACTAGATCAGCTCAACAGGAATAAATCAACCAGCAAAGTCTATAGTTGCCGAAACGGCCTTTTGCCAACGTCGGTATTGCGCTTCAAGACGCTCTTTTGGTTCAAACCTATTTTCAACAGTTGAAATTGCCTCTAGGTCTTCGGTAGACCACAATCCAGTTCCTAAACCAGCAAGGTATGCAGCGCCGAGTGCGGTCGATTCAACCTGCGCCGGACGCTCAATTGGTATTTGCAGCAGGTCTGCTTGAATTTGCATCAGCAGATTATTTGCCGATGCTCCGCCGTCTACTCGAAGGCTGGTTAGCTTTACTCCAGTTTCTGACATGGCATCGAATACATCCCGAACCTGAAAGGCTAAAGCATCCAATGTTGCTCTGGCTAGATGTCCTCGTTTAGTTCCTCTGGTTAGCCCGAAGACTGTTCCTCGGGCATCGGGAATCCAGTATGGAGCACCAAGACCGGTAAGCGCTGGCACAAAAACGACGCCACCGCTATCGCTAACAGTTAGTGCTAACTCTTCTATCTCAGCGCTAGTTTCGATTATTTTGAGCTCATCGCGAAGCCACTGCACTGCAGCTCCCGAGACGAAAACCGACCCCTCATTGGCATAAGTCAACTTCCCGTTCAGTTGCCAAGCGATGGTGGTAATCAGCCCATTATCTAAAACGATTGCTTGATCACCGGTGTTCTGCAGTATGAATGCCCCGGTACCGTATGTGCACTTAGCTCCGCCAACCATGAATTGTGCTTGACCAAATAAGGCTGCTTGCTGATCGCCGGCAACTCCAGCAATCGGGACATTTAGATTGAAGAAGTCTTCTGTAGTTCCGATTACACCAGAAGAATCAACAACTTCGGCAAGGGCCGTTTTTGGAATCTCGAACAAATCTAAAAGCGCTTCAGAATAAGAACCTTGATGAATATCAAAAAGCTGAGTTCGGGATGCATTGCTGGCATCGGTGGCGTGAACTTTACCGCCAGTGAGTTTGGCAATCAGAAAGGTATCAATTGTTCCGATCACTGCCGAGCCACTTTTTACCTGAGCCCAAACATCTGGATTGTTCTTGGCAATCCAGCGAAGCTTAGAAGCGCTGAAATATGGATCGAGCGGTAAACCAGTTAGTTGTTGAACGCTAGAAGTTGCATCTAGTTCTTCAAGAATTTTTGCGGTGCGTCGATCCTGCCAAACTATTGCGGGACAAAGCGGTTTTAGATTCTTCTGATCCCAAACACCGACGGTTTCACGCTGGTTGGTAATACCGATTGCGGTGATGTTTTTCAGGTCAAGTTTGGCAACAGAACTAACTGTTGCTTGCCAAATCTCATCAAGGTCGTGTTCAACCCAGCCAAGTTGGGGGTAATGTTGCGGGAACTCACTGTAACCGCGTTGAATGATTTTCCCTGACAGGTCCACTACCAAAGCGGTAACTCCGGTGGTGCCAGCGTCTATAGCTAAAATCATGATTCCACCCTAGTGAGGCATTGGTTCATAGACCACATCATCTAGTGTTCGATCCTTCCTGGGCCATTCCACCACGAGCATGGCAACCAGCATTAGCGCGCCACCGATGATGCTCTGCAGGGAGAGCACCTCCTGGCCGACTAGAACTGATGTCAGGGCTGCAAAGACAACTTCCATTGTCAGGATTATGGCTACCCGTGAAGCGTCCATAATCGACTGAGCCCAAGTCTGAACAAAAAAAGCTAGTGCGGTGGCAAAAACCGCCGTAAATACTATGGCAAACCACACCAGCGGTTCCACGGTTAGATTTACCCCATCCGGGGTGGCGCCAACCCAGCAGGCAAGGCCAACAGTTCCGAGCTGGATGACAGTCAGGGCATAGACATCCTTATCCTGCGACCAGCGAGATAGCCCAACGATATGTAGCGCAAAAGCAAGTGCTCCAGCCAATATCCAAAGTTGACCTAAATCAAAACTGGCATCTTTGATGGTGATAAAGCCCAAACCAACAGTTGCCAAAATGACGGCAATTGCGACAACCGATTTCGGTCTCTTGCGGAAGATCAGCCAGATTAGAAGTGGTGTTAGCACCACATACAAACCGGTGATGAATCCGGTGATGGCGGCAGTTGATACAGTAAGGCCGATTGTTTGTGTGATATAGGCAACGGCCAAGATTAGCCCGAGTAGCACACCGTATTTCAAGGTAGCGCCGCGAAAAGCCAAAACTGTTTTCGGCCTTACCAGAATCATAAGGGCAGCGGCGATAGTAAAGCGGATAGCCAGAAAATCGTAAACCTGAATCATTTCCATCGCTGGCTTCATCACCACGAAGGATGCTCCCCAGGCTATGGTCACTCCGAGCAGTGCGAATACCGCTAAACCGTTTTTGTTCACCGGTTAACTCTATTTGCGGCGTTTGATTTTGGTGTTATGGGCAACGTGCTTGATCATGCTTGGGAAAACTAGACCGTGCATTGGAAGCACTGACCACCAGTAAAGCTGGCCGAGTAATCCTTTAGGAACAAATATTGCTCGCTGCACAACTTTGGTGCCACCATCCTTGGTTGGCTCTGCTTGAAATTCCAACCAGGCCTTGCCGGGCAACTTCATTTCTGCACGAAGGCGCAGTAAATTCGGTCTGGCAATAGCTTCTACTCTCCAGAAATCTAAGGATTCGCCTTCAATTAGAAAATACGGATCTCTTCTTCCTCGTCTTAGGCCAACTCCACCGGCCAAACGATCCATCAAACCACGAAGTTCCCAAGCCCAGGTAGCGGTGGAATATCCGTTTTCGCCACCGATTGATTCGATACGCTGCCAAACCTTTTCGATTGGGTCTTTTGAGTATTCAGTTCGAACGTCGCTGTAGAGCGAACCACCTGCCCACTTCGGGTCCGTCGGTAGCGGCTCGCTCGGGCTTCCCGGCAGAGAGGCATTACTCCAGCGAGTTTCCACGTTTGCTTCTTTGATGCGAGTTAGCGCAAGTGCCACGGCTCGCTTGAATGGGGTTAACCCGCCAGCTGGGTCCGGAATGTATTTCTTAATCGAGTCATCTTTAGCGACGACTTCGTTTTTCAAACTGTCAATAAGTCTTCGAGCCAACGTGATTGGAACTGGGGTTACCAGCCCTACCCAGCCACTGGATAACCTGGGGGTCAGTACCGGCAGGGGCATGATGATGCGCTTTTTCAAACCGGCCGCCTCGGCATACTGAAGCATCAGATCTTTATAGGTCAAAACCTCAGGACCACCGATGTCGAAGTACTGATTTACTTCCTGTGGAATCACCGCCGCCCCAACTAGATATCGAAGCACATCTCTTACAGCAATTGGTTGAATTCTTACGGTTACCCACTTCGGTGTGACCATAACCGGCAAGCGCTCGGTTAGATAGCGAAGCATCTCAAATGATGCCGAGCCCGAACCAATCACCACACCGGCGCGTAACTCAATCGTGGAAACTCCAGAAGCCCGAAGTATTTCTCCGGTCTCGGCTCTAGAGGCTAGGTGAGCGCTAAGTTTCGATTTGCTCTCAGCCATACCGCCTAAGTAGATGATGCGCTTTACTTTATTGGCCTTCGCGCAGCGACTAAAAATTTCCGCCCAAGATCTCTCTTCAGCTTCAAAATCATCGCGCACCATCAGGGCGTGCAGCAGGTAATAGGCGATGTCGACACCATCCAAAGCTCTGGCGACAGCGGCCTCATCGCTGGCATCTCCTTCAACCACCTGCACTTGACCAAACCAAGGGTAGCTAGTGAGCCTTTCGATGTTTCTGGCAAAGACTCGGACCCGGTAGCCATGCAGAAGCAGTTCACGAATAAGGCGACCGCCAATGTACCCCGTGGCACCGGTTACTAGACAGAGCGCTGGTTCACCTGACTCGCTGCGAGCAAGTTCAAGGCCTGCAGTAATTTCGCTACTCATTGGTGCACCTGAGAAACTACTCCGCTTACTGTGTTGCGATAAAGCGGCTTTTTCTCACCGGCTTCAATTGAAATTGGCAAGCGATTTTCTACAGGAGCAATCGGGCAAGTTGCAAAATCTGTATATGAGCAAGGAAAGTTTCCGGAGAAGTTGAAATCAATCAGGTAGCTGTCATCTTCTTGGTGGCTAGCAGTGACACTGCGACCGGTGCCGTAGCTTGATATTCCGCTGGTGGCATCTTTATAAATAATTACTAAATCTTGGCTGCCTACCTTATCGAAAGCCGTTAGTCGGAAGGTTTGCCCAGCTAGTTCAAATTCAAGTGCACCTGGAGATACGTAGCCGACGGTCATGCCCTCAACTACTGTGCCAACCAACATTTCTTTAGGCGCATCAAAAGGAATTAGCTTGGCTTTGACCATAAAGTTCGGGTCGTATTCAAAAGTGATTACACTGTCAAAACTTTTTAGCATTTCCGAATTGGGATCTCTTGGTCGAACAACCAGCTGGTTATTTCTGATTGCCAATTCAACTTTGATTCCATCAAAGTCAATCTCGGTATCCTCGGTTACTTTCCAGGAGTGATCTCCACTATTGCTGTTTTTCACCCAAATAGTGTCACCAACTACATACCACTGTCCGGAGACTCCTGTTACTTCCTGCAAGTTTTCATCTAACCAGGCAATTGTGGTTATGCTCAAAAATCCGGTTGGATCAGAAAAGAAACGGTTACGAGAGGCAAGCCAGCTTTGCCATTTTTCGGGAGAAGTCATATAGCAAGATTAGTCGCGGTTTAGTTGTTCAACTAAATCGATTGAGACAATCCTGTGCTTGGACTTAGCTGCCTGAAAAGCGATGTGAATCACATAGAAATCGCCGGGTTTTAATGAGGTGACTTCGGCAAGTTCTTTCCTCTTGTGCTTATCGGCGTAGTGGCTAATGGCCTCAACAATGGTTGGGAAGGCTGGTCGGTGTGAGCAGATCACAAACGATTTTTCACCGCCGATTAACTTGTGAACCAGTTTCTGGGTGCGCCGTGGGCCGTTTTTAGCCCCTAACTCACTCAGTTGTGAACGCTCGACCAACCGAACCCGATACTTAGCCACAAAAGGCGTAACAGTGTCCACACAGCGCTTCCAGCGGCTTGAAACCACCAATTTGGGACCAAAGGATGCCAAGACTTTAGTCAGCGCTGTAGCCTGAACGGCCCCAATCGGTAGTAGCGGTCTGGTTGTTTCTCCCTTTGCCCACTGATCCCTGGGTGTGGCTTTAGCATGACGCAAGATGATCATGGCCCGAGTTTTTAGTTGTCCAGCTTGATCGAGTTCAACAAGCTTTTCCAACGGCTCAAGATCATGCTTATAGGTGAGTTTCTTTTTAGCTTCTTTTACGCTGAACCAATCCAGGCTGCCAACTTCTTCATCCGGCACAAACTTTTGGGCTTGCAACATCGCATCGGTTACCTCAGCGGCCCAGTAGTGGACGTATTTTTTGACTTTATCGACTCGATATTCAACCACCGCTAGCTTCACGCCGAGGTGGACCTTCAAGCCGGTCTCTTCCTTGATTTCTCTAATCGCGGCAACATTAACGTGTTCGTGTTTATCTAATTTGCCTTTAGGCCAAGACCAGTCATCATAACGGTCGCGATGAATAACCAGAACTTTTAAATCACCATCAACTTTTCGCCAGAGGATAGCCCCTGCTGCAACAATCGCCATTAGTAATTAGAACCAGACTGTTGTGTTCTAAGCATTAGCTGCTCCTGAACATCGACTAAACCTTCGACAGTTCGACCAGAGTTTTTCAACCAGAAACCATCTTCGGCTAGGTGCCAAGAGTTCGAATTATCGCTCATCGAGAGTTTGAATAGTTCTTCCATTTCACGAAGGTGATCGGCTTGACGCAATCTAACCAGTGTCTCGACTCTTCGATCGAGATTACGGTGCATCATATCTGCCGAGCCGATATAGACAATCGGATCTTGATTATTTAGAAATCGGAAGACCCTGGAGTGTTCTAGGTACCTTCCTAAAATCGACCTAACCCGAATAGTTTCGGATAGACCTTTAACCCCAGGCTTTAGAGCACACATGCCGCGAACGACAATATCAATCGGGACCCCGGCTTTAGAGGCTCGGTAAAGTGAATCAATTATTTGCTCATCAACCAAACTGTTTAACTTTAGTTGAATCCCAGCAGGCCTTCCTTCAAGAGCATTTTTTGCCTCTGTTTCAATTAACTTAGTCAATCCCTCGCGAACGCCGACCGGTGAAACCATTAGCTCCGAGAAACTTAAATCTTCGGCATATGCCGATAGTCGATTAAACAGCTTGGCGATATCCTCACCAACTGCATCGCGGGAAGTTAGAAGCCCGTAATCCTCGTAGAAACGTGCGGTAGTTGGGTTGTAGTTACCGGTACCGATGTGGCAGTAACGCTTGAGCCTGCCTTCTTCGTGACGAATCACCATGGCAAGTTTGCAGTGGGTTTTCAGCCCGACGATTCCATAAACCACATGCACGCCGGCTTGTTCCAGAATTCTTGCCCAGGCAATGTTATTTTCTTCATCAAAGCGCGCCTTGATTTCAACCAGAACCAGAACCTGCTTGCCAGCATGGGCAGCTTTAATCAGCGCGTTGATAATTGGAGAGTCACCGCTGGTGCGATAGAGGGTTTGCTTGATAGCAAAAACCTTTGGATCCTCGGCTGCTGCTTCGATAAAAGCCTGAACGCTCTTGGTAAAGGACTCATAGGGGTGATGTAGCAAAATGTCGCGCTCGCGCATAGCCTGGAAAATGCTCTTTTCCTTATCCATTACCGGACGCAAATAGCGGTTGGTTACCCGCCCATGCGCCTTGTAGTGCAGTTCGCCACGGCCAATCTTGGCTATCGTGCTAAGCCCGGTTAGATCTAGCGGGCCCTCAAGATGATAGATATCCTCATCATCTTCGATACCCAGTTCCTCTTTTAGAAGTGCCAGGACTTCTTCATTTATGGTCTTAGAAACTTCCAGCCTTACCGCAGGACCAAATTTTCTTCTGGCCAACTCTTCTTCTAGAGCCTGCAGTAGATTTTCTGCTTCGTCTTCATCAACGTAAAGATCTTCGTTTCTGGTTACTCGGAAATTGTGGTGCTGCAGAATTTCCATACCCTCGAAAAGCGAACCCAGTTGCTCACCGATGATCTCTTCCAAGGCAACAAATTTCAAGCCAGAAGTTGAACCGGTAACTTTAACAAAACGAGGCAGTGTTGGCGGCACCTTTACTCTGGCAAAGAGATGTCCTTCATGGCTCGGGTGCTTAATCATCACAGCGATGTTAAGTGAGAGCCCCGATATGTATGGGAACGGGTGAGCTGGATCAACCGCCAGTGGAGTTAGTATTGGGAAAACTTGCTTGCGGTAGTACTCGGCAAGGTTTTCTTTCTCGGCATCATCCAGTAAGTCCCAACTGACTATATTGATTTGATTTTGAGCCAGAGCTGGTTCAAGCGTTTCCAAAAATAATTTCGCATGGCGCTGCTGCAACTGATGCGCAACACGGCTGATGTGAGCGAGCACTTGTTCAGGTGAGTAACCACTACTGGATATCACCGCTAAGCCGGTTGCAATTCTGCGTTTTAGTCCGGCGACTCTAACCATGAAGAACTCATCAAGGTTTGAGGCAAAAATACTGGCAAAGTTAACTCGCTCCAGAATTGGTAAATTTACATCTTCGGCCAGTTCTAAGACTCTCTCATTGAAAGCTAACCAGGAAAGCTCCCGATCAATGAAACGATCCTCGGGTAGGTCAAAACCACTTGGCGGCAACGGGATTGCCATGGTTTCTTCAGACATGTTCCTATCCTTGCAGTCTCAGGTTAAGTTCAGTTGAACTTTTAGTAGCCACCGGTAACACTTGGCTCACCTTCAACAACCAGATTGAACCGATACCCTACGTTTCTAACGGTGCTGATTAGCCCCTCAAGATCACCTAGCTTGGCTCGTAATCTTCTAATGTGAACATCAACTGTTCGCGTACCACCAAAATAGTCGTAACCCCAGACTTCACTTAACAATTGGTCTCTGGTGAAGACTCGACCGGGATGTTGGGCAAGAAACTTTAATAACTCGAATTCCTTGAAAGTTAGATCCATCGGTTCGCCATGCAACTTCGCTGAATATGAGGCCTCATCGATTAGGACCCCCGAAGTCTGGATTTTTCCAAATGAGTCTTCGGCAATGTTCTTAGCAATGGCCAATCTAATCCGGGTGTCTATCTCAGCAGGACCAGCACTTTCCAGCATGAAATCATCGGCACCCCATTCGCTGGAGATGCCGGCTAGGCCACCTTCGCTGACAATTAGAATCAGCGGGCAACCAAGGCCGGTGGTGTTTAGCAGGCTGGCTAGGGATTTTGCGTTGACTAGGTCTTTTCTGGCATCCAATAGCACTACGTCGGTAGCTGGCGCATTCATTAGGGCGACCGGGTCTGCCTTGATGAAACGGACTTTATGGCTCAACAGGGCAAGAGCTGGAAGCATACTGTGATCTGTTGCTTCAGACAGAACAAGCAAATGTGCCACTTTTGCCTCCCTTTTAATGCATTAATCCTACCTGCTTGGGGCAAGATGGTTTTATGCGCAAAGACTGGATTGCAATCAGCTCAGTATGGGTATTGGTTGCCTTGGGGGCGGCCCTAGCCATCACCTACTTGAGCGAAAAAGACGCTATCCGAGGCTTTGGCGTTTTAGCTGCTGGCTCTATTGCCCTTGTTTCACTAGTGCACCTGCTTTCCTCTCACACCAACGGGATAGTCTGGCGATTGATCTACGCCGCTGGCGGCTCCTGGGCGATTCTGGGTTTAGCCGGCCTATACATATTGCTTAAGCCTTAAACTTGTCTTATGCCTATCGATCTATTTTTCACAGGACTATTGGTGCTAGCTGGCCTAGCCATCGGCGCGATTAGCATCCTGGTTATTTACAAACTTTTCAAGGGCCAGCGCTAGTTGTTCGTTTTGCCCGAAGGGTTACCACACGAGTTAAACCCGCTTGCTTTTCTCATTGGCAGCTGGGAAGGTTCTGGGGTGGTAAGCAGTAAATTCCTGAATCAAGAGAATCACCAGGAATATAAATTCCAGCAGCGGGTGACATTTTCTGCTGGAGAAGGAAATTACCTAAGTTATCACTCGGTCTCCAGATTGATTGACAGCGATATTGAATTGCCAGCTGAGTTGGGATTCTGGCGCTTAGCAAAACCTGCAGAGGCAGCCGATCACGGTCCAGTATTACTTCCGGCAGCGGGGGAAAGAACAATAAAGTCTGCGGAAGATTTAGAAACCCTTCGTAACCCGAGAGGTGGTTTTGATATCGAAGCATCGATTATTCATCCCGGTGGTGCCTATGAGTTTTATGCCGGTCAAGTAAAAAGCGGAAGAATTGATATTCGAACAGTTGCGGGATCTCATATGCCGATGCATTTGATTGAAGCTGGCAAGGGTTGGGGATACGCAGAACGGATGTATGGCACTGTTACAAAAGATGGTGTGACTAAATTGTTTTGGCTCATGGAAGTTGCCGGTTCAGTTCGCGATCAACTAGTACCGCTGGTTTCGGTTGAGCTAGATCGCGTTGGCTAGCATGGATCACATTCCGGGAAACCCAAATACCCAGCAGCGTGAACTACTCGCTGGTAAGGCTTTTGTTGAACTTGATAAAAAAGTAATTGAAGTATCAGGTATCGACAGACTCACTTGGCTAAATGACATGCTCAGCCAGAAACTTGATGAACTTCAGCCAGGAGAATCCACCGAAGCACTTTGGTTAGATGCACAGGGTCGCATTCTGCGTGATTTTCACTTGGTTGGTGTAGCGGATTCAGTTTTGCTAATTACCTTTTCCCAAGGAGTCGATGAACTTCTAAACCAGCTGCAACGGTTAGTTTTCCGCGCACAAGTGAAACTTGAACTTAGAAGCGAATTAAAGGTCTTTGCAAGTTTCAATAGAGGTATTCCGAACTCTATTGCTAACTGGGAAGATCACTGGCCGGATACCGCTGGTGGCGGATGGCGCTATGGGAATGTTTCTTCCGAACCTTGGCAGTATTTCGAGAGCATTAGGGAAACAGCACCAGAGGATCTAGTGCCGGCAAGCATCAATGCCCTAACAGCTTTGCGAGTAGCAGCTTGGCGACCAACCGGACCTGATGAGATAGACGAGAAGGCTATTCCACATGAGTTTGATTGGCTTGCCACCGCGGTTCATTTGCAAAAGGGTTGCTATAGAGGTCAGGAAACTCTGGCCAAGGTTCATAATCTAGGTGCACCACCGCGCCGGCTAGTCTTTTTGCACCTAGATGGTTCAGGTCATATGCTTCCAGAGCCAGGCGATGAGCTTTCAGGCGATGCTGTGATAGGCAAGATAACTTCTGTCGGCCAACACTTTGAGATGGGCCCGATTGCCTTAGCTCTGGTGAAGCGAAATGTTCTAGTCGAACTCGTCAAGGTAGTTTTAGCCGATGGATCTGAAACGAGTGCAACAGTTGAGCCGATAGTGCCAACTGATGCCGGTGGGGTAGTTGACCTCGGAGAATTCCGAACTAAACGAAACTAATTAACAAACAGCTTCCCACGCTACAGTCAGCTCACCTAAACGCCAGCGCTTTGGTTCTCGAGCAATCGGCCAACCAGCCTGAATCAACCCTTGGCAGCTAGCAGTAAATCTCTGTGCTGGAGAGAAAACAGAAAGAGCTGAGTTGGTTTGCCAGATTTTATCCAGTTGCTCAAGAAACTCGTGAATAGCATTGCCGGTTGTATTGCGATGAATTAAAGCCTTTGGTAATCGTTCGGCAACTTTCGCCGGCTGGCTAAGGCCAAGCAACCTAAATGACAAAGTTAAGCTTTTCGGGCCATGCTTATCTAAAGTTATCCAACTTGCTAGTCGACCTATTTCATCGCAGGTGCCCTCAACAATTAGACCACCTGGTCCAAGTCTTTTCTGCATAAGTGACCAGGAGGTAGCAACTTCAGATTGGTCATATTGGCGCAACACATTCATCGCACGAATCAATGAAATAGGTTTCTGGAATGTTGCTGTCTCTGGAATTTCAAAACCACCAAGCTCAAATCGCAGATCCTCGGTTTCAAAAGTTTTAGCTCGGGCTACTCGTTCTGGATCAATCTCAACCCCGAGCAGTTGCGCCTTGGGGTTTATCCGCTTTACTCGCTCAAGTAATTCAATCGAAGTAGTTGGGTTAGCGCCGAAACCGAGGTCGACAAGTAGCGGCTGCTCTATCTGCCGCAGAATTGCCTGATTGCAAATAAACCGGTCAACTCTTCTGAGTCGGTTAGGGTTAGTCGTTCCTCGGGTAATGACACCGACTGGCTTACGTAACACGAGTTAAGGCTAACTAGATAAACTTGGTGCATGGCTGAATACACACTCATTCTTCTAAGACACGGTAATTCAATTTGGAACCAGAAGAACCTGTTTACCGGTTGGGTCGATGTTGATCTGAGCGACCTGGGCCGCCAAGAAGCCAAACGAGCCGGTGAGCTGTTAGCCGAGTCAGGTCTAAAACCCGATTTGCTTTATACCAGCAGGCTAAAGCGAGCCATCAACACCGCAAATATCGCCCTCGATGCCGCCGATCGCGGCTGGATTGACGTCAAACGCGATTGGCGATTAAACGAGCGACACTACGGTTCTTTGCAAGGTATGGATAAAGCCCAAACTTTGGCCGAGTATGGACCGGAACAATTTCAGATTTGGCGTCGATCATTTGATGTTCCACCTCCACCTATTTCCGATGACAGCGAATACTCGCAGGTAAACGATGAAAGATATGCAGAGCTAGGTAAAGACGTTCCGAAAACAGAATGCCTGAAAGATGTATTAGCCCGGATGCTACCGCTCTGGGAAAACGAAATCAGTCAGGACCTAATCGGCGGTAAGACGGTTCTAGTCACCGCGCACGGTAATTCTCTAAGAGCGCTGGTCAAGCATCTAGATGGAATAAGCGATGCCGATATCGCTGAACTGAATATCCCAACCGGTATACCGTTACTTTATCGCTTGACTGAAAATCTAAAACCAATTATTCCTGGCGGAGAGTACCTAGATCCTGAAGCTGCCGCAGCTGGAGCTGCAGCGGTTGCCAATCAGGGTAAAAACTAACTTTCTAGTTCAGACCATTCACCTGTGGTCAAGTAAGCAACCTTTGCCGAGATATCGACAACGTGGTCAGCAAATCTTTCGTGGTAACGAGAAGCCAGGGTCACATCAACCGTATACATCGCGTTTTCTTTCCAAGCACTACTAAGCACTAGATCAAAAACTGAGCGGTGCAGTTCGTCAACTCTTTCGTCTTCAGCCTGGATGCTGCGAGCCAAGTCGATGTCGGTATTTTTCAGCAATTGGGTCAGCTTTTTACTCAATGCACAATCCAATTGGCCCATCTCGCTGAAGGTTTTCTGTAGCTTTTTTGGAACCGCACTTTCTGGGTAGCGAAACCTTGCGATTGTTGCGATGTGTCCGGCTAATGCTCCCATTCGCTCAAGCGAGGCAGAGATTCGAAGCGCTGAAACCAGGATTCGGAGGTCTCGGGCCACCGGTGACTGGCGAGAGAGGATTCGGATAGCCAACTCATCAATGGCTAGAGCCCTTTGCTCATTGACCTCGGCCAGAGCAATCGCCTCATCAGCTTTCTTCACATCTGAAGTCAAGAAGGCCTTAGAGGCCTTCTCCATGATTTCGGTGACGGATTCAGATAAATCTACAAGTCGATCCTGAACCTCGCTTAGTTCTTTTTGAAAGACTTCACGCATCGTTATTTCCTCTCGAACCTACGAAACTGTCCCACAACATAGTAAACAAAGGGCAAAGTGTTCGTGAACATAAGTCAACAAGCCAACCTAGCCCCTGCAAAACCAAGTCTAAGGCTGAGAGAATCCAATTAGGGTTAACCTAGTGAACAACGCCGATGGAGTAAATGAAGTGGTCAAGTCTTCTAATCCAAAGAAAGCAGCTGCCCAGGCAGTGGCTTTCTTGGAGGTGCTGGAGACAGCCGGCGTAATCTTGAACGCCAGCAACGAAGTCATTAGCCAGAGCTCTAAAGCTGAGAGTATGGGCTTAGTTGAGTATGAGAAATTAGCCAACGATGAACTGCAGGAATTGGTCAATCAGGCTCGAGCAGAGAAAAAACCTAAGTCTTCCGAACTGTATTTCCAGAAAAACTTCAAAGCCCCTAGGCAATATATTTCAGCAAGAGCCACCATGCTAAGTGATGACCTAGTTATTCTCTTGATCGAAGATAAGACCGAGGCCAAGCGTCTAGAAGATGTTCGGTATGACTTTGTCGAGAACATTTCTCACGAATTGAAAACTCCGATTAGCGCTATATCCCTGCTCGCTGAAGCCCTGCAGGTATCGCTAGATGATGCGGAACAGACTAAGAAGTTCGCCAGCAATCTTCAGCGCGAAGCTAAGAGATTAGGTGGGCTAGTTAATCGCATCATTGAGCTCTCCAGAATTCAAGCAGGTGACATCGGAGGGGTTGCCAGTGTTTTTCAGTTAGGCGATGTAATTGCAGAAGCTGTTGATGCCAACCTATTCTTGGCTGATCGCAGAGCCGTGAAATTGACTTTTGATGTTATTCCAAATGTTGAGATTTTTGGCGATCGCGAACTTATTTCTATGGCAGTAAAAAACCTGATTGAAAATGCCATTGTCTATAGCGAGTCAAATTCTCAGGTAGGTGTCGGGTTGACCGTCGATGATGATTTTGCCGAAGTCTCAGTTACCGATAACGGCATTGGAATCCCGGTTGATCAACAGGAAAGAATCTTCGAGCGCTTTTACCGTGTTGATCCATCTAGGTCTAGAGAAACCGGCGGAACTGGTCTTGGCTTATCGATAGTCAAACATGCCGCGCAAAACCACGGCGGGGAGGTTTCGGTGTTTTCTCGGGTTGGCTTAGGTTCTACCTTTACGCTGAAACTTCCTCTTCATAAACAACCTAACGAAAGGCCAGAATAATGACCAAAGTTTTAGTTGTCGAAGATGAAGTAAGCATGCGCGAAGCGCTAGTCTTCCTGCTGAGAAGCGAAGGCTATGTAGTTGTGGAAGCCGAGGACGGGGAGCAGGCCGTAAAAGTCTTTGCCGCTGAAGGGGCGGATCTGGTTTTACTCGATCTGATGTTACCTAAGCTAAGCGGCAAGGAAGTCTGCAAGTCGCTGAGGTCCCAATCCGATGTTCCAGTAATCATGCTTACTGCCAAGGACACCGAAATAGATAAAGTCATTGGTTTTGAAATTGGAGCCGATGATTATGTAACAAAGCCATATTCCAAAAATGAGTTGTTAGCGCGCATGAAAGCCGTGCTTAGGCGCAACGGCGGTCCAAAAGAGGCAATCGACGGAATTCTGGAAGCGGGTCCGGTACGCATGGATATCGACCGACACATTGTTTATTTCAAAGGTGAGAAAGTAAGCATGCCGCTAAAGGAATTCGAGCTCTTGGAATTACTTTTAGAAAACAAAAACAGGGTACTCACCAGAGGGCAAATAATTGACCAGGTCTGGGGTTCAAATTATTACGGTGATACCAAGACTCTCGATGTTCACGTCAAGAGACTTCGATCCAAAATTGAAGAGGATCCAGCCCGACCACGGCATCTGCTAACTGTTCGCGGTCTGGGATATAAATTCGAGGTTTAGTTAGTCGAGAGTGATTCGACTAATGCACGATATTCAGGCAGAGTGTCATCCAGCACTGGGACGTTAATTCGAACTGAACCAGCATCGCTTTGTAATAGCACCTCGACGATATCTCCAGCTTTTGCATCAAGCTCTACCTTTAGTGGTGCTTGGTTCTGATAACCGATGTTCACAACATCTAGGCCAGCAACGTTATATTGCTGAAATACTCGTTCTCCACTGACATCAGTGAACCCGATGTTGAAAGTCTCAGTTACTGAGCCCGAGTTGACAAAAGCTCCGAAAAAGCCGAAGTTACCTTTGTTATCAACGAAGTAAAGAAGGTTTCTTGCCTTCACGTTGCCAAGATCTGCTTGCGCTCCATCACTTGGTGCATACATCTCTAATGAGGCAACTGGGCTAGTTAGGTTGCAGCCGGTGGTGCCTAATACAGTTAGCAGTGCCAGTGAACCGGCGATGAGAGCACGACGAATACGCAATTTTCCTCCTGAGCTTACCTCCATTCTATCTTTGCTTGCTGTGGTAAAATTGGGCTTTACGAAGGGAAAACTTAATGTCTGTTACTCACGAATACAAAGGTGGAGTAGTTACTGTATTCCGAGATGGCAAGTCAGTGATTACCTACGAAAAGGGAAAAATCGTTGTCTACCCCCATCACGGTGCCGCCAAAATAGTCGATATCAAAAAGCACCTGCACCGCGGTGAAAATGTCCTTTCGCTCAAGCTATTTGTTGAGCAGGGAAATCTGGAAATCTGGGTGCCGGTAAATAACTCAATTGACACCCAGGACGGCGTGAGCATTCGCGATGTTATCCAACCAAAGGGTGTTCGTAAGGTCGAATCGATCCTCAAGGAAGAATTCATCGAGGAGCCAACTAACTGGTCTAGGCGATTTAAAGCAAACCAGGAAAAACTGGCCTCAGGCGATGTCTATAAAGTTGCCGAAATCGTTAGAGACCTCTGGCGTCGCGAGCAGGACCGCGGACTGTCTGCCGGTGAAAAGCGCATGAAGACCAAGGCCATGCAGATTCTTTGTTCTGAGCTAAAACTTGCCCTGAAACTCGATGATGCTGGGGTTGAGGCACACGTACTCAAGGTCTTGGCTAAAGGCGCAAAATAGCCTTAATTAGGAGGCAGTTGAGATGAG
>JACCDP010214242.1_pt1 | contig 33606 bp, 28 predicted proteins | sample 7445841 | NCBI WGS metagenome assembly JACCDP01 (sample SAMN15323441, study PRJNA562643) | freshwater metagenome | isolation source: river surface water | place: USA:Blue River Watershed | collected 2017-08-17 | reverse complement strand
GTGCGCACGTGGCGCATTCTCTTTAGTGTTGCCTGGGCGGTTTGGATCCTAGATTTAGCCACCAAGATCTGGGCGGTTAACAATCTTTCGTACAAATCAAACATCAAAGTAATCGGTGAATTTCTGCAATTAACCTTTGTTCGAAATCCTGGTGCAGCTTTTTCCTTCGCTTCTGGTGCCACCATATTTTTATCACTCTTTAGTTTGGTTGTGATGGTCGTTGTTTTGTATTACGCGCCAAAAATTACTTCCCGTGGTTGGGCAGTTGTTTTGGGATTAGTTTTAGGCGGAATCTTGGGAAACATGGTCGATCGCATCTTCCGTGAACCTGGATTACTAAGAGGACATGTGATTGATTGGTTACAGATACCTAATTGGCCAGTATTTAACATCGCTGACATGGCCATTGTTTCTGCCGCCCTGCTTTCTATGGTTTTAACGATCAGAAATATCCCGCCCATAACAAAGGTAGGCTCACAGCCATGAGTAACCGCGAATTGCGCACCTTGTCGGTGCCAGAAGGAGTCGCGGGAGAGCGCATCGATAGCGCGCTCACACGTGTGTTGGGTTTGTCGCGGACCGCGGTTGTAAAGCTGCTAGAAGATGGCGACATCACAACTGGGGGCAAAGCGATGCCTAAATCTGATCGCGTTACAGCAGGTCAAGTTATTGATGTTTTGATGCCAGCACCAGTTAATACAGATCCAATTCCGCTAACACCGTTAGAGGGATTAACAATTATTTACGATGATCAAGACATTGTTGTGATTGATAAGCCAGTTGGATGTGCTGCTCATCCAAGTCCAGGATGGACAGGACCAACAGTAGTTGGTGCATTAATGGCTGCTGGTTATTCAGTCTCTACTTCAGGACCGGCAGAACGCCAAGGAATTGTTCATAGATTAGATGTTGGCACAAGCGGATTAATGATCGTGGCAAAAAGTGATACAGCTTTCCATGTTCTTAAGGATGCATTTCGTAATCGCACCGTGGAAAAGATTTATCACGCAATGGTGCAAGGACATTTAGATCCATCAACTGGAACTATTGATGCACCAATTGATCGCCATCCAAAAGAGGATCATCGCTTTGCAGTTGTTGCCACCGGAAAAGAATCCATTACACATTATGAAGTAATTGAATTCTACCGAGGTGTATCAATGGTGAAAGTAGAACTTGAAACTGGTCGCACGCACCAAATTCGCGTTCACTTTTCTGCGCTACATCACCCACTTGTTGGTGACACGACATACGGGGCAGATCCTGTGTTGGCTAAGAGTATGCAGATGGCTAGACCGTGGCTTCATGCCGCCCAACTTCGCTTTGCCCACCCGGTTACTGGCCAAGCTCTAGACTTCCACGCCCCATACCCAGCCGATCTCACACGCTCGCTGGCGTTGCTTTCCGACGCTGTTCTGCCGTAGCCACTAATCTCGCCAATCATGCCAAAAGACAATTTCGTCCATCTTCACGTCCATACCGAGTATTCGATGCTCGATGGCGCTGCTCGCGTTGGCGATTTAATGTCCGAAGTCAAAGCACAGGGCATGCCTGCCATTGCAATGACAGATCATGGAAATGTTTTCGGAGCTTTCGAATTTTATAAAGCGGCTAAAAAGGCGGATGTAAAGCCGATCATTGGAATCGAAGCCTACGTTGCACCCGAATCACGATTTGATAAGAAGCGTGTTCAGTGGGCAGATGGCGGAGAAGATGATGTCTCTGGTGGTGGCGCATATACGCACATGACAATTCTGGCTGAAAACAATGAAGGCCTTGGCAATCTCTTTAGATTGTCATCACTTGCATCCCTTGAAGGCTATTACTACAAGCCACGTATGGATCGTGAACTTCTTGCACAGTATTCAAAAGGTTTAATCGCTACAACGGGTTGTCCTGGTGGTGAAATTCAAACTCGTTTACGAATGGGTGCTTACAAGGAAGCAATCAAGGCAGCCAGTGCTTATCGCGACATTTTCGGCAAAGAGAATTTTTTCCTTGAAGTAATGGATCATGGAATCGATATCGAATCGCGTGTAAAAGCTGACTTGATGAAGTTAGGCAAAGAGCTTGGTTTGCCACTTCTTGCAACCAATGATTTGCACTACACACGTCAAGCCGACGCTGGTGCACATGAAGCGCTGCTCTGTGTTCAGTCAGGATCCACCTTGGCAGATCCCAAGCGATTCAAATTTGATAATGATTCTTTCTATGTAAAGACCGCGGCGCAAATGCGCGAACTCTTTAAGGATATTCCGGAAAGTTGCGATAACACATTGTTAATTGCCGAACGTTGCAACATAACTTTGCGAGAAGGTGAAAACCTGCTTCCACAATTTGAAGTTCCAGCTGGTGAAACCGAAGATTCGTGGTTGAAAAAAGAGGCAGAACGCGGACTAAAGGAACGCCTGGGATCACGTGTTACTCCCGCACATGAAGAGCGACTTAAGTATGAACTTGGCGTGATGGAGAAAATGGGTTTTCCTGGTTACTTCCTTGTAGTTGCAGACCTTGTTGGTCACGCTAAAAAAGTTGGTATTCGTGTTGGCCCAGGTCGTGGATCCGCAGCGGGATCACTTGTTGCTTATTCCTTGGGAATCACAGGTCTTGACCCACTAGAACATGGTTTGTTGTTTGAGCGTTTCCTTAATCCAGAACGTATTTCCATGCCTGATATCGACTTGGACTTTGATGAACGCCGACGCAGCGAAATGATTCGATATGCAACCAATAAGTATGGTGAAGATCGAGTTGCTCAAATCATTACTTACGGAACGATTAAATCTAAGCAGGCGATTAAAGATTCAACTCGAGTTCTTGGTTATCCATACGTTATTGGCGAGAAGCTAACGAAAGCTCTTCCACCTTCTGTGATGGGTAAAGACATTTCGCTGGGCGGAGTTTTTGATCCTAAGGATGATCGTTACGGCGAAGCTGGTGAATTCCGCGCTTTGTATAACTCAGACCCTGATTCAAAACGCGTTGTCGATACCGCCCGCGGCCTTGAAGGATTAAAGCGCCAATGGGGAGTCCACGCTGCGGGTGTGATTCTTTCGCGTGAGCCTTTACTTGATGTGATTCCAATTCATCGCCGTGAAGCAGATGGAGCGATCATTACCCAATTTGATATGGGAGCGTGTGAAGCAACTGGTTTGCTCAAGATGGACTTCTTGGGTTTGCGAAACCTTTCAGTCCTTGATGATTGTTTACTCAACATCAAAGCTAACCAAGGTAAAGATGTTGTTCTAGAAGATTTAACTTTGGATGATCCAAAAACATATGAACTCTTGAGCCGCGGCGATACGTTAGGTGTGTTTCAGCTTGATGGTGGGCCAATGCGTGCACTGCTTAAGAGTATGTCTCCCGATTCATTTGAAGATATTTCGGCAGTTATTGCGCTGTATCGCCCAGGTCCTATGGGAGAAAATGCCCACAACAACTATGCAGATCGCAAAAATGGTCGCAAGCCCGTAGAACCAATTCATCCAGAGCTATCTGTGCCGCTGCATGAAATCTTGGGCGATACCTATGGCTTAATTGTTTACCAGGAACAAGTAATGGCGATTGCTCAAAAAGTTGCGGGCTTTACTTTAGGTCGCGCGGATCTTTTGCGAAAAGCTATGGGTAAAAAGAATAAGGAAATTCTGGATAAAGAGTATGTTCCCTTTGAAGCCGGAATGAAGGAAAACGGTTTCTCAACGGCAGCGATCAAGCGTTTATGGGAAGTTCTGATCCCGTTCTCTGACTATGCATTTAACCGCGCACACTCTGCAGGTTATGGTGTTGTGTCTTATTGGACTGCTTATTTAAAGGCGAACTATCCAACCGAATACATGGCAGCACTTTTAACTTCAGTTCGAGACGATAAAGATAAGTCAGCGCTGTATTTATCCGAATGCCGTCGTATGGGAATCAAAGTTTTGCCACCTGATGTCAATGAATCCGATGCTGAATACACCCCACGTGGTGCTGATATTCGATTTGGTCTGGCAGCGATTAGAAATGTTGGCGAAGGCGTAGTTGCATCGATCAAGAGTGCGCGTGATGCCAAGGGTCGCTACACATCATTCGGAGATTTCTTGGCCAAGGTTGATGCGCAAGTATGTAACAAGAAGACCATTGAATCGTTGATCAAAGCTGGTGCTTTTGGATCACTTGGTTCGACTCGTAAAGGGTTGATCGCTGTCCACCTTGAGGCAATTGATTCGGTCATCGAATCTAAGCGAGCAGAAGCGATTGGTCAGTTTGATCTCTTCGGCGGAGAAGCTGTTACAGCCGTTTCTGGTTTAGATATTGAAGTACCAACAGGTGAATGGGATAAAGCGATGTTGCTTTCCTATGAACGCGAGATGTTGGGCCTTTATGTTTCCGATCATCCATTACTAGGCGTTGAACATGTATTGCGCGCTAATACAGATATGTCTATCAGTGAATTAGTTGATGAAGGCGCTCAGCACGAATCAATTGTGACTATTGGTGGATTGATCACCAGCGTTACTCGCAAGGTTTCCAGACAAGGTGCATCATGGGCGGTAGTTACTGTCGAAGATCTAGAAGGTTCTCTAGAAGTTCTGTTTTTCGCAAATACCTACAACCAGTATTCAATGTCATTGACTGAAGATCGCATCGTCACCATCAGAGGTCGCGTTGATCGCCGTGAAGATGCGCTGCGGTTTACCGCACTTGAAATGTCTATGCCAGATATCAGCGCAGGCCCAACTGGTCCGCTGATCATTTCGCTTCCGATTCAACAGTGCACACCGCCAGTAGTTGATCGAATTAAAGAGATCTTGCGTTCTCATCCAGGAAAGCGCGAAGTTCATTTGCAGCTTATTGATAATGGAAGCAGTACAGTGATGAAGGTTGATGCATTGATTACATCCTCGCCAAGCCTGAGCGCTGATTTGAAATCAATTCTGGGTCCTAACTGCCTGGTTTAAATCAATGGGCGAGGCTGACCACCTAGCCGATACAATTGCCCAATGATTCGTACCGTTGACCTGCGCGGACGATCGCTGTCTAAAGCTCAATACAACGCTAAATTGCCACGAGCTACGCTCAATGTGGCCGAGGCGATGGTGCTTATCCAACCCATTCTGGAAAGAGTAAAGAATGGAACAGAAGCAGATTTGATCGCACTAGCCCAAGAGTTTGATGGCGTTAAACCAACCAGCATCAGAGTTGCCCAAAGCGAACTAGATGCAGCGCTTGCGCAATTAGATCCGGCGATTCGCACGGCGTTAGAAGTTTCCATTAAGCGAATTACTAAAGTTCACAACGATCAATTGCGAACCGAGAAAACTACAACTGTGGTTGATGGTGGAACAGTTACCGAAAAATGGATTCCAGTTGATCGCGTTGGTTTATATGTGCCTGGTGGTCGTGCGGTGTACCCAAGTAGCGTTATGATGAATGTTATTCCTGCACAAATTGCTAAGGTGCAATCCATTGCAGTTGCATCACCACCACAAGAAGAATTTGGCGGATTGCCGCACCCAACAATTCTTGCAACTTGCGCACTGCTCGGTATCACTGAAGTTTATGCCGTTGGGGGAGCACAAGCGATTGCGCTGTTTGCTTACGGAATGGATGGCCTTTGCGAAAAGGCTGATTTGGTAACGGGTCCAGGAAACATTTATGTTGCAGCAGCTAAGCGTGCATTACGTGGCGTGATCGGAATTGATTCCGAAGCAGGACCGACCGAGATTGCGGTCTTGGCAGACTCTTCAGCAATCGCAGCAGATGTTGCCGCCGATTTAATCAGCCAAGCAGAACACGATGTGATTGCCGCAGCGGTCTTGGTCACAGATTCTCCAGAACTTGCAGCAGCCGTTGAAGCCGAACTCAAAGTTCGAGTTGCTGCTACCAAGCACGCAGATCGAATCAAGACCGCCCTTTCTGGAATTCAATCTGCAATCGCTTTAGTCGATGACATGGCGCAAGGTTTAGATGTTGTAAACGCCTATGCAGCCGAGCACCTTGAAATTCAAACCCGTAACTCGCGCAGCGATGCGGCAAAGATTCGAAATGCTGGAGCAGTTTTTATCGGAAGGTTCTCACCTGTTTCATTAGGTGATTATTCGGCTGGCTCTAATCACGTTTTGCCAACTGGTGGTTGTGCCTGTCATTCAAGTGGGCTTTCAGTACAAACCTTTTTGCGCGGATTGCACTTTATTGAATACGATCAAAAAGCATTTACCGACATTGTTGATACCGTCGTGACTTTGGCAAATTCTGAAGACTTACCGGCACACGGTGAAGCGATGACTGTGCGTTTGGAAAACCTACAGTGAGTTGGCCAACGTGGTTGCCTTTGCGCCAAATTTTGCGTCCGTTGTCACCATATGGTGCACCACAAGTTCCAGCTACGGCAGCGCTTAACACAAATGAAAATCCTCATGCACCTTCACCGGCTCTGCAAAAAGCAATTACAGATGCAGTAGCCAAGGTGGCAGCTGATCTGAATCGTTACCCTGATCGGGACGCAACCACGCTGCGAGAAAAACTTGCTCAGTACATCAATGAGCAAAGCAATACCAGTTTTTCTGCTGAAAACATTTGGGCAGCTAATGGATCCAATGAGATTATTCAATCAATCTTCTTAGCTTTTGGTCAGGGCCCAGTTTTGGGATTTACCCCGTCGTATTCCATGCACCCGTTGATTGCTAAGACAACGGGATCGCAATGGATTGATGGAAAGCGCAACGCCGACTTTTCACTCAACACCGCCGATGCGGTCGCAGAAATAATCAAGAACAAACCAACTCTTACCTTTATCACAACACCCAATAATCCAACGGGCGGTGCGGTAACAATTGAAGCAATCCAAGAGCTAGCAACTGCAGCACATCAGGTGGGTGGATTGCTGGTAGTTGATGAAGCCTATGCAGAATTTTCACAAGAAGTATCTGCAGTCACTTTGATTGCTAACAACCCACATGTAATTGTTATTCGTACTATGAGCAAAGCATTTGCTTTCGCCGGTGCACGACTGGGGTATTTGGTCAGTGATGGTGCAGTCAAAGATGCGATGATGATTGTTCGACTTCCATATCACTTGAGCGCATTGACTCAAGCAGCAGCCCAGGTTGCGATTGATCATCGCGCAGAACTTTTGGGTGGTGTATCAACTTTGATTGCTGCTAGAGCTCAGGTAGTTCAGGCACTTCATGACATGGGTCTTGCGACAATTCAAAGCAGTGCCAACTTTGTTCTCTTCACAGGTTTTAAGCAGGATGCGCCACAACTGTGGGCAGCTTTGCTAGAAAAGGGTGTTCTGATTAGGGATGTGGGATTATCAGGGTACTTAAGAGTCACAATTGGCAATGAAGCCGAGAATCAACTATTTGTTTCAGCCCTCAAAGAGCTTATTTAAGGAGATGCCCATGAGAACAGCACGCGTGGAAAGAAAGACCAAGGAGTCTCACGTACTTGTTGAGATCAATTTAGATGGCCAAGGCATCATCGATGTTGCCACCGGTGTTCCATTCTTTGATCACATGATGTCTCAGTTAGGTAAGCACTCTGGTTTTGATTTAACAGTAAAAACAACGGGCGATGTAGATGTGGATTCTCACCACACAGTTGAAGATACTTCGCTTGCTTTCGGGCAAGCGTTACGTGAAGCGCTGGGGGATAAAGCGGGTATCCGTCGCTTCGGTGATTCCATGGTTCCGTTAGATGAAGTTCTGGTTCAGGCAGCGGTTGATCTTTCTGGCCGTCCATATCTAGTGCACCGTCAACCAGAAATTGTGGAACTGATTGGAACTTTTGATACAACTCTCGGAAAACACATCTGGGAATCAATTGTTGCCGAAGCGCGCATCGCACTTCATATTCGCGTTCTTGAAGGTCGCAACGCACACCACGTCTTTGAAGCACAATTTAAAGCGGTAGCGCGCGCATTGCGTGATGCGGTTTCATTAGATGGCAGAGTTGCCGGAATTCCATCGACTAAAGGTTCTCTTTGATAGCAATTCTTGACTACGGCTCTGGAAATCTTAGATCTGCAGAGCGCGCCTTTGCGACTTCTGGAAAAGATGTCATTGTTACTTCCGATAGACGTGTTGCCTTAGAAGCCGAAGGTTTAGTTGTTCCAGGTGTCGGAGCTTTTGCAGCGTGCATGAATGGCCTGAACGCTGTCGATGGCGGCGACATTGTTCGTGAACGTTTAGCAAAAGAGCGCCCAACTTTGGGAATCTGTATTGGGATGCAGATTTTATTTAGTCAAGGTACTGAACACTCAGAACATGGCGCTCATGCCGGTGTTGGGATTTGGGATGGAATTGTTTCCAAATTAGATGCGCCAATTCTGCCGCACATGGGTTGGAACACTGTCGAAGCAAACTCTGGTTCGGTTTTGTTTAAAGGTATCTCAACTGAATCCTTCTACTTTGTGCATTCGTTTGCAGCAAAGAGTGCAGTGGGAAAAACACAGGCATGGACCACGCATGGTGAAAAATTTCTTGCAGCTGTTGAAGATGGCTATATCAGCGCTACCCAGTTTCACCCAGAAAAATCTGGTGCTGCCGGGTTGGCACTGATTAAGAATTGGGTGGGATCGCTATGAGTTATTTAGAACTATTGCCAGCAGTTGACGTGAAAGATGGTCGTGCAGTTCGGTTAGTGCAAGGTGAACTAGCTAAGGAAAGCATTTACGGAGCACCGTTAGATGTTGCCCTTGAATTTCAAGCTGCAGGCGCCGAATGGTTACACCTGGTAGATCTAGATGCAGCTTTTGGCCGCGGCGAAAACTCTGCACTGCTAGCCGAAGTTGTCGGAAAGTTAGATATCAAAGTCGAACTATCCGGTGGAATTCGCGATGATGAATCTTTACGCCGCGCACTTGCAACGGGCTGTCGTCGCGTCAATCTTGGAACCGCTGCACTTGAAGATCCCGAATGGACTGCTCGCGTAATTGCAGAACATGGGGATCGAATCGCTGTCGGCTTAGATGTTCGCGGACATGTTTTGGCCGCACGCGGATGGACCAAAGAAGGCGGCGATCTTTTTGAAACTTTAGCGCGGTTAGATCGCGATGGTTGTGCACGATATGTCGTAACCGATGTTGCCAAGGATGGAACATTAGGTGGACCAAACTTAGAGTTATTGAAATCAGTATGTGCTGCTACAACAAAGCCAGTTATTGCAAGTGGTGGAATTTCTTCACTCGATGACATCGCTGCTTTAACCGCACTTGTCGGTACAGGTGTAGAAGGTGCGATTGTCGGAAAAGCTTTGTATGCCGGAAAATTCACTCTGCAAGAAGCACTGAAGGTCAGCGGTAAATGAGCCTGTCAGTTCGCATTATTCCGTGCCTAGATGTCACCGATGGGCGAGTAGTCAAAGGTGTCAATTTCACAGACTTAGTCGATGCGGGTGATCCCGTTGAAATGGCTGCGTTGTATAACACCGAAGGTGCTGACGAACTAACCTTTTTGGATATCTCCGCAAGTGTGGCTGGACGAGAAACAACTCTTGATGTTGTTCGACGCACGGCAGAGCAAGTATTTATTCCACTTACTGTAGGTGGTGGAATTCGAAATGTTGACGATGTCGATCGGTTGCTGCGAGCAGGAGCTGACAAAGTTTCAATTAACACATCTGCACTTGCCCGCCCACAATTAATTGCCGAAATCGCTGATCGGTTTGGTTCGCAAGTTTTGGTGTTATCAGTTGATGCACGGCGAGCCAGAACAGATTCTGGTTTTGAAGTGACAACTCATGGTGGCCGACAAAGCGCTGGTGTTGACGCCCTGGCTTGGGTGGAACAAGCATGCGCGCTTGGTGTTGGTGAAATTCTGCTTAATTCAATGGATGCAGATGGAACTCGTGCAGGTTATGACATCGGCATGATTACCGCAGTTCGCGCGGTATCTAAGGTGCCATTGATTGCAAGTGGCGGGGCAGGCTCGCTGGAAGATTTTTCTGCCGCACTTGATGCTGGCGCAGATGCATTACTGGCGGCAAGCGTCTTTCACTTCGGAGTTCATCGAATCGGGGATGTAAAGCGCTATCTGGGTAAGCACAATTATCCGGTGCGCGCCGTTGCCACTGCCTAAGGCAGAATAAGCACATGACAACTCTGGATCCGCAGGTAGCTGCTCTTCTGAAGGATCCAAACCTCCTGATTCCTGCAGTTGTGCAAGATTCAACCAGCAAAGAAGTTTTGATGCTGGCTTACATGAATCCCGAATCACTGCAGCTGACGCTCAGCACCGGCAAAGCAACATATTGGTCCCGCAGTCGAAATGAACTATGGATTAAAGGCGAAACTTCTGGACATTTTCAACACGTCCAATCCATTTCATTGGATTGTGATGGAGATGCATTGCTGCTGGAAGTTATTCAAACTGGTGTTGCTTGCCATACCGGCGAACAAAGTTGTTTTCATACTCCACTAGAGCTGAAATCGTAATATGAATCTGGAAGAGTTCCGCGCCTACGCAAAGGTTTCAAATGTCATACCTGTGTCGCGAAAACTGTTGGCAGATTCAGAAACACCATTGGGTGTTTACAAGAAGTTAGCAAAGAGCGCGGCCAACACTTTTCTATTGGAATCGGCCGAACACGGCGGAACCTGGTCACGATATTCCTTTATTGGAGTTCGCAGCGAAGCCACATTAAGTGAAAAAGATGGTTTGGCATATTGGCAGGGGACCGCGCCAGCTGGTGCGCCAACCGGGATTGATCCTTTAGATGCCTTGCGTTTATCGGCAGCACACTTGCGTTCGCCAAAGATTGCAGGCTTGCCACCACTAACTGGTGGCTTAGTTGGGTTTATGGGCTATGACGTTGTTCGTAGGTTAGAAAAACTTCCATCGCTTTCACAGAAAGATATTCCGCTTCCAGAACTTTCTTTCATGCTCACAAGTGACTTAGCGGTAATGGATCACAGCGAAGGCACAATTACTTTAATCGCCAATGCCATCAACTGGGATGGCAGTGATGATCGCATCGATGAGGCATATGAAGCATGCATCCAAAGACTTGATCGTATGCAGGCAGATTTAGCGACATCAATTCCTGGCGATGCCGCATCTATTCCAGATTTTTCATTGCCTGAATACACCGGCAATATTTCGGCAGAGCTGTATAAGAAGAATATTGCGCAGGTGAAAGAAGAAATCCTGGCAGGTGAAGCGTTTCAAGTCGTTTTGTCCCAACGTTTTGCGATGCCGTGTTCTGCCGATGCCATAGATGTTTATCGCATGCTGCGATTAAACAATCCTTCACCATATATGTATTTATTCCGCTTTACAGATGGAATCGAAATTGTGGGATCCAGCCCAGAAGCGCTGGTGAAAGTTAATCAAGAGGATGTCATGATTCATCCAATTGCCGGAACACGTAAGCGATCATCAAATCCTGAAGAAGACCACCGTTTAGCCGAAGAACTGCTGGCAGATCCTAAAGAGCGCGCAGAGCACTTAATGCTTGTTGATCTTGGCAGAAATGATCTAGGACGAGTGTGTGCACCTGGTAGCGTCGAAGTAATTGATTTCATGCACATTGAGCGTTATTCACATGTGATGCACATTGTTTCTACGGTAATCGGCAAGCTAGCTAAGAAATCATCACCAGTTGATGCGCTCTTTTCGGTGTTTCCCGCAGGAACTTTGTCAGGTGCACCCAAGCCGCGGGCAATGGAGATCATTGAAGAGCTAGAAACAACCAGACGAGGTGTTTACGGCGGAATCGTTGGCTATATTGATTTCACTGGAAATCTAGACACCTGCATCGCAATTAGAACCGCCTTGTTATACAAGGGAACCGCTTTTGTTCAAGCTGGTGCTGGGGTAGTTGCTGACTCTGATCCAGAATCTGAAAATCAAGAGTGTCGCAATAAAGCTGCTGCGGTTTTAACTGCAGTCCATGCCGCAAATCGTTTGGCGGAGCAGCGATGAATGAGTTCTTGCCATTACTGATCTCTTTACTCTGTGTTTTCGCGCTAGTCATTGTTATCTCTAAGCGCTTCAAACTATCGTCCAAGTACGACCGCAAGCCACGCGAACTCAATACGTGGAGCGCACTTGATCATGGAATTGACCCAACAGTTGAAGAGAAGCCATGAGCGTTTTGAGTTCAATCATCGAAGGTGTTCGCGAAGACTTAGCAGCAAGACGTTTGCCTATGGGGCAGTTGCAAGAGGCGCTAGAAGTTGCACCTGCCGTCCGTGATTGCTTGCCATCTTTACTTACTTCTGAAATGTCAGTAATTGCAGAAGTTAAGCGTTCTTCACCTAGCAAGGGTGCACTTGCCACGATAACCGACCCAGCTGGCTTGGCTGCACAGTATGAAGAAGCAGGAGCGCAGGTTGTTAGTGTCTTAACCGAACAACGGCGTTTTGGTGGATCGTTAGCTGATCTAGATGCAGTGCGTAAGGCGATTGATCTGCCAATTCTTCGAAAAGATTTCATGGTTGATGAGTACCAATTTTATGAGGCTCGCGCACACGGTGCTGATGTTGTGCTTTTGATTGTGGCCGCCTTAAGTAAGAACCAATTAGAAGATTACTTTCACTTAAGTACTGAATTAGGTATGCGTTCATTGATTGAGGTTCACACCCATGATGAACTTGAAAGAGCGCTAGAAATTTCACCACAAATAATCGGTGTGAACTCCAGAAACCTTAAAACCCTTGAAGTTGATGCACGTGCATTTGCCGAATTGATTCCACAAATCCCAGTCAATATTGCGCGCGTTGCAGAATCTGGAATTTCTACCCGTGATGAAGTCGTATTTGCACAAGAGTGTGGAGCAACTGCGATCTTGGTTGGTGAAGCACTTGTGCGCTCAGAATCTCCATCTGTTGCGATCAATCAATTGCTCGGTAGGCTTTGACAATGACGAGTGCGGGACATTTCGGAGACTACGGCGGCCGCTTTGTGCCCGAGGCATTAATTGGCGCGCTCAATGAACTTGAAATTGCGCACAACACCGCACAGAAAGATCCAGCATTTTTAGCTGAACTCGCTGAACTTCATAAAACTTATACGGGTCGCCCCAGCATCATCACCGAAGCCAAGCGCTTTTCAGAGCACGCCGGTGGTGCTCGAATTTTTCTTAAGCGCGAAGATCTGAACCACACCGGTTCACACAAGATCAATAATGTTTTAGGTCAAGCCTTGCTGACAAAGCGAATGGGCAAGAAGCGCATTATCGCTGAAACGGGTGCCGGCCAACATGGTGTTGCATCAGCAACTGCGGCGGCATTGATGGGTCTGGACTGCGTGGTGTACATGGGCGAAGAAGACACACGTCGCCAATCATTAAATGTTGCGCGCATGAAGTTACTGGGTGCTCAAGTTGTACCTGTTACGACAGGTTCTAGAACACTTAAAGATGCTATTAATGAAGCGATGCGTGATTGGGTAACAAATGTTGCTGACACTCACTACATGCTCGGAACAGTTGCTGGACCACATCCATTTCCAACTATGGTTCGCGACTTTCACAAAATTATCGGTGAAGAATCTCGCGAACAAATGCTTGCCCTAACCGGCAGACTTCCGGATGCAGTTTTAGCCTGTGTTGGTGGGGGATCAAATGCGATCGGAATCTTTAATGCATTTATTCCAGATACCGGCGTACGACTTATTGGCTTAGAAGCCGGCGGAGACGGCGTTGAAACTGGACGCCATGCAGCGACAATTACTGGCGGCTCACCCGGAGTTCTTCACGGAACTCGTTCCTATGTTTTGCAGGATGTAAACGGGCAAACAATCGAATCACATTCGATTTCGGCAGGTTTAGATTATCCAGGTGTTGGTCCAGAGCACGCGTACCTGCATGATGTTGGCCGAGCTGAATACCGTGCCATTAATGATGACGCTGCGATGTATGCATTCTCATTACTCAGTAAAACCGAAGGAATTATTCCGGCAATTGAAACTGCACATGCTTTAGCTGGTGCAATTCTTGTGGGACAAGAATTAGGTCCACAAGCAAATCTGCTCATTAACCTTTCTGGTCGCGGAGATAAGGATGTTCAGACCGCCGCGCAATACTTTGGAATTCCACTGTAATGACGCAATTAGATGAGGTAATGGCCACAGTTCGTTCTGAAAATCGCGCGGCATTGATTGCTTATATTCCGGCAGGCTTTCCTTCGCAGGCAGGTTGTGCCAAAGCAATTCAAGCTTTGGCAGATGCCGGTGTTGATGCAATCGAAATTGGTTTTCCCTATAGCGATCCCGTCATGGATGGGCCGGTAATTCAAGAAGCAGCAGAGATTTCGCTCAAGGGCGGAACAGGTGCAGCGGATGTATTTGCCGCGCTCAAGACCGCAACCGACACAGGTGTGGCTGCAGTTGTTATGACCTACTGGAATCCAATTGAACGGTACGGCGTCGATAAGTTTGCGCAATCGATTGCAGATAATGGGGGATCCGGAGTTATTACACCGGATTTAACTATTGAAGAATCTGATCGTTGGTTGGCTGAAGCTAGCAAGAACAAAATCAATCCGATTTACGTGGTTGCGCCCAGTACTAATGATGCGCGTCTTGCAGAAGTAACTGCAAAGACTGGCGGATTTGTTTATGCGGCAAGTTTGATGGGAGTTACCGGTACGCGCACTAGCGTTTCAGCCGATGCCAGCGATTTGGTCTCACGTGTTCGCAGCGTTACCAACTTGCCGATTTCAGTTGGCCTTGGTGTCTCAACTCGTGAGCAAGCTAAATCCCTTTCCGCCTATGCAGATGGTGTCATCGTTGGCTCGGCCTTTATCAAGTTGCTACTTGATGCAAAAAGTGAACAGGAAGGCTTGGATGCGATTTCGCACTTGGCCAGAGAATTAGCCTTGGGAGTACGCGAAGGTCGGTAGTTTTCGCCCTTAATTCACAGGATTCATGCCGAGTGTGGGGTTGGTGCTTTGGGCTCTTTATCTATACTTTCACCCATACATCAAGACAAATGATCAGACACCAGATCAATACATCGAGGAGTACTAATGGCAAAGCAAGCGGCAAAGAGTGCGGATAACACAACACGTTGGATCGTCGTAGCGATGGTCGCATTGGTTGTTGTTACCGGAATTGTTTTCTCTCTCTTTGGTCAAAATGAAAAATCAACGGCCTCTCTTGCAGGCCTTGATGGAATTAAGGTGCAGCCCGCAGTAACTTCAACAATTGATGTTGACAACGGATCAGCAATCACCTTTAACACAGGGGCTGCTACAACAATTGATGTTTGGGAAGATCCACAGTGTCCAGTATGTAAGTTGTTTGCTGATGCAAATGGTCAGTACCTGGAATCACTTATCCGCGAAAAGAAGGCCAATGTTCGCTATCACATCCTTTCTTTCCTAGGAGATGAATCTGTACGTGCAGCTAACGCATCCTTCTGCGCCGCAGATGAAGGCCAGTACTTAGATTTCCACAAAGCCATTTACGCAGTTCAATCACAAGTTGAAAATTCAGGTTTCTGGAGCAATGAAACTTTGGTTGAAATGGGAAATAAGATCGGCATCACATCAAAAACTTTCCAAGACTGCGTGACCAAGGGTTCAAAGGTTGACTTAGTACAAGCTAATTACGATTCAATGACAAAGTTTGGCGTCCAAGGAACACCAACAGTGTTTATCAATGGTAAAAAGTGGGAGCGCACACAAAATGCTTTCGTACTTGATGAGTTCAAAGCAGCTGTAGAGGCTGGCTAAACCTTGAATTTTGCTTTTCCAACTCCAGCGCGATCGGTGCTGGAGCTTGGCCCTTTAACCATTCACTTTTATGCACTGTGCATCATTACTGGCATCGCAATTGCGATTTGGTTAGGCGGTAAGCGTTTTCCATATAAAACTGTTCAAGGTCAATCAATTGTTTCCGAGGTAGCAATCGTTGCAGTGCCTTCCGGAATCATCGGCGGGCGTATTTATCATGTGATCTCATCGCCAAACGCGTACTTTGGTGCCGGTGGAAATCCGGTTGATGCCTTCAAAATTTGGGAAGGCGGCTTAGGTATTTGGGGTGCGATTTCACTTGGTTTGTTAGGTGCTTACCTTCGTTACCGATCTTTAGCTAAGAAAGTCGAACTACCATCTTTTGCCGTATTTGCTGATGCCTTAGCTCCAGGAATTCTTTTTGCCCAAGCCATCGGTCGATTTGGTAATTGGTTTAATGGCGAACTTTTTGGAAAGCCATTAGATAGTTGGTGGGCACTTGAAATTCCGCTGCGTTATCGACCAAGCGGATACACCCAATTTGAAACTTTCCATCCAACATTTTTGTATGAAGCGATTTGGTGCACCGTCATAGCCATTGTGATTCTAAAGTTTGGCAAGAAATTCAAAGCAGGACAATCTTTTGCGCTCTATGTTGGGACGTACTGTGTAGGCCGCTTCTTTATCGAACTGATTCGCATCGATAGTGCCAACACAATTGCAGGTCTACGCGTGAATGTGTGGGTAAGCGTGCTCGTTGGCCTAGGGGCTGCTCTCTATTTCGCTCGCGCCTCAAAAAAGATTCAGTAACAGTCAGGTAGGCTTCCATGTATGAGTTTGGAAGAGGTCTACCAGCGAAATCTGCAACATCGCACTCATCGTGCAGGTTGGCTACGCGCTGCCGTTCTTGGCGCAAATGATGGTCTGGTATCAACTGCTGCATTAATGATTGGTGTTGCTGCAGCGGGCAAACAAGATTTAGTGATCACTGCAGGAATTGCTGGAATCACTGCAGGTGCCATGTCTATGGCAGTTGGTGAATACATTTCGGTGCGTTCTCAAAATGATGTTGAAGAAGCAGATCGCAACCTTGAGATCGCGCATTTGGCAGCAGATCCAGAAGCAGAGTTAAAAGAGCTTCAACACATCTATATTGACCGCGGTTTATCGCCAGAGCTGGCATTGCAGGTTGCACTTGAAATGCATCGCAAAGATCCACTGGAAGCTCACTTGCGTGATGAACTAGGTCAGAACCCAAGTACCAAAGCCCGCCCAGTTCAGGCCGCGATTGCTTCGGCTATTTCATTTACCTTCGGTGGTGTGATTCCATTTGCTGGGGCCTTTGCTCCAACTCTTGGCACCAAGGCATGGAGCATCGTGCTCTTTACTCTCGGGGGATTAATGTTGACCGGTGTCCTATCAGCGCGCACCGCAGGCTCGACGGTGTTGCGCCCAACGGTGCGAGTTCTTATCGGCGGGTCACTCGGAATGCTGATTACGGCAGGAATTGGCCGCATCGCCCACATTTCTGGCCTCTAATTTCGACCTAGATTCTCCATAGCTTTAAGGCTTCCCTTCTGCTGGCTTGTTGCTACGATTTCGCCCTAAGCAGTGAGCAACACGGGCCAAGGTTGTCCCTTTATATGTAAGGACAAATCTGTAGGAGCGCCCATGGCACTTGCATCCAACTATCCACAAGCACAGGGACTCTACGATCCTGCCTCAGAACATGATGCGTGTGGCGTTGCCATGGTTGCCACACTCAACAAAGTTGCAACACATGAAATCGTCGCAAAAGCACTCACAGCTTTGCGCAACATGGAGCATCGCGGTGCATCAGGTGCCGAGCCGGATAGCGGTGATGGTGCAGGAATTCTTATTCGTATTCCAGATGCGTATTTTCAAGCAGTAGTTGATTTCAAACTTCCAGCAGCAGATGCCTACGCTGCCGGAATCGCTTTTGTTGCACAGGGTGCGGATGTAAAGGGCGAGATCGCACGCCTTGCAGATGAAGAAGGTCTAGTTGTTTTGGGTTGGCGCGAAGTTCCAATTAATTCATCATCGTTGGGCAAGACCGCACTATCGGTTATGCCAGAGTTTCATCAACTATTTGTCGCAGGCAAGAACGGTGAAACAGGGATCGCACTAGACCGCCTAGCTTTTTGTCTCAGAAAGCGCGCAGAGCACACCTTAGATTTGTACTTTCCTTCATTGTCTTCACAAACCATTGTTTACAAAGGAATGCTTACAACTGGTCAGCTAGAAGAATTTTTCCCAGAACTTTCCGATGAGCGCGTGGTTTCACCACTTGCGTTGGTTCACTCTCGCTTTTCAACCAACACATTTCCATCATGGCCGCTTGCGCACCCTTATCGATTTATTGCCCACAACGGAGAAATCAATACCGTTAAGGGAAATCGCAATTGGATGCGCGCTCGCGAATCTTTACTGCAAAGTGATCTAATTCCAGGTGATCTCAAGCGACTATTCCCAATCGTTGAAATGTCAGGTTCAGATTCAGCATCATTTGATGAAGTTCTAGAACTCTTGTACCTAGGAGGACGCTCACTTCCACACGCAGTTTTAATGATGATTCCGGAAGCTTGGGAAAACCATGCAACCATGCCGCAAAACCGTCGCGATTTTTATGCTTTCCATGCATCAATGATGGAACCTTGGGATGGTCCAGCTTGTGTGACTTTCACTGATGGACATCAAGTAGGCGCGGTTCTAGATAGAAATGGTTTGCGCCCGTCTCGTTTTTGGGTTACCAAAGATGGTTTAGTTGTTTTAGCCTCAGAAGTTGGCGTCTTAGATATTCCAGCAGAAAATGTCGAACGTAAAGGTCGCTTGCAGCCAGGCAAGATGTTCTTAGTTGATATTGAACAAGGTCGAATCATCGAAGATGGCGAAATCAAAGATGGTTTAGCAAATGCTGCTCCATATGGTGATTGGTTGCACGCAGGAATTGTTAAGTTGAGTGATCTTCCTTCACGTGAGCACATTGTGTACCCACACTCTTCAGTTGTTCGACGCCAGCGAGCATTTGGTTACACCGAAGAAGATCTACGTATTTTGGTGACACCAATGGCCAAGAACGGTATGGAACCACTGGGATCAATGGGAACTGATACTCCAATTGCAGCACTTTCGGAAAAGCCGCGTTTGATTTTTGATTACTTCTCACAATTGTTTGCACAAGTTACAAATCCACCACTAGATGCGATTCGTGAAGAGCTAGTCACAAGTCTTGGAACTTCTATGGGGCCTGAACATAATCTTTTGGATCCAAGCCCAAGTAGTTGCCGCCAAATTTCATTAGCTTTTCCAGTCATCGATAATGATGAACTTGCAAAGATTATTCACGTTAATGCCGATGGTGATTACCCAGGCTTAAGCGCGCATGTGGTCCGAGGACTATTTAGCATCGCAGATGGTGGAGATTCACTTCGTGAACGTCTGACAGAAATCAGAGCAGAGGTCTCGCAAGCGATTAAAGATGGCGCACGCATCATTGTTTTGTCAGATCGAGATGGTGATGCTGAAAACGCACCGATCCCATCATTGTTACTGACCTCGGCCGTTCATCACCATTTGATTCGTGAAAAGACTCGTACCAAGGTAGGTCTTGTTGTTGAAGCAGGCGATGTGCGCGAAGTTCACCACGTTGCACTGCTTATTGGTTATGGCGCAGCATGTGTTAACCCATACCTTGCAATGGAATCTGCCGAAGATCTTGTACTGCAGGGAGTTATTACAGGGATCACCCCTGAAAAGGCAGTTAAGAATTTGATCAAGAGCCTTGGCAAAGGTGTGTTAAAGGTAATGTCAAAGATGGGTATTAGCACCATCGCTTCATATACAGGTGCACAAGTTTTTGAGGCTATTGGACTTTCGCAAGAAGTTGTTGACGAATACTTTGTTGGAACAACATCTCGTTTAGGCGGAGTCTCACTTGATGTGATTGCAGAAGAAACAATCGCTCGCCATCACATTGCTTATCCACCTGGGGGAGAAGTCCCAGGAACCAAGCGCTTGCCGATTGGCGGCGAATACCAATGGCGTCGCGAAGGTGAACCACATTTGTTTGACCCCGAGACTGTGTTTACTTTGCAGCATTCAACACGCAACAAGCGCTACGACATTTTCAAGCGCTATACCGATCGCGTCAATGAACAAAGCAAGCGCTTAATGACACTTCGCGGATTGTTCCAATTTAAAGAAGGTGTAAATCCACCGATCTCGGTCGATGAAGTAGAGCCAATTAGCGAAATTATCAAGCGTTTTTCTACGGGTGCGATGTCGTACGGTTCGATTTCAGCTGAAGCGCACGAAACTCTTGCAATTGCCATGAACCGTCTTGGTGGAAAATCAAATACCGGCGAAGGCGGCGAAGAGGTAGAACGCAACACCCCAATGGCAAACGGTGATTCAAAGCGCTCTGCCATCAAGCAAGTTGCATCAGGTCGCTTTGGTGTAACCAGTAATTACCTTGTAAACAGTGATGATATTCAGATCAAAATTTCTCAAGGCGCAAAGCCAGGAGAAGGTGGTCAGCTACCAGGTAACAAGGTTTACCCATGGATTGCAAAGGCACGTTATTCAACTCCGGGTGTGGGATTGATTTCGCCACCACCTCATCACGATATTTATTCTATTGAAGATTTAGCACAACTAATTCACGACCTTAAGAATGCGAACAAGAACGCACGAGTACACGTGAAGCTAGTTGCCGAAGTTGGCGTTGGAACCGTTGCAGCAGGTGTTTCAAAGGCACACGCGGATGTTGTTTTGATTTCCGGTCATGACGGCGGAACAGGTGCATCACCACTTACTTCACTTAAGCATGCAGGAGCACCATGGGAACTTGGTTTAGCTGAAACTCAGCAAACCTTGTTGCTCAATGGTTTGCGTGATCGAATTGTTGTTCAAACCGATGGTCAGCTAAAGACTGGGCGCGATGTTGTAATTGCAGCGTTGTTAGGTGCCGAAGAATACGGTTTTGCTACCGCACCACTTGTCGTCTCAGGGTGCATCATGATGCGCGTGTGCCACTTGGATACATGTCCAGTTGGAGTTGCAACGCAAAACCCAGAGCTACGCAAAAAGTTCACTGGAAAACCAGAGTTCGTAGAAACTTTCTTTGAATACATCGCCGAAGAAGTCCGTGAAATTTTGGCACAACTTGGCTTCCGTACTTTGCAGGAAGCTATTGGACATGTTGAATATCTAGACACACGCAAGGCTGTTGATCACTGGAAGGCGGCTGGCTTAAACCTTGAACCATTGTTAGTTCGCCCTGATGTAGACAGCGCATTGCACAACACCGTTAAGCAAGATCACGGTCTAGCTGCAGCCCTTGATAATCAACTAATTGAGCTTGCTCAACCAGCATTAACTAAGGGTGAAGCGGTAAAGATTGATCTTCCTGTGCGAAATGTAAACCGCACCGTTGGAACGATGTTGGGTGCCGAAGTCACACGTAAATATGGAGCAGAAGGATTACCTGCCGGAACAATCGATGTCACATTGCATGGCTCTGCAGGTCAATCTCTGGGTGCGTTTATTCCACGTGGTGTGGCAATACGTTTGTATGGCGATTCCAATGATTATGTTGGAAAGGGAATCTCGGGTGGACGCGTGGTCGTTCGTCCAGATGTAAAGGCAACTTTCCCTTCTCAAGACAATGTCATCGCAGGAAACGTCATTGGTTACGGCGCGACCGCAGGTGAAATCTTTATTCGCGGAATCGTTGGAGAACGTTTCTGTGTCCGTAACTCTGGCGCACTTGCAATTGTTGAAGGCATCGGCGATCACGGTTGCGAATACATGACCGGCGGAACTGTTGTTGTACTGGGTCGCACGGGTCGCAATATTGCGGCAGGTATGTCTGGTGGACGCGCATTTGTTTTAGATCTTGATGTAGCAAATGTAAATGCTGACATGGTTGATGTGCTTGCAGTTCCTCAAGATCAGAAAGAGATTTTGAAGGATCACATCTCGAAGTACTTTGCCGAAACTGGATCTGAGGTTGCAAATGCACTGTTGAAGGATTGGGAGAAGAGCTTGGCTCGAATCTCATTGATTATGCCGCGTGACTATGCGCGTGTACTTGCTGCAATGGAGCGAGCAACTCGCGAAGGTCTCCCGGTTGATGCACTAGTAATGGAGGTTGCGGCTAATGGCTGATCCAAAAGGTTTCATGACAACGCCTCGCGAAACTCCTAAGCGTCGTCCAGTTGATGTACGCATCAAAGACTGGCGTGAAGTTTATGAGCCACAAAGCATGGAGCATCTGCAAAAGCAGGCAGGCCGCTGCATGGATTGCGGTATTCCGTTCTGTCACAACGGTTGCCCACTCGGCAATTTAATTCCAGAGTGGAACGATTTGATGTATCGCGGCGATACCAATGAAGCGATCGATCGTTTGCACGCAACCAACAATTTTCCAGAATTTACTGGACGTCTTTGCCCAGCACCATGTGAAACCGCCTGCGTTGTCGGAATCAATCGCGATGCAGTGACAATTAAGCAGATCGAACTTCGTACGATCGAAGAAGCATTTGGTGCAGGAAACGTAAAGCCTTTAGCACCAGATCGTCTTACTGGAAAAACTGTCGCAGTTATTGGCTCAGGGCCTGCAGGTTTGGCCGCTGCCCAGCAGCTCACTCGCGCAGGCCACACTGTTGCGGTTTACGAGCGCGCCGACAAGATTGGTGGATTACTGCGTTACGGAATTCCAGAATTCAAGATGGAAAAGCACATTCTTGATCGCCGTTTAGAGCAGATGGAAAAAGAAGGAACCCGTTTTCGCCCAGGTGTTGATGTTGGTAACGAACTAACTGGCTCTGATCTGCGCAAGAAATACGATGCAGTTATTTTGGCAGTTGGATCAACACAGTGGCGCGATCTTTCAATTAAAGGCCGCGAACTTAAGGGAATTTATCAAGCCATGGAATTTTTACCATGGGGAAACAAGCAAGCGTTAGGCGAAGTTGAAGTTCCACCAATTAACGTGGCAGGAAAGCGTGTTGTCATTCTTGGCGGTGGAGACACCGGAGCTGATTGTTTAGGAACTTCAGTTCGCCAAGGTGCAGCAAGTGTTACTCAACTTGAAATCATGCCTCGTCCAACTGATGAGCGCCCTTCAGGTCAACCGTGGCCGACTTACCCAATGATTTATCGTGTTTCCAGCGCACACGAAGAGCAAGACAATCGAATGTTCTCGGTGAGCACCGAAGAATTCTTGGGGGATGGGCAAGGCAACTTACGTGCACTCAAGATTGTTGAAACTCAATTCGTCAATGGAAAGTTTGAACCAGTTGCTGGATCTGAAAAAGAAATCCCTTGCGATTTTGTATTCATGGCCATGGGATTTACTGGTCCTGAAAAGTCGTCGTTGATCGCTCAACTAGAAGTTGAACTAGATGATCGTGGAAACATTAAGCGCGATGAAAATTTCCAAACTACTGAAGAAGGAATCTTCGTCGCAGGCGATGCTGGTCGCGGTCAATCACTGATCGTGTGGGCAATTGCCGAAGGTCGAAGCGCAGCAGCTTCAGTTGATAGATATCTCACTGGACGCACACAACTTCCTTCACCGATTGCGCCAACTGACCGTCCTTTGATGGTTTAAGGTACATACATGCGTAGAGCGAAAATTGTTTGCACGATGGGTCCTGCCGTTGAATCACCTGAAAAGGTTAAGGAGCTCATCGAGGCCGGAATGAATATGGCCCGCTTAAACCTTTCTCACGGTGGATATGAAGAGCACCAAAGCCGACTTGATCGCGTGCGCGAAGCGGCAAAGGCTGCAGGTAAGCCAGTTGCAATCCTTGTAGACCTTCAGGGTCCCAAGATTCGTCTTGCGCGATTTGCTAATGGCCCACATGAATTAGAACGTGGTGACATTTTCACAATCACCACAGATGAAGTCGAAGGCACCAAAGATCGCGTCGGTACTACCTACAAAGGTTTACCAGGAGATTGCAAGCCAGGTGATCGCATTCTTATTGATGATGGAAAAGTAACGGTAGAAGTTGTAGAAGTTAAAGGCAACGATGTAGTTACAAAAGTTATTCAGCCAGGAGCAGTCAGTAACAGCAAGGGCATTAATTTGCCGGGTGTTGCTGTTTCAGTTCCTGCACTTTCAGAAAAAGATAAAGAAGATCTACGTTGGGGCATGAAAGCTGGCGCGGATTTCATCGCACTTTCATTTGTTAGAAATGCTGCCGACATTAAAGATGTTCACGCAATCATGGATGAAATTGGTTTCCGTATTCCAGTTATTGCCAAGATTGAAAAGCCACAAGCGGTAGATAATTTGGAAGAAATTGTTGCCGCCTTTGACGGCATCATGGTCGCACGCGGTGATCTCGGCGTAGAGATGCCGATTGAAGAAGTACCACTTGTTCAAAAGCGCTGTATTGAACTTGCACGTGAAGCCGCCAAGCCGGTCATTGTTGCTACGCAGATGCTTGATTCGATGATCACAAACTCTTCACCAACTCGCGCTGAAGCAACAGATTGTGCAAACGCGGTTCTAGATGGCGCAGATGCTTTGATGTTGTCAGGTGAGACATCTGTTGGTGTTTTTGCCATTGAAGCAGTTGCAACGATGGCTCGCATTATTGCTCGCACCGAAGAAGGTGGCTTCGAAATGATTCGCGCCTTGCGCACAACTCCAAAAACAAAGGGCGGTGCAATTACTCGCGCAGCTGCTGAAGTAGGCGCAATTGTTGGTGCCAAGTACTTGGTGACTTTTACTCAATCAGGAGACTCTGCGCGCAGAATGGCGCGCTTGCGTTCGCCTATTCCAATCGTTGCCTTTACTCCAGAAATTGGAACCTACAACCGCCTGGCATTGTCGTGGGGAGTTGAACCGGAGGTAACTCCGATGGTTAAGCACACAGATGAGATGGTGAAGCAGGCCGATACATTGTTAATTGAATCTGGCCGCGCTCACATAGGCGAGAATGTAGTAATTGTTGCTGGATCTCCTCCAGGAATTCCGGGGTCGACCAACGCGATGCGCGTTCACGTTGTGGGTGATGCCGTTGGTGGCGTTGCTCCTGCCTACCGCTAAGATTGCTTCATCAAGAGCCTCGGTACTCCAACGGTAGAGAGGGCAGTCTCAAACACTGCATAGTGTCGGTTCGAATCCGACTCGGGGCACTCATGTTGTTACTTGCTGGAGGGATGAATCGGATATGACGGTTCGTATTCTTGTTGCAGAAGATGAAACTTTAATCCGGATGGATTTAGTTGAAATGTTGCAGGTTGCTGGTTACGAAGTTGTCGCTCAAGCAACTAACGGTCAAGAAGCCATCGAGCTAGCCATTGAACACAAGCCGGATCTGGCAATTCTTGATGTAAAGATGCCGGTCCTTGATGGGATTTCAGCAGCTGAAAAGATTATTGAAATAGCACCAGTTTTGATGTTGACTGCCTATTCGCAAAAAGAATTAGTAGACCGCGCACGTGATGCTGGAGTCATGGCATATGTGGTTAAGCCATTTACGGTCGGGGACTTAATGCCAGCGATCGAAATTGCAATCAGTCGACATACTCAAATGAAATCACTAGCTGCAGAAGTGGCAGATCTTCATGACCGACTGGAAACTAGAAAGTTGATTGATCGGGCCAAGGGATTGCTCATGAAAGCGCTCAATCTGTCAGAGCCCGAAGCCTTTTCCTGGATTCAAAGAGCTGCGATGGACCGTCGTTTGACCATGAAAGAGGTCGCCGAGGCGGTTGTTAACCCCAACGCCGTACCCGATAAGTAAGCCGAAATCCCGTCTCAATAATTGATACCGCCATCCCATTTATAACGAAACTGAGACCTTCTGCGCTCACTTTGACCTTGTCTAAGGCTCACCCCTGCCATTACTCTTTCAGCCTCCCTGTCCCGGGACACAAGAACAGGAAAGGCACTACATATGAAGAACACCAAGCTAGTTTCAGTTAGCGCCGTGATTGCGCTTGCGCTTGGTACCACCATTGCGGTGGCACCAGTTGCAAATGCAAAAGCACGTGTTGCAACTATCGCATTTCAAGGTCCTCTAACAGGTGAGGAAGCTCAAGTTGGTATCGATGAGCTCAACGGCGTTAAGTACGCAGTTGCTTTGTTCAATGCAAAGAACAAGGGCAAGATTCAAGTAAACATTGTTGAAGTTGATGACCAAGGAAGTGGAACAGAAGCAGCAAAGGTTGCTCCTGGTACAGCTTCAAACAAGAAGATCATCGGTCTAGTAGGACCTGCTTACTCTGGAGCAACAATTGCTTCACTACCTTTCTACAAGCAGACAAACCTTCCATTGATCTCACCATCTGCAACACGTGTATCAATTACAGATCCAGCGCAGGGCCTAATTGGTTTCCCTGTGTTCCACCGTATTCCTGTAACAGATCGTGTTCAGGGTCCAGCTCTTTACAGACTTGCTACTAAGGGCGTTTCATCACCAAAGGTATTCGTAATTGACGATCAGTCACCATACGGTGTTGGTCTAGTTGAATACATGAAGCTTGGTGGAGCAACTCTTATCGGACAAGACAGCGTTCCAGACAAGACAACTGACTGGTCTGCATCAATTTCAAAGGTGAAGTCATCAGGTGCCAACGTAGTTATCTTCACTGGTTACTACGCACAAGCAGCAACTCTTTACCGTCAACTTCGTGACTCAGGCTACACAGGCATTCTTGCTGGTGGCGACGGAGTTCTAAGCCCAGGAATCTTGACACTTGCAAGTGCTTCAATTCTTGAAGGCGTTCGTCTGACTGCAGGAACTGTTCCTCTATCAGAGATCGACCCAAAGATCGAAGCAGACTTCAAGAAGAGAATGAAGGTTTCTTCAGGTACATACGCAGCTGAGTCAATTGATGCTGCAAACGTATTCCTAAGCTGCATTGGTAAGGGCGTTTCAACACGTCCAGCAATGTTGAAGTGCGTAAAGGCATACAAGGGTAAGTCGATTTCAGGAAGCCCACTTTCATTCGACCGCAACGGTGATACTGCTGGTGGCGTAATGAACGGCTTTGAAATCAAGTCTGGTGCTATCAAGTACACAGGCGGCGTTAAGTAATAATTGTTTAGTCATCGACTAAACAAATAAGCTGTACACGCAGCACCTGGCAAGCAATTGCCAGGTGCTGCGCACTTAATCTTTATTCATCAGCAACACACAATCAGAAGGCAGCGCTGTGTTAAGTAACTTTCAAGATCAGTTTCCAGCATTGACGGTGGGTGGTCTGAGCTTAGGTTTTATCTACGTGATGATTGCTTTGGGCTACACCATGGTCTACGGAGTTCTTCGAATGATTAACTTCGCAAACTCAGAAATTTTCATGTATGGAACATTCGCTTCTATTCTGATTGTTAGAGATGTATTCGGCTTTACCCAACAATCTGAACCAGCAACTGGCGTTCGCCTAGTGTGGATCCTCTTCCTCTGCTTGGTTGGTTCGATGTTTATGTCAGGAATTCTTTCCGTGCTACTCGAACTAGTCGCATATCGTAGATTGCGAAATAAAGGTTCGAATAAATTAGCACCACTTATCTCTGCGATTGGAATGTCAATCGTTCTCGCAGAGTTCATGCGCATCTTGACGGACTCACGATACGTTGGAAGTCCACGCGTTATGGAAAAGACAACTTTGGCTGCACCATTCGGTCTCGAATTGAGAATAGACAATGTGATCATTGTTGTTTCTGGTTTGGTGCTGTTCATCGCCTTGAGTCAGTTTGTGAAGCGAACTCGTCTTGGAAAAGCCATTCGTGCTGTGTCCATGAACGAAGATGCTTCACGATTGATGGGTGTAAATCTCAATTTAGTAGTCTCTGGAACCTTCTTAGTCGGAGGGTTAATGACAGGAGCTGCAGGCTTCTTCTACATTCTCAAGTACGAGAACACCTCGTTTAATATTGGTTTTGAACTAGGTATCGCAGCATTCACCGCCGCGATCCTGGGTGGTATCGGAAACATCAAGGGAGCCTTCTATGGTGGAATCGGCCTCGGTTTGATTGAAACCTACGCTTCATTCTTCCTTGGCACCCAGTGGAAAGCGGTTACCGTTTTCGTAATTCTTGTTGTTGTTCTTTATTTCAGGCCGAATGGTGTGTTCGGCGAAGCGATCACGCAATCGAGGGCATAGATGATAAATCTAAGAGATGCAGGAGCGGATTTCTGGGCACGTTCAGGAAGACCTGTACGCGTTCTCATTGCACTGGGTGCCATCGCAATGGCAGCCTCACTTCCATTCTTGGGAGGCACTTTCCTCAATACTCCAATTGCTGATTACGGTTCAGTTCTAGTTTTCCCAGTCGCAATCTTCGTCATTATGGCCCTTGGTCTAAACATTGTTATTGGCAAGAGCGGACTTTTGGATCTTGGGTATGTAGCTTTCTTTGCAATCGGTGCGTACACAATGGGTCTGTTGGGAACAAAGACCGGATTAAATACTTGGGAAATTCTTCCAATTGGTATTGCCATGGCAATGTTTGCCGGCCTAATCCTTGGTGTCCCAGCGCTACGTTTGCGCGGAGATTACTTAGCGATTATTACTTTGGGCTTTGGTGAGATCGTCCGCATTACTGCGCTGAATCTGAATTCAATCGGTGGCGCTAACGGAATTGTTGGCGTACCAACGCCACCAACGATTTTTGGCTTGGAATACACATTTGATAATCACAGACTGTATTTCTGGACCTTCCTGATAATTATCCTTCTGACAATTTGGATGATTCGTCGACTTTCAGCACGCCGCCCAGGACGTGCGTGGGAATCTATTCGTCAAGATGAAGATGCTGCCGAATTAATGGGTGTCCCAACATTTAAGTACAAGATTTGGGCATTCGTTCTGGGTGCATCAGTTGGTGGGGCAGCAGGAGTTCTTTACGCCTCCAAGACTCTCTTCATCTCACCGGATAACTTCACCTTGCAGGTTTCAATCTTGATTCTTGCATGTGTTGTTTTTGGTGGAATGGGAAATATCTGGGGTGTAATTCTTGGTGCAGTAATTCTTGGATACCTTCCAGATCGAATTCGTTTTCTTTCCGACGCAAGACTTTTGGTATTTGGCGCCGTTCTAGTAATCATGATGAATTTGCGTCCAGATGGCTTGCTACCACGAAAGAAGCGTGAAAAGCCGCTTCCAGGAAAGGCAACAGAATGACAAACAATATTTTAGCTCTAGAGAATGTGACTATTAAGTTCGGCGGAGTTACCGCTTTGAACGATGTTAGTTTTCACATTAAAGAGAAGGAAATTCTTGGCCTGATTGGTCCTAACGGTGCTGGTAAGACAACTGTTTTCAATGTCATTACCGGTGTGTATCAAGTGACCAGTGGAGACATTAACTTCCTTGGTAAATCACTTAAGAGCAAGAAGAGATACAAGATCACTAAAGGTGGCATAGCTCGTACTTTCCAGAACATTCGTCTCTGGGGAGATATGACCGCGCTAGAGAATGTAATCACTGCAACTGATACTCATAAGAAATCAGGTCTGCTCAGCGGTCTGTTTGGAATGCCAATCTCGCGTAAAGAGGAAAAGAGCGACACCGCGCGCGCCCAAGAGATTCTGGACTTTATTGGAATCGGTGAATACGCCGACCGTTTAGCCAAGAATCTTCCTTATGGTGTTCAACGTCGACTTGAGATAGCACGAGCACTTGGAACAAACCCAAAGCTTTTGTTACTTGATGAGCCTGCTGCTGGTTTCAACCCGGCTGAAAAGATTGAACTTGCACAGACAATTCGCAAGATCCGAGATGCGGGTTACACCGTTCTCTTAATCGAACATGACATGTCTTTGGTTATGGGTGTTTCAGATCGAGTTGTTGTGATTGATTTTGGAACAAAGATTGCCGATGATCTACCAACCGTGGTTCAAAATGACAAGCGAGTCATTGAAGCCTATTTAGGAGTGCCAGACAATGCGTCTTGAGATAAATGACATCCATGTACATTATGGAAAAATTGAAGCGATTAAAGGCATTTCAGTGGTGGTCAATGAGGGTGAGATCGTCACGCTTATTGGTGCAAATGGTGCGGGTAAAACCACAACCCTGAAAACAATTTCTGGTCTAAGACCAATTAGTTCTGGCTCGATAACTTTTGATGGCCAAGATATCTCCAAAATGGCCGCGCATGATCGTGTGCGACTCGGAATCTCGCAAGCACCAGAAGGCCGCGGAATCTTCTCCGGAATGACTGTTTTGGAAAACCTTGAAATGGGTAAGTACCACCTCAAGATGCGTAAGTCAGAAATAGCTACAGACCTTGAGCGAATTTATGACCTGTTTCCACGACTTAAAGAGCGTGCAGGTCAGGCTGGCGGAACCTTATCCGGTGGCGAGCAGCAGATGCTTGCGATTGGTCGCGCCCTAATGGCACGTCCAAAGGTGCTATTACTTGATGAACCTTCAATGGGATTAGCACCTCAAATGATTGCAAACATCTTCCGAATCATTACTGAAATTAACAAGCAAGGTGTAACGATTCTTTTGGTTGAGCAAAATGCACAGCAAGCGCTTTCCCGCGCACACCGTGCATATGTGCTTGAAACTGGTTCGATTACTAAGGAAGCAAAAGCAAGTGATCTACTCAATGATCCACATGTTAAGGCTGCTTACCTTGGAACAGGTGCGAACGAGATTTTCTAAACTTGGCAGGAGAAGAACTTAGTTTCTCTCCGCCAGAATCATGCAAGTGATACGGGCAGTGCAGGTGCGCTGTCCGTTTTCATTTGTGATGACAATATCCCAGCAGCACAGGGTTTTTCCGATCGATACCGCCGTTGCAACACCTGTGACTATTCCAGTTGCAGTTGCTTTGTGATGTGTTGCGTTGATATCTATTCCAACAATTCGTCGATTTTCACCCGCGTTTAATTGCGTGCCGACCGAACCCAACGATTCAGCTAAAACCACATTTGCACCGCCATGCAAGATTCCCATCGGTTGAGTGTTTCCTTCAACTGGCATGGTTGCTACTAGCCGAGTCAATGAGGCTTCAGTAATCTGGATGCCCATCTTCTTATCCAGGGCGCCGCTTCCGCGCGCTTTAATTATTGCGAGATAGTCCGGTTCAGTCATGGGCAGAGTCTAACTGGCACTCTACGATGCATCCATGACCAAGCGCCTATTACTTATCGATGGGCATTCAATGGCGTATCGGGCCTTTTTCGCATTGCCCGCCGAGCATTTCACCACTGCTCAAGGTCAGCACACCAACGCCATTTACGGCTTTACAACGATGTTGCTTTCCTTGCTCAGCACAGAAAAACCTACACACGTTGCAGTTGCTTTTGATGTTTCGCGAAAGACTTTTCGATCCGAAATTTTCCCAGAATACAAAGCAAACCGAGCCAAGACTCCAGATGAATTTAGATCGCAAATGTCTTATTTGCACGAGCTAGTAACCGCTTTTGGAATCACAATATTTGAAGTTGAAGGTTTTGAAGCAGATGACATCATCGCAACAATCGCAAAACAGGCAGAACGGGAAAATGCCGAAGTCTTTATCTGTACGGGAGACCGTGATTCATTTCAGTTAGTAAACGACAAGACCACTGTGCTTTATCCAAAACGTGGTGTCAGTGATCTCGCTCGTATGACCCCAGCTGCGGTGCAGGAAAAATATCGAATGTCTCCAGAACAGTATCCAGATTTTGCAGCACTTCGCGGCGACCCCAGCGACAACCTTCCTTCCGTGCCCGGGGTTGGCGAAAAGACTGCGGCAAAGTGGGTTGTCGAATACGGTTCTTTGCACGAACTAATTGCAAACATTCACAAGTTGGGTGGCAAAGTTGGTCAATCACTTCGAGATTCGATTAATGATGTCATTAGAAATCGCGAGCTAACCCAATTAGTAGCCAATGTCCCGCTAGAGCTCAGTATTGATGCCTTGGCCTGGAACGGTGTGGATGAGAATAAAACCAATCCGCTTTTTGAAAAACTTGAATTCAAAACTCTTAAGGATCGAATGAAACCGATCTTGCTTAAGTCTTCTACAAAAGCAGCAGAGCCAGCCTTAGATCTATTTGCCACAGAAATCACCGAAGGCGTTTTAACTGCGGAAGAGGCTTCAGCAAAAATTGCCCAACATTCAGGTGACATCGCAATCGCTTATCAACTAGAAGGTGAAAAACTGCATCGGTATGCAATTGCATTAACTATCGATGATGTTTTCTTGGTACATGGTTCGACAATGGGGGACTGGGCAACAGATAGTAAAGTCACCAAGATTGCCCATGATGCAAAGTCTTTGGCACGTATCAATGGGTTAACCGGAATCAGCTTTGATACGGCATTGGCTGCCTACCTGGTAAATCCCGGCGTACGAAGCCAGGAGCTCAAAGATGTACAAGAGCGTTGGGGAGATGGCACGGCAATTAATCAATCTTCTACTGAACAAGAGCTGCTTACTTCAGCTCGGGCTATGTTTGTTCTTAGGGATTCGCTAACGCGCGAACTAAGGGAGCGCAATCTCTGGGATCTTTTCGTAACCATGGAGTTACCGGTTGCCGATCTTTTGGGACGTATGGAATCAATTGGAATTGCGGTTAACAAAAAGGGCTTAGAGACGCTGGCTGCTTTCTTTGAAGGTGAAGTCAGCCGCGAAACAAAAGCCGCGCACCAAGCCGTTGGCCATGAATTCAATGTCGCATCCCCAAAGCAGTTACAGGTGGTTCTCTTTGACGAACTCAACTTGCCAAAGACAAAGAAGATCAAAACAGGATATACAACCGATGCCGAAAGTCTGGACTGGTTGCATCAAAAGAGCGGGCATCCGGTTTTGACCTCGCTGCTTCGAATTCGCGAAACAAAAAAATTAGGAACAATCGTTGAAGGTTTGATTGCAGAAATCGCCAAGGATGGTCGTATTCACACCCACTTCCAGCAAACCGTTGCAGCCACAGGTCGTCTTTCATCAACCGGACCTAATCTGCAAAACATCCCAGTTCGTACCGAAGAAGGTCGCAAGATTCGAGACTGCTTTACCGTTGGAAAAGGTTATGTTGCATTACTGACCGCTGATTACAGTCAGATTGAAATGCGCATCATGGCTCACCTATCACATGATGAAAAACTGCTCGCCGCCTTTGCATCTGGCGAAGATTTGCACGCCACAGTTGCCGGACTTGTCTTTGGTGTTAAACCAGCTGAAGTAGATCCAGAAATGCGCCGCCAGATGAAAGCGATGTCGTATGGACTTGCATATGGTTTATCTTCTTATGGACTTGCGGCTCAACTAGATATTTCTCCACCGGCTGCACAGCAGTTGATGGACACTTATTTTGAACGTTTTGGTGGAATTAGAGATTACTTGAAGACAGTCGTTGAAGATGCCCGCAAAGTTGGCTATACCGAAACAATTATGGGCCGTCGTCGCTACTTGCCGGATTTAATGCATGACAACCGGCAAAGACGCGAAGTGGCAGAACGCATGGCGCTGAATGCTCCAATCCAGGGATCAGCTGCTGACATCATTAAGTTGGCCATGCTCAATGTTCAAAGTGCAATTGAAAAAGAAAAATTGAAATCGCGTTTGTTGCTTCAGATTCACGACGAATTAATTCTTGAAGTTGGTGCTGGCGAAGAAGAAAAAATCATCCAATTGGTAAAGCGCGAGATGGGGTCGGCTTATCCGCTGAAAGCACCGCTTGATGTTAATGCCGGTCGTGGCCTTACCTGGCATGAGGCCGCACACTAACTATTTATCTTGATCCGATACTTCTTTCATCGCTTGTAAATCTTCATCATCGGTTGGAACATCATTGGCTGCACTTAGGCGACCGCGACCGATAGACAAGATAATGAGACCGATAAACAACATTATCGGCAGGATTGCTAAACCAATTTGCGAGGAATATGTCTCGGAAACGACCCCACCCACAGCAGCGCCAATTGCCATGAAGGATCCTTCAACTGTCCAAATCCAACCC
>JACCDP010049305.1_pt1 | contig 33608 bp, 26 predicted proteins | sample 7445841 | NCBI WGS metagenome assembly JACCDP01 (sample SAMN15323441, study PRJNA562643) | freshwater metagenome | isolation source: river surface water | place: USA:Blue River Watershed | collected 2017-08-17 | reverse complement strand
TTTGCATCTTAACATCATACGGAGCAGGTTCGGTAAATTGAACTGCAAAAGATTGAGTTATGAATTGAGTTTGTCTAGTAGGAGGTCTACTTATATTATCCGTTGCTACTTGATTTGAATATCCTTCAAAATCAACTTTATAAACAATTTCACCAGTTTTATTTATAGCCGGTTTATCCCAATAGGTTAAATCAGCCATAGCCGCAGGAGTTGTTGTTACTCTATTGTTTGGTAAAGTAATCCAAGGAGATTTATAAAATATGGATGCAGATGAATATCCCAATATACCAATCAAATTATATAGATAATCATAATCAGTTGGTTGTGGTGCTGGATAATTTCCCGATGTTACATTTATTAATGCACTTGTACCTTTATATGTTGGTAACTTTATTGCAGTTCCGTTTAAATCAGTATCAAATAATTCTGCTTTTATTGATGTACTTTCATTGGTTGCAGATATTTTATAAGAATCTGCCCCAGCTTTAATACCTGCAATTGTAAGTTGTCCTTCTGCTCTATATGGATTTAATACAGATGATGTATAAGGATTTCCATCGGTAATTTTAACTTTCCAAGTTTTATTTTCTTCAGGTCCTGCCGCATCCGTACCAGGTATAAAAAATAACTTTTCGGTTATACCAACTCCTTCATAGTATGGACCATCATATAAGGTTTCAGCCCCATCGGTATCAACAAAGAATAAACTAAACCATGTAGAACCAGTTGTATTAAATGCAGTTGCTTTAAGTTCAACATCACCTTCAGGAGAAACTCTATATCCATCTCTATCATAATTTATAGTATATGGATTTGCTTTTAATTCTACTGTTCTAGCATTTGGTACTGATACATTCTTTGTAAATGTTTGTGTACGAGTAAAAACCGATGATGTATATTCATGTCCACTTCCTAATGCAAATGGATATACTTGAATTGTATAAAGTGCACTTGCCGAAATGTATGGATAATCAAATCTATTAAATGATGCAGTTGCTGATAATGTTCCCAAATTATTTGGTACAGTATTCAATGATGCAGTTCTTATATTCCATATAGAACCACCTCTAGTTTCAATTGAATTTATTTTCCAAGTACCAGGATGTTGAGATGATGTATATATTAAGAAATCATCACCCTCTTTTACTTGCAAAGTTGTATTTGTAGGAGAGTATCCTACCGGAGCTACATATCCAACTTCGTTTGCTGTTAAAGTTACATTTGGTGGGGTTATTAGGATTTGAATTGGTGGAGGTCCTTCCAATACTTTTGTATATGGTTGAACCACACTTGCTGTGTAAACTGATGATGTATAATATGGTCTAATTTCCAATGGATATGTAATACTACCACTTAAATTAATGAATCCATAAGATGCACTTATTATTAACGATTCAGTATATGCATTGTCAAAATAAACCAAACCACCAGTTACATTTGATGAAAATATAGAAGAAGTTGCTATATGGAATGTACCTGGCTTTCTACTTCCAGTAAATGCCAAATATCTAGAACCTTGCTTTAATTTAATATCAGTTATTGTTGGTTTATAATCATTAACAATACCTCTTGAATTTGCTGCTAATGTTACTGCCGCTGGATTTACTTCAAATATAATACTTTCATCTCCAGGTTTACCTTCTGGTACTATTGTGAATAGTTTATCAACTGATACTGATGCTGAAGTCCAAGGTTCAGTATAAACAAAGCTTGTTAATAATTGTTTACTTTGAGATACAGCCAATCCTAATGGATAAGTTGCTGCGTTTCCTCTTGATGGTATTATATTTCCAAATTCATCATAAGCAACAACAGTTATAGTTGGGTCACAACTATGCGTTACATATTGAACCCAATATTCAGGAACAAAATCTTCATTGATTGACATCGATGGATATACCTCAAATGAACAACTTAATGGTGAATCAAATTGACCTCTTTTATAAAATGATGCAGTAGCTGATGCAAATAGTGGAGTAAATTTTGTTTGAGTTCTTGGATTTATTGTAAACGTATCCGCATCATATAAAACAATACCAGCATCTAAACCATCTTGTAAATCGGTAAGAGTTATTGCAGTTAAAATAGATGCCGATGGATTTGATTGTGATACTGGAATCATATACAATGTTCTCTGTCCATCAATAGAATCTCTATTGAATATCGCATTATAATCTATAATACCAGACCCAGTAATACCGGGTTTCAATCCTTTAACCCATCCACTACCACTAGCTTCACTAAGAGTAATATACTTTGAACCAGATTGAACGTGTAATTTTATATTAGAACGTCCAGCTGGTAATCCATTTCTTAAATTTATTTCATTAACTCCATCAATACGAATTGCTTGAACTTCTAAAGATGAAGCAGAATCGGAGTTTCTAATTACAGTTCCATTATAAGGTCTGATTTCGTAGTTTACTCCACCTTTACCATCTATAACTCTTGTAATAATAATAGTATCTTCAACACCTTCACACTCTGCGGTATATTCTATAAATTGAACTAATATTTCTTCCAAACCGGGATCTCTAGAACCAGTAAAATTTTGGACAGTTAAATAAGGTTTATCGGTATTTAAATCATTTAATAAACCAGGAAATTTCCACGATGTAAATGGTGGTGATATTAATGAACTACTTAAAGGAGTTGTAGCCCAATATGAAGTATCATACATTGAAGATGATAATTCAGTATTGAAAAAATCAAATGAACGTGATGTAAACGTAACCGAACCAGTTAAAAAGTTTTTAACAACATCTATAAAAATAACATTTGGTGGTACGGGATTTCCATTACCAGAACCAGAATCAAATTGAAAATACAAAGATGATGGAATTAATTCCAAACTTTTGTTAATACGATTTAAGTTACCACCATCAAATGTTTTTGATTCTTCAACAACAACAGGTATATAATTGTTGTTTATATCATAAAATTGAAATAAGAAATCAAATGTTTCTTTTGGTAATGTTCTTGGAACTGGTTGTATAAATGATATTTCATTTGGAGAAAAAGAACTTTCTTGCGATGCTCTTAAACTTATATCGGATATGTACCAATCATTTCCCTTTACATCAAAATATAATTTAGCATTATTAAATTGTTCTCCTTTAAAATTAGCTGTTATTTGTGATTTTTGTAAAAGAGAATTATCTTCTGTTACAGTTAATATATTTTGTTGAACACCTACACTAGTAGTTGTGTTTCCAAATGTGGATTGCCTAGAACCACTTATATAAACCGATAGATAGTCAGCAGTTGATATTGTTTGATTTCCCAACCTTACATTAAATGTAAGTGTATATTCCGTATTTTCGGTTATTTGTAGGGATTTTGATGTAAAAAATTTATTAACACCATTACTATTTAATTTAACAGAATTATATAAATAATTTTGATTAAACGCTGTTGTTAAATTATTTGAAGATGTTACCCAATAATTTTTAAAATTAAATGGGTCAAATATACCATAGAATTCTTCATTTTTAGTTGTTGATTCTAAATCTTTTAACAACTCATTTGATTCTAATTGAATTTCTTGTATGAATTGATAATCAGCTAAATCGGATTGAGATTTTCTAAATATTTTTACCCTAGCAACATCACCCACAAATGTGGTTAAATCGGTAATATTAATTTTAGCAAAAGAACCAGTTAAAGCTGTCTTTAAATTATCAATACCCTCTACATAATTAAAAGATGCTGTATATCGTTGATTTGAAAAATCTTGCACAATACCATTTACCGTATATGGATTCGTTACAGTTAAATCAGTTTTACTTATAACATCATCAGCCTGTGATGTAAATCCCAAATCAGTAAATTCAATAGTAGTTCCAACAACAGAACCAGTCCATGCACCACCATCATTTATTTGAATTAAATAATTTGTTGGTAGTGTATAATCGGTAAGTTTTTCACCTTGACCCGGTGTTTGTGCAAATCCATCTACAAAACCTTTTTGAACTATTGGAGTTACTACATTTGAAAATATCGGTTTTACTATCTCATCAATTGTAACTTCAGGTCTTCTATAAAATCTTACTTTATCTTCGTTTGAGAGTAATCTATTTACTTTAAACTCCTTTTCCCACTTAAGATTATATACATTTTTCCATTCATTTGGTATTTGCTGTAAAACTCCACCTTCATCTAAATAAGTTTTTAATTCACCTAATATTGTTATCTTTGCAGTACCAATTGGTGTATCTTCATAAACATAAACAGCAACCAATTTAGATGTTCCTTCATAATATTCAGGTACACCATTACCCGGCTCATAATATATAGGATTTCCGTTTACATCCAATATTTGAATCTTTATTTCAGTAGATTCCATCAAATGTTCAGAACCTTCAATCAAAAACCCATTTTTACCTCCAGTAAATGTATCCTTAAATTCAGTTACTTTAAAGTATGTTGAATTTGGATTAGTATCTACTAAAAATGTTTGAAATGTAGTTAGATTTTGGGTAAGGTTTTCCGCAAATTTCTTTATTACTGCCATAGTGTGCTTATATTATTCTATGATAAATATTTACTTAAATTTTTTATGTTTATAATTATATTAGAATTCTAAAGAAAACTAAAGAATGTTATGAAAAAATACGCAATGATACAAATTGATGCCGATGTACATCAATTATTAAAGGAATTTTGTAAAGAGAAAGGATATAAAATAAGTGGATTAATTGAAACCCTAGTAAAAGAAAAAGTGGAGTCTTCAAAGAAAACTCCACCTAAAAATGTATTGCCAGTTGTTAAAAACTAATTTTAGAGAATCCCTCTATCTTTTTTATTTCGATAAGTCCATCTACAATATCTCTCATTTGTTCTAAGTGAGAAATTACCCAAATGAAATCGAATTGAGTTTTAAGATATTGCATCATCATAAATAAGGATGATAGGTTATCTGCATCTAATGTACCAAACCCTTCATCAATTACTAAGAAGTTAGGTCTAGGTAGGTTACAGATGTTAATTAGAGCCACTCTAATCGCTAATCCACTAATGAACTTCTCCATACCACTACACATCTCTAAAGCCCATTCCTGGTCCTCATAAACGATTCTAGCATTGATGTTCTTTCCATCAGTATCCATTGATATTGAGAAATCTACTACTTGTCCTAATATGTTGTTCACTTCATTTTCAATTGCCGGAAGTGCTTTAGATATTAATTCGTAAGGTACTCCATCTTTCTTAACCGCATCTAAATAAAATGTGTATAATTGATTTTTAGTTTCTAATTCCTTAACTTCTTCCATCTTAGCCTTCATATTATCAATGTAAGTTTTTGTTGCACCTACATCTGACATTAATTTCAACATAAGTTTGTTTACATCCGATATTTGATTTTCAACACCTTGCTTTAATCTACGAACATTTTGGATTTGAATATCTAATGCCTGATTTTTAGTTATAGTTTCTTCGTTATCGTTATATCTAACAATATCAGCATTTACATTTTCTTTTTGAGTTTGTAGTAATTCAATTTTAGAATCTGCATTTCTAATATCACCTTCCAATCTTTCTCTTACAACAATTAACCTTTTATATTCATCAGTCCACTCTTTCCATTCTTTAAATTGGTCTTCAACTCCATCTAAATCCACTAATTGCACTTTAAAAGCATCTAATAATATATTAAGAGTTTCCAATTGATTATTTTGCTCAGCTAATTTTCTTTCGGTTTCTTTTGCATCCTTTACAAATACATTATTCATACAAAAATTACAATTAGGGTCATACTCATGCTCTGCTAAGTGTGCCAATTTTTCTTTATTAGAATTTATTGATTGTTCTAATAATTGAATCTGATGTTTTGTATCTCTTAATTGCCCATTAATTAAATTTAGTTCAATTTGAGCTTGCCCAATATCCCTACCATTAATAGTAACCTTAGAATTAATCATTTCTTTAGCTTCCCTAACCAATTCCGTTGCTTCCGTAAGTTTTTGAGTTTTATCAAACTTAGTATCTCCCCAAGTTGTTAAATCTTCACCAATCTTTTTAAGTTTACGATTTAATTCATCAATATCTAAGTTACCTTGAATTGGAACTATTTCTTGCGATAGATTTACAATTTGTTCTTCTAAATCTGCCTTACGAGTTTCTAATTCTTTTTTCTCCAAATCCAACTCCCCATACTCAACCTTCTTCTCAGCCAAGTCGGTTTCTTTTTGGGCCAATTCTGTCGTAAAATCAGTACGTTTGAAATTTCTGATAAGAGCGTTCACATCCTTTATGTCATTAGTTGCCGTTTCGTACAGCTTATCGAACATATCCAATCCCATAAATTGAGCCAACAAATCCTTTCTCTCCGATTGTGATTTATCAATGAATAGGGCATTGTTACCTTGTAGTGATAATGCAGTCATTACGAAATCCTCATACCTTCCTACATATCCTTCAATGATTTGGTTGGTATCCCTTCGTTCCGTTCCATTAAGTGATTCTCTACCTGTATCACCATCTTTCCAAAAGTCCACATCTACCTTTACGTTTCTTCCCTTATTAATAGTTCTACCCTCTCTACGGATATGATACAATACTCCATCAATAGTGAAATCTAATTGGCAATGGAAATCCGTTTTGCGATTATTCATAATTGCAGCTGCCTTATATGCTCTACTACACTTATCAAACAGGCAAAATGAGATTGCATCAAATAGAGATGATTTACCCTGTGCGTTTGGTGCGAACAATCCCATCAGTCCGTTTACCTTATCAAACTTAATGATATTGTCTTCCCCATAACTGAACATATTAGAGAAGTCAAACTTTACGGGTTTCCAGCTTATGTTTCTTTGTAGTTCTGATGGCTGTACTCTACTATTAATGTCACGATTGATTTTCTCTATCCCAGCTAAGTCCTCCTTTGTAACGAATGGCATCATACGTTCAATATACTCACCTATTAAAGAGTTTTGATGGTTTATATCACTTACACTATCTACTTCCAACCTTGCTTCTCTATCGTTGGTTTTTTTGGTATTAAATGAATCCGTTCTAATGATTGTAAAATCTTCTACACCATACTTTGCCGTAATATCTGCCATCATTCTCTTTGTATCAGCAGTATCGGTATTGGTTATCCTTACTCTTAAACGAGGGAACTTCGGCATATCAGTTACATCCGGCACAATACCACCATCAACATCTAATGTATAGTATCCGTAATCGTTTTTAATATCAATTTCTTCGTAGGTCATTGTATCCAAGTCCCAAGCTAAGAATCCGTGCTTGTCTAAGGTTTCACCAAAGTTTTGTTGTACCAAAGAACCGGCGTACACCACCTTACATCCACTTGGCGATACCATCTCTTGTCTTTTATGAATATCTCCCAATAAGGCTAAATCATATCCATCAAATATATCAGTTGTGAAGTGTCTACTACTAACCACATACCCTACATCGGTTGTAGAGTTATCAACAGGTCCGTGAAATAGTGCAATCTTTTTGTTTCCAAATAGAGTGTTTGCTTTAGGCCAATTATCTTTGTTATCAAATATACTGAATACTGCAAAATCAACTCCACCAATACCATAAACTTGCGTATCTCTTAAATAAGTTAGGTTTGGTAGTTTCAATGCATCAACGATTGGAGTAAGTACATCCATTCTATCCGCATTGTTCATATTACAATCGTGATTACCAGCGATTACAATTGTAGGACATAGTTTGTTACACTCCGTAAACAACCAGCTAATCTCACTCACCAATTCAGGACTCATTTCCAATTTAGCATGAGCTATATCTCCAGCTAAGTAAATAATAGCATCATCAGTTCCTCTTTTCTTAATCTCATCAAACATAGAGTAGAATACTTCTCTAAACTCTTTGTGTCTTTTGATGTTACGGATGTGTATATCCGCAATGTGATAAATCGTTTTTAATCTATTCATATATTATTTAGTTTTGAAAGTACTAAATCATCCCATCCGGTTTCTTTAGCTCCTTTCAATAATTCGTTTACTTTTTCAAATCCCATTTCACCAGCATCTTTATCAGTTGGTATAATATTCCTTACTCTAATCCCATTCTTCTGAAACCATTCCGTATGTTTAGTAGAATCATCAACTGCATCTGAATCTAACATAATTGTTACATCCTTAACACCCTTTTCCATAATTTTGTTTTTCAATTTGCTAAGTAAGAACTTACCTAACAATGGAATAACATTTCTCTTTACTGAAAATGAATCAAACACACCCTCTACCAAAGTTATAGGTTCGTTCCAATTGATTTGATTCTCAAATACAATTACATCTCTACTAATTGGTGGGTTTTTATACTTCATTTTATCATCCTCATAAAAAGAACGTGCCACAAAGTAATTCAGTTCACCACTATCATCATAAGAAGGTATAATAACACGACCACCATAAAGACCATCCTCACAATATCCGATATTATGTTTTACAATATCTGCTCTCTTAATACCCCTCTTATTTAAATAGTGTAGGGCTTGATTATAAGATGGATTAATACCTTTTGGTTTAAAATATAATTGTTTGAATTCTTTTGGTAATTGTAATTTAGCTACATACTCCTCTTTGGAATCATATTCAGGCTCATCACCATATACATCCCTAACCTTATTCAAGTCCCTAATATCTACATTGAGTTTGCGAAGTAGAGAATATATACTCCTACCCTTAGAATCACATACCCAGCAGTGCCATCTTTGTGTATCTAAATTGATTTGAAGTTTCTTTTTATGGTGGTTACAAAATGGACAATGATGTGCCTGTTCATTACCCTTTAGGGATGAACCCACACCAAGTGTAGAGTCTAATATTGTGATTATTTGTAATTTATTCCTACCAGATAGCATAGTTTGGATATTAATACCACAAATATACGAAAATTATCTGATATAACCTAATTAATGGTTAGAATTCTTTACATCATAAAGGAAATCTGCTAAAAATTGTAATTTGTTAGCAATTTGTTCTCTTGGTATATTGTTTGATACCATTCCTTTAAGGTCTACTAATGATGCTGCTGCTATTTGAAGTGCATCATCTTTTGCGTTTAAATAAGCTTCGGAGATTCCGTACTTTTTAGCGATTTCAGGTATTGTCATAACTTTAGTTTATAATATCCCTACGGAAGAATTTTCCCATAAGGTTTTCGTTTATTGCTTGTTCGTTGGCAAGTACATCGTAATGAAACTGCCATTTAATTTCGTAATATGATAAGGATTTCTTTGAGAAACAAAACTGAATAATCTCTCTTTCAAAATGTTCAGCGTTTCCAGCTTTAACTTCTGATTTAATCCATTCGTTTGATGAATAGTATTTTTCCCAATCAGATGCTTTTTTTACAACTCTCCTACGAGTCTTTCCTTTAAGGGGTTTCAATCTACGAGTTTGGGTGAGTTGCTTCTTACCTATATAGAATCTACCTGTTGGAGTATGTATCATTTTATAGACAAATCCAACTGCACCTTCGGGTGTATTTTCTTCTGTAACAATATTTCCGTTAAATTTCCAGCTCACTTACTTATTTTTTGCAGTATTAACCGAATCTGCGTATTTTTTAGATGGATTAAATCCTCCAGTTGTACCACCTATTTGTCCACCTCTTGGTTTTGATAAATCAGTTTTCATCAAATCCTTTGAATTTTGGAATGGTTGTTCTATACCAATCGGAGTTTTATCAATACCCTTAGTATTCGCTTGAGAATCTTTTGGTTTTTTAGTTAATAATAATTCTACTATTTTAGACATTTTTCTTAGTTATTTAATTACCTATAAATATAACACTATGTATCGAAACGAATAATAAAGTTTACTGGATAGTCTGGTAATGACTTTATTGGTTGTGGTAATTTTGCTACAGCTACCATATTTAATTCATCATCATATAATCCAATTGTAGTAATATATGGTGCTAAGTAAGAACCAGTTCTATCCAATGATGAACTATATTCATAATCAGCAAACCCACCCGTTTTTGTTGGGTCTAATGAAGAAGTAACTGTGTGCAATTTTATCTTGCCATAATCAGACCCATTAAAATCAACCGCAGATGGGTTTTGTGATACATTAAATTCATTTTCTAAAACTGAAATAAAAATTTCATTTTCATATATGGTTTTTGTAGAACGATAGTTTAATGTAAATTGATTTAAAACAGAACCACTAACTACATCTTTTGTTACGACAACCAAACCCCTATCATAGAATATATTACCTTTTATATTACTACCAGAATCTAATAAATTAGAGTATCCATCATCTGTATATGTTCTACTCAATGTTTCATCTTCTAAAATAACTGTACCTACCTTTATACCTTCCCCATAATATCGTTGTGGAATTGAAATTATAGCCATTTCATTTTCCAAAACTCTTTCATCGGTAGATGCATAAGATTTTCGTAAACCAACTTCAAATAAAGCAGATGCTGTTGCTGGGTTTGTGTAAAATTGTGCTTTAATTGATTCGTAAATTACTTTTTTATTAAACCCTTGACTTTTAGCGTCAGCATCTACATCAATAAAAGTATTATTTGGGTTTTCACCAAAAATAGGAAATATATCATTTTCATCTAAAGTCCATTCTTTATAAACTTTAATTGGTCTTGTTATAATATCCGATTTAGAAATTTCCTTTAACATCTAAGTTTTGATTTTATATAAATATTCTTTAAATAAAAAACCCCCATTGTATGTGGGGGTCTTTCATATTATATTATTTTCTAATTAGAATGATAATTTAACTTTTATTAAAACTTCCTTATCAAAAGATTTTACAATTGGTTGTGATGTTTTAGCCACCGCAATCAATTCGTTTGCATCGTTCAATAAACCTACAGTTGTAATAAATGTTTGAGGGTCGGTTTCAAATGTACCTTCTACAAAGAAACCATCCGCATCAATATATGTAGGATTGTTAGAATAGTTAAACTCTCTATTTGTTGCTCTTACGAAGAAATGTTGAGTAGAAATGTTTTCAGTTCTTCTTGCTTCGAAGTCACCACCTCTACGGATTGCCTGAAGTAATCTATATTGATTAAACATTTCAGCACCAGTTGAGTGAGATGGGGTTACACTACCACTTTGAATGATAGCACCATCTTTTGTGTAAATTGTTTGGTTTGCAATAGCACCTAATGTAGAACCAATTGCTTCAGCGTTAAGAACAATAATACCTCTATCAGGATAGAATGTACCATATCCTTGTCCAGTTGATGCATCGGTTGTTGTATTGATAGTTGCTTCATTTTCAGTTCCTAAATTTAAAGAACCAGAAACAACTTTAAATGTTCTACCACTTAATCCCAAATCATCACCAAATTTCTTACCACTATTATCAATGAATGTGAATGTACCATTACCAGCCGTTAATTTTAATGACCAGTTACCAGCATCCATTTTTTCTCTATATCTACCTCTAGCTACATTGATAATGTAAACTGCGTTACAATCTTGTAATGTACCAGCTGAATTTTGGAATGAGAATTTAGTATCTGTTGGGTCTAATAACATTGCTCTATATTGAGCGTAAGTTGCTTTAGTTGCTAAAAGTGCAGAATCATTAACATCTAATGTCATAGAACCACTTCCATGTACATGTCCATAAGCAATTGCAAATTGTACCTCTGCTGAATCGGAGTATGTTGTTGGGTTATAATCATACACATTAGCGTAATAATATCCGCTAGTTGCTGTTGTTTGTGCGGATGCTGTAAAGAATTGTGCTAAAGAACCAGAATCACCAGTCCATAAACCAGTAGTTACTACTTCCGTTTTTGCATTAACTTTATCAAAATCACCAAATCTTTTGTAAATACCAGTAGTTACACCACTTGTGTTTGAAGCGATTTGCTGACCAGCTGGTAATACGCTATTTAAAATAGATACAATTTGGTTTGTATCAACCGTACCAGAGTTTGCTAATGCTGCAATCTGGGCGGTTACGTTAGGGTCATTTATTAGTGCCATTATTTATGTCTTTTTATGCTTTATATGTTACTGTTACAGGTATAGTTTGAGAACCTCCAGTTTCGTTTCCATAAACTGTCAATGTAGTTGCTACATCAATTGTTAAGTTTGGATTTGGAGTGAATCTAAATTCTAAACCACTTACTACCTGTGCAGTTGTTGTTATTTCTTCACCTAAGAATACAGGAACACTACCTACTGCAGTTGCTCCTCTAGTCACAGTCAATGTACCAGCTCTTTGGTCGGTTAATACCACAGTGTATCCTGCGTTTGCGTTTCCAGCAGGAGAAGTTGTTGGTGTTAATCCAACACCACCTTCCAACTGATTTACAGCTATCGATGGTACACCCAATCTTACAGTTGGGATTTGTGTAGTTCCTTTTGGTAAAGTTACTAATTTATATCTTAATACTTGTGTTTCATCAGGAGATGCTTCCGTAATAGGAATAGCTCTGATTGCTGAATCATAGTATGCAGAACCCTTTGGATGTGCTGGTTCGTATAATGTATAATCAATCTCATCATCACCCAAAGCGAACTTTGAAATGTTTAAAGATTGACCAGATGCTAATTTTTGTCTTCCTTTTTTGGTAAGAATTGCATCTACGGTAATTTCGGTATTATCTAAATATGCCATTTGATATTGTTTTTAATGCTTTATTTCTAAAATAAATATAACCAATTAATATTTTCAATCTTAATCCACTTCAAGTATTGGTTCACCACTACCTCTACCAGTCTTAGCCACTCTAAGAACGTTAGGATTAGTTGTAAATGTTTCAACAGGACTCAATCCATCAGGTGTAGTTGCTAAAGTTTGCTGAGACCCTTTCCAAAATGAACGTTGCATTCCTTCACCCAATCCATTTACAAATTTATAGTGAGTTGGGAGGTATCCGTTGATAGGTGTTACCTGTACTATATCATTTCCAATAGATATACTTCCGCTAAAAGGTAGTAATGATACATAGTACTTATCTTCAAATGTAGTTGTTGTACTATATTTAACAGGACCCGATGTTGTGGCTGGGTATCCACCCGTTTGTACTTTTTTCTTTTTAGATTTAGTTTCTTTTACTAAAAATGCACTAACTCTACTTCCAGTAGTTTCAAGATTTCCAAATATACCATCAATAGTTCTATATACGGAATTACCACGTTTTGCATATAATCCATAACCTAAATTAGCTAATGAATTTTTATCCATTCCAATTTGAGTTGATGAAAATGAATCAACTTCTCCATATAAACTTTCTCCGGTAGGACATTCTATATTAACAGAACCTTGAGATGGATATGTAGGATATTCTGTTTCCAATATATCTACAAAATTGTAATCGATTAATGATTCGTATGTTGGATTTGTACTTTCTAAAATAACACCATCGTTAGCATCAACAACACCATCAAAGTTATTTAAATTACTTTCTAATGTTGCTATCTCTTGTGCATTTAACTCACCTTCATTATAATTGAATGTAGAATCAATAGAAACATCATCAAATGTGGAAATTATACTATCAAAGTCATTTCTTTCGGATTCAGGCTTAGTCCATTTTACTTTACTTCTTTCCAAATAGTGAGGTTCTATTAATAAACCTTTAGATACTTTTGCTCTAGCAGGTGCTAAATCATCAAGTACATCAAAAAGAGATTTATCTATATATCTTACTAACTGAATGTATTCGTATATGTTTCTATCAAGTCTTTCAAAGTAATAATTTCTAAGAGTACTTAATTCTTTGTAATTATCTTTATATTCATCCGATGGGTCACCAATATAGTTATCAATATTAAAATCACCAAATGCTTTTAAAATATCCATATTTAACTCCTTAATCGGAGAGAAGAATAATCCTAAACGATTTGAATCTATTGGAGCTCTATCAAATGATTTTTTAGTTGCTCTTACTTTATGAGATAAATCAGTTATTAATGTTTGTTCTTCAAAACGAATTTTATTGGAAACATTAAATCCCAATGATGGAACAGTAGCTGTTACAGTTCTATCGTATGGTGTATATTGATATGGGTACGCAGATGCCGAATACATATTACTTGCAGATGCAAATGGTTCTGCATAGCTTTCATTTATAGCAACATTTTTAATAAACGAATCTTTAGTTCTATCTTTTGGATATTCAAAATCTAAACGGAATAATAAATCCGATGTTGATGCTGTATATGAATTTCCATTTATTGCATCAGGGAATAAACTATGATTTTCAAATTTACTTCTTTGTAAAGGAACAGTCCATAAACGAACCTCATCAACATTACCTGAAAATCCGTTACCACCAATTTGTAAGGATGACCCACTTTCCCATTGATTATCAGATGTCAATAAAGACATACTAACAAATGTATTTATTCTAATACCATCGGATGTTGCCATCCATATTTCATATTGTGATTGAGAACCACCATAATTATATCTATTGATAGCTATGTTTGTATAATTCTCTAATGATAATGGAATATTAATACTACCTGTTTTATATTCAGGACCAAATACATATTCTTCACTCGTCACATCAATGTAAGGAGTACCAACACCACTAGTCATAAAATAACTACTCTCACCAACATCACCACCAAAGTTTAATTCCAAAGAAACGAATGACCCAGTTGTTCTAACAAAATCAACTTTCCATTCACTACCAGAAATTAAAGTATATGATGGATTTGGTAATTCATCCGGCTTTACTCTAAATTCAATACACGCTGGATAGTTTCCAGTTGTTGGTGCTACTTTCCAAGGTACTTTAATATTAGAACTACCATTCTGATTTAAACTACCCGTCAAATGAATTGCAGCGGTTCTATCATCAAAAGTAAATTTGGTTGTTGCATCCTTAGTTGGGTCTTGCGGTCCACCAAATTCCATTATTGTCAACATAGATTGGGGTACACCATAACAAGCCATAATAGCTTTCATAGCTCTACCAGTTCCTTTATGTTTTAAAATATATGGAAGGTTATTTAATATTCTTCTCCAAACTTGATTATTTGCTTCATCAAGAGGCATTGAATATATTTTATTTCCCTCTTTATTAGTACCATATACATGCTCCCAAAGGAAATTTGAATTAAATGCTCGTTTAGTATCCCATCCAAATGATTCCAATACAGGACCAACAATAGTATTTATTATATTTTTTGATTGAAGTTCTCCTACTTTTTTACTATCTCTAAGAGAGTTTATATAAGTCCAAATTATATCAAAGTGCTGACCTATCATATCTAAGAATACAATAAAATCGTTATTATTATAATCTTCTTGTATAAACAATGGAAGATTATTTACTAAATAATTTGTATTATATGTATCATAATATTCAGCAGATGCAACTATTGTATTATACCATAGTTTTGCCTCATCGGTGTTTGTTAAATAGTTCACCTTTCTAACAATACTATCTGGGAATGTGACATCAAATTTTGGATATGCTAGACTATTCGTAGAAGTATAAAGATATTTTTCAAATCCATCAAAATTTTGTATTATATTATTTATTTTGTTCAATAGAGCACCAGATTCATCAATAGAATATTGAGAATATGTTATAGGTATTTCAAATTCCACACTTAAAGAATCTTCTGTGTTTAAAATTTCATTTCCTTCTATTTCAGGTGTGAATATACCTAAAGCATCTTCGGTTAATACATATCCTACATTGTATGTTTGTTCTGTAATTAGTTGGTATTCTTGAATATATTTTTCAAGTATCCCAAGTTTATACATAAAATTATTTACCCTTTCTTCACCAGACCCAAAGTTTACATAATTGCTCCACACATATTCAGAACCACTTACATATTCTATATTTAATTTACTAGTATCAATTCCTTTAGATTGTACATAGTTATTATATAATATATTAGATGAATATGAACCACTTGCTATTAATTCATCAAAAATTTGATAACCAATTCCGTTATCAACTTCTAAAGAAAAATTAGGTCCTTTTAATGGAGGACAAACATCGCTTGTATCACCAACTAATCTTATAGTATCAATTATTGGATTTGCTAAAATTTTAGAAATCCAAACTTGTTGATTTGTTTGTATTGAGGTTGGTAATGGTTCGTATAATTTTACTATTAAAGAATTTTGACTACCAGTCCAAGTTGTAATTAATTTATTATCACCTTCACCAAAATGTAATAAATGGCTTAGGTATTTGGAAGTTTTTTCTCTTAATAAACTTCTATCAAATTGATTTATAAATCCTTCAGCTATTCTATTAATAGCTACATTTCTTGGAATTGTATAATTGCTTTTTACAAATTTAATTGTAATAAATTCTTCTTTACCAATAACAGTTTCAATACCGCTAATGTTATATGGTATTAATTTTAAATTAAATACAATATTATTAGTATCTTCAGCTACATTATCTCCCGATAATTCTAATAATTTTTTTACATTTAAAGATATATTTCCACTGGATTGTAGTTGTGTAAAATTAGTACCATTATACAATCTAACATAATCCGTATTAATTGATTCGTATGATATTTTAAAATTAACATCAGTTCCGGCAAAATCCGGTCCAAACAATTCAGATGGGTATGATATATTTCTTATATCAGGTATACCAACATAAGCTTCGTTTACAACATTTAAAATAAACTCAATAGGATTACCATCACCTTGAACACCACCCAATCCTGCTAATGTTCTTTTTGTTGTAGATGGTACTAATACTACTCTATATTTTCCTATATTTTGTATGGCTGCTGCCGGTATTGCTACAATTGCCGAATTAGCATCATCTCTTAAATTAGAATATTTATAAACGCTATCTCCTATATAAATTGATATATCAGATACCGCTCTATTTTTAAATACACCAATAGGTATATCTACCTTTTCGTTTATATTGTATTTTTTAACTCCTTCTTTATTTACAAAATCAATTAATGGTATTATTTGTCTTGTAGGAGTATCTATTGTAGTTATTGATATTTTTTTATTGGAATCTGCTTCAAATGTTAAAAATACACTTTTAGGTGTTACTAAAAGACCAGTTGGAGAATCTTCCAATTCAGGTAATATTTCTTCAGGTGTTCCATCTGCATTAATTACCAATATTTTTGATATTATATATTGTGTTATATCAGCTGATGAAATTGATATTTGTGTTCCAATTTTTTCTGTGTAAGTATATACTTTTTGAACCGTTAATGTATCGCTTGTTGTTCCATTTGAATATAAAACAGAATCACCCATGCCATCTATTTCAATTGTAATAGTTACATTCTCACCCAACACAGGTGTATCGATAATTTCATTGGATTTTTCTAAATTAAAATCAACATCAATTATTTGATTTGATGCATTATATGGAAACGTTTGTATTACATCATCTTTATAATATTCAACTATTACTTCAAATGGAGGCGTATTTGTATATATTGGTTCATTATTCCCAACTAATGGTTCATTGTAGTTTGGTAATAATCTGTTTTGATAACCAATTAAACTATCTCCTAAATTTATATTAAAATTTAAATTACTAAAATTAAAATTTAAATTAGGTACAGCTCTAAATACATATTTTTCATTTGATTTAAATCCAAGTTTATTAACAGTAATAATTTTGCTTCCAAATTTTAATAAATCATTCAGAGATACATCTAACTTATCTGTTGTTGTTTTGAATGTATTTTCTGCGTTTACATATATCTGAGCTTCCTGATTTGCTTTTATGTTTACTATTAAATTAGTATTTGCGTTTATTGTACCATACGCATTTGGATTTGTTGTAATAGGAATTATTACATCATTTGGAGTTGATACTACACCCCCACCACCACCTCCACCAAAGGACACAGATGAATCACTAATACTATTAAGTGTACTTGCAGGATTTGTTCCCTCTAACGAAAAATCATCCCCGAATATTCCATAATTTGCTTCTGCCATTACTTAATAAATATTTTATTGTATATTTTGTCTATCTGCTAAATTACCATCTACTACTCTTTCTCTACCAAAACCAGTTCCGAAATCTCTTTCAACGAAGCCACCTCCTCCGCCACCTCCCCCACCACCAGTAGGTGTTTCTATTATAATAGGTAATTCATCACGTTTATTGTCAACCGGTGGTTTCTCTATTGTTATTATTTCACCAGTTGTTGGGTTTTCTTTCTCAACAGGAAATGTAATTTTAGATTCGGGTTCTGCTATTGGGGTTTCACCTTTTAATTTTTTTATAAATCCTAATTTCTTTTCATTTTGTTTTGGATTTTCAATTGTTACAATTTTCAATTCAGGTAATTTTGTTTCAATTTCTATATCAGATGATTTTGATTGTAATATCGCAGGTGCACTATCCAAACTTTCAATTTTTGAATTTATGGAAGTTGAATTTAATTGCTCATCTTTTTGAGTTAAGTAAAAATTAATTGCATTAACAATCAATTCAGATAATCTTTTTATTATAGTATTTTCTGCTAATTGTAATCTTGGTTTTGTTTTTCTTGGTTTTCCGTAATTAAGGTCTTTTATATCAGATATTCTATTTGTAAATTCATAGTATGCGGATTCTACAAATTTTTTATGAACACTAACAGTGAATGAATCAAAATTAGAAATTTTATATTCCGTTTTTAATTTCTCATACCATCCCTGCCCATAAGTATTTTTTATAAAATCATCTATTACACTTGAATTAATTGATTCTACTAATTTTAATGCATTGTAAATAATATCACTCCTAAAATCACCATTGTTATAAAATATACCAAATCGTTCTCTTATATCATCTATATTTGGACTTTTTTCTAATGGAAATAATCTAATCTCTGTTCTAGTTGGTGATATTTCGCTAATCCAAACTTTATCATCCAATTTGTATGAACCAAGTCTTTTATTAATAAGAGATATTTGTGTTTTAAATAAACCATTTGCATAACCAGCTTCTTTTATCAATCTCTCAACATCTATAAAATATTCAGATGGTAAGTTATTTTTAGTCATTACCGTACCTTCAGCTAATAGAAAATAATCATTTATATTTTCATTTGTAAGTGATATATATCTAACCAATCCATTATCTTTTTGTGGTAATTGATTTTCGGAAAAATCATACATAATAAATTCAATAACATCATCTTCACTTAATCCAAAAAAAGACTGTAAATCTCCCTGCTCAAATATATTTCTATCATTTGAGTTGATTCTATATGCTTTATTTTGAATTATTTCTTTAAAATTCTTTAATCCGGATGCTGCCATAATTTATTTTTTTATTAACCACTCCAACTAGTTCCAACTTGCTTTTGAATTGCCACTGCTAATGTTACACTTGATTTTTGTGATTTTACGTTTAAACTACCTTTATATGCAGTATCACCTAAAAGTGTAACACCAGCTGAAGGTCTGAAATCATCTATTTTTGATGGAATTGTTTTAACCGTCAGTAGTTTAGTTTGTTTTGGTTGTAAAGTAAATGATGGTATCTTTTCAAATGAACCCAATGTTTGACCAGCTTCTTCAAATGTAATTGTTATTGGTTCTTTTGAGAAATTATAAACTTCAAGATCAGGCCCATTAATCCATTGGCCATTACCATCATCTTTAGCCCTAGCTCTATAAGTTAAATCACCATATTGTGCTTCTCCCTTTTGAACACTCTTAACAGAGAAATCCATACCCACTTTAGCACCTTCTGCAATCTTAGCTTGTTTACCTTCCAATATTTCTTTATATTGGTCATTTTGTTCTTTTAATGATTGGTTACGAGCCGTTAATGATACTCTTTGAATTGCTTCTGCAGTTCCTTTTTGAATAGAATTTTGTAAATCAACAACTACGTTAGATATTTTTACGTTTGCCTGATTTAATTGATTTTCAAATGATGCTACTAATATTTTTTGTGCATCAACATCAACTCGTAAACTTTCTGAAACTATTTCAAGTTCACTAACTTTTGCTGTTAAATCTACCACAATTGTATTTAATCTAATTACTTCTTCCGTTAAATCAATTACCGATTGAGTTACTTCATTATAAATAGGTCTAGGAACATCATCATCTAATGGTGGTGGCTCTACTGGTATTAATTCAAATATTCTAGTATCTACGGATTTTATTAAATCATTTTCATTGTATTTAGGATTTGATAATTTACCAAAAACAACACCATCTAATTCATTTCCATCATTAAATTGATATGAATTTACACTTGTTTTAGACACGACTAAAGACCCACTTTTACTTATACCATCAAGTAAACTCAAATTTTTTAATCCAGATGTTTTCAATCCTGCCATATTAATTACCTAAAATAGTAAATGTTAATTTATCATCGTAATATTTTACATCACCATCCATATCAACTTTAAATTCTAATTTGTAAACTCTACCAGTTTCCCAATTAGATAAATTTAAATTTATATAGTTTCCATCGGAATCACAACTAACTTTTGAATATTCGCTAAATGGAACTATAATATCATCCGAAGCAAAATCTTTAATTTGATAATATGTTGTTTGTGGAAGATATTTTATATCACTATATGAAAATGAATTTGTAAAAGTTTTTACAGGATATAATTCTCTACCCACTACCCTTATTTTTGGAATACTATTCTTTTTATATTCACTTTTGAATGATTTAACACTAACCTTAATATCATTTGAAGTTAATGCGGATAATGAACCTGTTATAAATGATTGGTCATCCCAACCTATTCTAACCTTTGGCTGATATATTGTAAATGTTTCTTTACTAAATAATCTTAGTATTCCATAATCTTGCGTATTACTTTCTATATTTTCAGGAAACAATGTTGAGTTAGCAAATTTTAGCATTAACCCATCATTTGGAATAGAACCGGTCATCCAAAGTTTAAGCATTGGTTTTACATCCATATCAATATCACCTCTTTCATAGTTGAAATTTTGAGATGCACTATATTGTGTCCACCAAGTTCCACCACTACCATCGTTTATACTTGCAGTAGTATATGAATTAAAATCGTTATCTAACCAATTTAATTTAGTATCACCTTCTCTATAATTCCAAGTTACACCTTTTGTAGTTATTGTATCAAATCTAGTACCGATACCCATTTCCCAACTTCCAGATATTGGGTTTGCATAAATTGTATATTCTAATGGTATTTCTTCTGATTGAGATTCTTTTAATAGCAAGCGAGCATCAGCCATACCAATTGTACCATTGTACAATGATTGGGATAAAAATCCTAAATCAAACTTAAGTAAAGCATGTGACACATCTTTTACGTTACCATAGTAAACTTTACTTACTTCTAATATCTCATCAAGCCCAGTATTTTGATTGGGTTGTTGTAGATAAATCGATGCATCTTTGGATGCTGTTAAAAAATAGTATGCCATTAGCGTGCCCTCCCTTTTATATCTGAATTAGGAAACTTAACTTCAAAAATAGAAGGGTCCAATGATGGATACACCACTTTATTTTTAGTTGCTGCTTCTATATTATATGAATTTGCAGAATATTGACCTCCGCATTTATTAACTATTTGAAGTCTTGTAACAGAAGATACACCTTCAATGTTTGCAAGTAACACTTCTAGTTCACTTAAATTAATTGTTTGATTAAAAGTCCAATTATCTATATTAAAATATTTTTGCAATTCTAATATACATTTGGTAACTACTTCTGATTTGTTATCGTTTCGATTACACACTACTTCAAAATCAACCCCAATATTTATTATAAACCCATCCGAAAAATTAACACCATCCGTTAATATTTTATATTCGTTTAAATATGTTTTTAAGTTTTCCTTAACTGCTCTATTAATTGGAGATAATCTTCCAAAATTATCCAATCCTAGCATATATAGGTTTATAGCAAATGGATTATTTTTTTCATTTTCATTTGAGGTTTTACCAATTAAAAATTGTGTAATTTCTGAAGTAACTGCTGCTCTTGTCGGTTCACTTGATTCAGGTCTTTCTATAAATCCCATAACCAAATCGGTAAATTCTTGTAAAACATTTGGAGATGCTAATATCGATGATGGTGAATTATTATCTAATTTACCATCAGCAGTTGCATAACATTTAGAAATTGCCCCATATTTTGTTGGCATTGATAATGCTCTTATTTGATAATCTTTTGAAGTAACTGCTCTATTTTGTGAACCAAAATTACCTAAAGCATTTTGTCTAATTTCTTCAATTGTTTCAGGACCTCTACCACCGGTTGCTGGTATTTTGTTTGTAACTGCTATTGAATTTTTTAAACTATTATATGTTCCTATTTGAGCTGTATTTAAATCAGAATACTCATTATCAAATTCAATAGATGTTATTTTTGTAAGTTGGTCAGATTCTACGTTAGAGGCCACACCACCACCTGTGTAATATTTTACTGTAATTGTTGTGTTTGATGGTGATATACCATAAGCTTTTGTTTTTAGGAAATTAGTTGGGTCAAATGATTCTTCTAATCTACTAATAGAGTTTGGTAATCCTAATCCAACATTTTTAAGATTTGGAATTAATTGTTCATCATTTGCATTCGGGTCACCTGCTCCAAATTGTATAGTTGTAGTTAAATCAGCGTTTACTTTAGCTACAAATCTTCTTGGAGTTTTTAAAGTTTTTAAAATAGAAGGAACACTTTCTTTAAATTGAGCTAAATCAGGATCATTTAATTCGCTGTTAGGGTAATCTAAAAATACCATTTCTTGTGCTAAATAAGGTACTTCATAATATTTGTTATTATTAGAATCTCTTACATCATATACTTCTATTATATTAGTATTTTCCAAAGTTATATTTGCAAATGGACTATATGAACCAAAATCAAAAGTAGCTTCTTGTGGAACTGCAGATATAGCTTGTACATATTTTTTAACAAGATATAGTGTAGGGTCTCCTGTATTTGCATCTCTTTTATATATTGTAATTTCTCTATTACTATTATCTTTAAAATCTATAACATCTGTTGTTATAAACTTTATAGATTCATCTTTAGATTCGATTACCATTCCCTGCTTTATTCTCAACAAATATTTACCATCTATGATGTTAGATGCACCAATTCCAACCGCTGGTACAAGTTGATACACTTCTATTGTTGTTGTTGCTGGTGATGTTACCTTTGGTTTATATCCTAAAAATTGTGCTAATGCTATTACATTTTCTTGGTCTTCAGCTGTTGTTAATAGTGATTCTTTAAACGTATCATCTACATAATAAGAAAGAACATCTCCTATATAAGATGCCATTTCAATAAACATCATACCCGGAGATGCTTCCGTAAAATCCGTATTTGTTTTTGGAAAATATGTTTTTGCAAACTCGATAAGATTATCTTTAAATGCAGAAAAATCTTTATTAAGATACTTTATATCTTTTCCGCTATATGTTTTATTATTAGGTAATGAATTCATATTATGGTGCTATTTGTTGTACGTTAAATGATACCAAACCAGAGTTACCAGTATTTCTACTTCTAAATTTCAATGATATATTTACCGAATTTTTATCTTTATTTTCGTTACTCATATCAACATCAATTTCTTCAATACTTACATTTGGTATATATCTTTCAACCGATTTTGTTATTATATCTTGAATTTTATCTTCAAAGTCTTCCGTAATTGGTTCAAATAATAATGTCTCTACACCTGCACCAAATAAAGGATTCATCAATCGTTCTCCTCTTTTTGTTAATAATAAATTTTTTATATTAGATTTAAGTTGGTCTATTTCTGTATAATTTTGCTTAAACGCAACAGTTGCTATTTGAATTGGTAAAGCTAAACCAATTGCATAATCTTCATAATCTTTAGTCTCTAATAAAGGTTTTCTACCTAATATAATTGCCATTATTTCTTCTTAAATCTTTTTACAAGTTCAGAATAATCTCTATTCAATGCCTTATCCAATTCAGCTACTCCGGTTTGTACACCCAATCCAGTTGGTTGAGGTCCTCTAGCTAAATCACCATAACCCATTTTCTCAGCTATTGCAGTTCTACCTAAAATTGAACTCATATCACCTTGTCCAAAATTCATTGTTCTGAATCCACCATCACCATTTACAGGTGCCATTGCGGTTTCATTTAGAATTTGGTTAATCATAGGGTTTTTACTAAATTGTTTTGTAGGTGCAACTTTACTTTCAATAGATTCTACTAAAGTTTCATCTTCCATCATAGCTTTTGCCATTGATAATCCAGTACTTTTTGGTTTAGCAGGTTGTTTTCCTTCTGCTATCATTTTTTTCATTTCAGTCCTTACAGTTTCCTTAATTAATGCAGGTAATTGTTCTTTCAATTCCTCTTTTATTAGGATTTGTATGGCTTTTAATAGTTTATCAGTATTCATACTTCCTTATTTGTTATGTTTATAAATATTTGAATTGTTATTTTTGAAAATTATGAACTGAATAGGGTTGCTTCCTCTTTTCTTCTCCTAACTAAACCTGGATATAATTGACCTGTTTTTGCCCCTCTAGTTGGTCCGTTTAATAATCCATTAGCTGCACCTGCATAATCTTTATTTCTTATTGATGCTGCTATACCTGCTTTTAAACTACCACAATTATAAACAAAACTCAAAAGAGCTGCTCTTTGTTTATTATTCAATGCTTCAAAATCTGCTTCAGATATTTTATAATCTTCACTTCCCACTAATCTAGCTTTAAATGTTATAGAAACTTCATATTGTAATACCTTTAAAGCATTTTCTACAGTTGTAGTATCCCCATATTTAACAGTTCTTATTTGTCCCGTTGAAGGGTCTAATATTTTACTAGTACCAAATCCAAGTCTTGGGTCACCCTCATCATTTACTGCATTTTTTGAAAACCCTTCATTTTTTCCTATAAATTTTGCAGCTAAAGTTATCCAATCTGCACTTAAATCTAATGCACCCAAATCTACGTTTATAATATCACCACCACCGCTACTAAATCCACCACCACCACCTGCTCTAAATCCAGAAACAAATGGTTTACCAGTACTAAAGTTATCTGCGGATACAATTACTCCAGAACCTTGTATTTCAAGTTTAGGTCCTGCCAAAAATTCAGCAAGTTCTTTATCTATTTCTTCGTCAGTAGTTCCATTTGGAATGCTTTCTTCTGCTGTTGGTTTTACAGATTCTTGCTCATCCGCATTTTCTTTTGGTACAAAATCATCTTCCGTAACAATGGTACTTCGAGTTGATGGTGAAATAAAATATCCTTTCCAATTTATAATACCAGGTCCCGGTACTTGAACTGGTGATGGTGGAGGTCCTGCTGCATATAAAGATACAGTAGATATAACACCTTCCACACTATTCAAATGATTGGTTGCGTATGATATAAATTCATCTACGATTAAACCTGTATTATTTGTTGGATTTATTGCTGCCATATTATTAAATTCTTACTATTGCTTGAACACATGCCATATTTTTAATACAATGTGATTTAATGGATTTACTTTTGTTACCATCAACACCCCACCAAAATCCTCCATCAATTTTCCAAAATATTCCTATATGATTTGATGCACCATCATTATCACCTTGCCAATCATAAATTATAGCATCACCCGGTTTAGGTACATAGTTTTTATTCTCAGGAGCTTTCATATCCACATATCTGCCTGTATCAATTGCCCATAATGTCCATTGTGGTACGCCAGGCCAATAAAAATGTCTTGCTGTGGTTGATACTTGTCCTTTATAATTAGGACTAAATTTAAGTAGGTTTTCAACATCAAATCCAGCTTCTGCCCACCAAGTTGTAACCGTACACGCACACCAAGGAAATCCAGTTTTACCTCCCCACTTACCATTTCCAAACCCCTGTATTTGTATAATACGAGGGTGACCTGTATCTTCTCCTACTTCAACCACATTTTGCCCAGCATCCCATAATGCAATTTCTACAACTTTTTGACCAACTGTAGCATTACCACTAAAATTGTTAAATGGTACATACGGTGCTCCTGAATAAGAGCCTCCTCCGCCTCCAATCCCACCACCTGCTTTAAATCCAGAAACAAATGGTTTACCAGTACTAAAGTTATCAGCAGATACAGTTACTCCAGACCCTTGTATTTCAAGTTTAGGGCCTGCCAAAAATTCAGCAAGTTCTTTATCTATTTCTTCTTGAGATTGTGGTGTAGTTGGTGTTGTAGGTGTAGTTGGTGTTGTAGGTGTAGTTGGTGTTGTAGGTGTAGTTGTTGGTGTAGGTGTAGTTGTTGTAGCTGGTGTTGTAGGTGTAGTTGTTGTAGCTGGTGTTGATGGTGTTGTGGGTATAGATATACCAGGAACTCTACCTAATATTGCATCTGCAACAGGAACTTCTGTATTATAATCTCTATTTTCATCTAATATACCTGTAAATTTATTTATTGCATCTTTTACTGTTGTTGCTAGTAATATTTCATTTTCACTAATAAATTTATTATACTTTTCTAATTCTATTTCTAACGATTCTTGATATTCTATTCTTTTTTCAGGAGTTAATTCTTCAGAAACATTCACATTTGGAGATGATGTTGGTTGTTGCCAAATACCAGGATTTGTAACTATATTTTGAGTTACACTTAAATTTACAGTTGCTTGTATAGCTGGTGTGATTGGTAATGGAGATGTTGCCATAGTAGCACCTGCCCAATATGCTTTAACACCAGCACCCATTTCTCCAACTAAATCGTATGGTGTAGGCGAATTAACACCTTTTTGTAAAGCAGAAATAAATAATTGTTTCATCATTTCTACATTTCCGTTCACTAATGGAATTTTATGTTGCGTATCAAATCCTCTTTTTACCGCAGCATCATATTCTTTGGCATACGATTCAGCAACAACATTTATATCAGCAATTCCTTCTGGACTATTTGCTACTCTTAATATATTTTGTTTAAACGTTTCCCAAGACATTTATTATAATTTTTGAAGTCCCCAACTTACTAAATTTGGATATTCTGCTTTATAATTTTCTATAAATAATTCTACAGCTCTTTCTTCAGTAACTTTACCTTTAAAAGTAAATGCACCAATTGCATCAACGTATCTATCTCCTTCATAAAATCCAACATTAATTCTTTTACCATTCCATTCGTATTTATATGCCAATTTTCCTTTAGGTGGTGCGGGTTTTGGTGCCGGTGTTGTTACAGGCTCTGCTTTAGCGTATTCAAATTTCTTTTCTTCTTTTTGAAATGCTTTAGGCTCAGGTGGTGTTTTTGGTTTAAACTTTTTAAGTTCTTTAAATGCTGGCTTCTTTGGAAATTTTGGTAAATCCGGAATACCTAAAGAATTTTTTAATCCTTTTAATAATTCACCAACATCACCTTTTAAATCCGAAAAAGCTCCTGCAAGTTTTCCAGCAGCTGCATTAGCTTGTCCAGTTGCTGCATTAGCCGCTCCCTTTGCTGCTGCTTTTCCTTCTTCCGCTTTACCGGCCGCTACTCTTTTATTTGTATTATCTACCATTATGCTGTTTGATTTAATTTACTAAGTATATCATTTAGTTTTGAATGTATCTTTCCAAAATCAGGTTTGTTTTTAGGTCCTATTGCGGTTGGTCCTGATGGCGTTAGGAATTGCATATCTCCAATAGCTTGTATTAACTCACTTAGGATTTCAACTAACTTTTGTCCTTTAACCATAGGCTCTAAATCCTTACTACCTAAAAATACAGAACCATTTCCAGCAAATATTTGAAAATCTCTATCGTTTGTTACAAAACTTATATTATCATTTACACTAACATTCATACCAAGTCTTGTATCAACTGAAAATTGTCCATCTGATATAAATCCAACATTACCTTTTGCATAGAACATCATTTCCGCATTTTTTGCAGATAGGATAATTCTACCAGAGTTTATTAGAGCTTGCTCCCCTTTTAAAATTTCAGGATATGGTTTAAATGATTTTGGTTGTGTTTGAAAATCAGTACTACCTTTACTATCTATTGTACCAGGAATAAATGGTAATACATATTCACCTGAACTTAATACTATGGATGAACCATCTCTATTTATATCTTCGGCTATACTACCAGAAGTTGCTGAATTTATTTGAGTTAGTGGTGATTCACTATTTCTAATAATTAAATTAGGTGCAAACGATTTTGCTGGATTGTTGAATGCTGAAAATCTTATACTTTGTCCAAATCTAGATTCAATAAGAGTATCACCTTCATATAATGTTAATCTATGTATATTTACTGGTCTAAAATAAGAACCATATCCATTATAATTTTTGGATGATACTCCATCCGAAGTACTTCTAGCAGTATTGGTAGTTGCAACTTTTTCATAATTTTCAAGTTTATCGTTTTCCGAATACTCTTTAATATCATTATCAACTCCTCCAAACTTTTTTGTTATTGTATCGTACGCACTACTTAAGTTTTTATTACCAGATACATCCGATGTTATTCTTGTATAAAAATATCTACTACCAACTTTTGTAATAGAAACCAATTCATTTTTTAATGGTAAATCTATAAAGTTTTTTTCAAATGGATATGCGACTGGTAATTGCGTATCATCCACTGCTATAAGAGGCGATAACATTCTAAATGTTACCCCACCAATATCACTAGCATCTTTGTATTTAGGATGTGTACTATCCAATATAATACTATAAACAACAGCTGTGTTTTCTGTTGTTTGTATTGTATTTGATTGTGATGTTGACTGATACCTATTGCGCATATTATTTCATTTTCTTTTTTAAATCTTCCAATTCAAATTCTAAATCATCTACCCTTTCTACCTCTTGCTTAGTTTCTTCTAATTCTTTGAGTAGTTGATTTTTTTCAAATTCAGTTAAGAATCCATCCTGTCCTTCGGTTTTCTTCTCTGATGCTATAATTTTAGTTGCAATTGTTGCAAGTTTAACCAATTGGTCATCGTTCTTTACAGAACTATCAATTAGTGAGGATAGGATAGGTCCTACGCTTGCCACATCACCAGCATGCTTAATCATCTTTTTAAGTTCTTCTATTAAAGCACTTATCTTTGATTTTTTTGATAACTGATTGTTATATATATCCTCAAATAGAGAACTTAGATTCTTTCCTTTAAATAATTCGAATTCTGTTGACATATTAATATATTTACATTTTGTATGTATATAAATATGATTCTATTAAAATGTTGAAATTAAACTGGGATTACTTCAATAGTAATCTTAGGTTGGTATCCGTCAGGTAGTTGTCTATTAATACCTTTGAATTCGTTTACTTTGTTCTTAAAGTATGTTATTTGTAATACCTTATCGGTTAGGTTCATTACAGTTTGAGATGATGTAGACATCTCTTTTGTATCTCTTTTCATATTCAATTGAGGTCTTTTTGGAAAGTATTCTTTTCTCATAGCTTGTGCTATTCCTTTCCAATCTTCTACTTTATCAACCGATTTCTCTGCTGATATTTTTCTCATTTTTGAACTTAAATATTTTTCACCATGTGTATATCCGGCATCGGTAAACATGTGTCCGTGATTTGTACGAACAACAGGCGATTCTGAATTTTGAAGTTTAACATCAGGCTTATGCTTTGATGTAGTTTCAATACTAACCATGTGTTTTGGTGATGATACAAATGTATGACCTTTAAGAGATAATCCACTCTTACCCTTATATGATAGTGCAGCTCTTACTGCATCCATTAGAGTAGGTTGCTTAATAATGTTTCTCATCTTATCACCATCAGGTCCTGGCTTTCCAGCTTTTTTTACAAGCTTTGCTTCAGCTTCATCATGTCCAACTAATAGTGCGGAGTTTACAACACCAATTCCATTTTCATTTAAACCTTCACTCCAATCAGTTATTAAATCATGCAGATATGCAACTTCCACACCATCGATAATAGTATGTACAATTTCTAAAGATGGATTATAAGCTCTATCTCTATTTTTAGCTAAGATGAACTTATCGTTTATTTCTTTAGATACAATAATGCACTCTGAAAGTTTCATTTATTATGCTATGTATGCGTTTAGTTCGTAAGAATTCTTCATACCATATACTTGGATATGAAGTTGCTTTCTTTGTAACTTACCATCTTTAGTTAGTTGTATGCTAAATCTATTTGTTTTACCTTCCGATGGTTTACGAGGTCCCATTCCTATTTTTGTAAAAGAATCATCATTATCTATTTCAAATCCTTTCTTCTCCGCATATTCTCTAGCTGCTTCAATTGCAGATGTGTATGATTTATGATATACTTCGTAAGGTGCTTTTGCTTCGTTTACCGATTCCTTAATTCCCATTGCTCTTTTAATAGAATCTTGAGCATCAATTACAGCAACTTCAACTTCTTGTCTATCAGCTCTTCCTCTTTTATAATCTGATTCTAAATATTTTAAAGACTCCACTTCATCCTCTATATAGTTAAAATCTTTTGAGTTAATTTTAGATTTATTTGCTTTTATAAATTTAGATAAATCTTTATATGAAGTTAGCTTTTCAATATCTTTTTTAGATATATCTTCGTTTACCGATTCTCTTACAAACTTTCCATCTTTATCGGCTACATAGTAAGCAACCATATTATATGAACCACCTCTTTCCTTTTCAAGTTTTTCTACTGCTTTCTTAGCATCTTTATATGATGAATAGGAATCTTTAAAAACTCCTGTACCTTGCCCTCTACCTTTATTATATCCTACATGATACAATCCTTCGTTTAGTAAATCTTTTAGCTTTATCATATTAAAACGCTTTATTTAATTCTTTAGCTGCATCATCTCCATACTTTGATTTGAATTTATCTGTCAAATCTTTTAAAATGCTACTTCTATATTTAGAAACTTCTGATGGCATAGAACCTTCTATATCATGTATTGTTTCAATTGCTTGTAATAATTTAAGAGCCTTTGTATTATTTAAAAATGTTGCCAATTCGATTACAGCACCAGTATGGTCATTTCTATCAGTCAATTTAGCTATCTTCTCTATAATTTGTGTAGTATCCCTTACTTCGTTTACTTTAGGTTTTCCGGTTACAATACCCATTAATTTTATCATCTTATTTCTTTACTTTAATTTTCCAATAAGTACCAAATCCAACATAAGGTGAGAATGAACCATTAGTTCCATCAACAGTTCTATTATTTACACCAATGTTTAAGTTATATATTTTATCCTTTTTAGTTTTAAGAATTAAACCAGCACCAACAGCTGATACATAATCTTCTTTGTTAAACCCAGCATTCAAACCATAATATAATTGATTTCTTGCAGGCTCTTTAACAATCATAGTTTCTTTGATAGTTCTTTGTTTAACACTTGCGTTGAAAGTTCTACCTAAGATTTTGTTTTGTGAAATTGTATCGGTTACAGCCACAGTTCCTAATGAATCAGGCAATATTAACACATCCTTATATAATACTTTTGAATAATAATCTTTTAATAGTGCAGCTGTATCAATTACCGCTGGAATTAGAACTTCTTTCTCTACAATTGTTTCGTGATATATGTCTTCACCTTTCTTAGTTACTACTTTGGTTTTCACAATATCAACGGTATCAATTTCGTGCTTAATTACTTCATATTTTTTACCCTCAATACGGATAGTTCTTCCACCTGGCATTACTCCACCTGGATTAAACCATTGTAAAAGGATGTAAATTACCAAAGCTGCTATGGCAATATTTTTAAAATTAACAAATTTTTTCATAAGACTAGTTTTTATGTGTATAAATATTAGTTTGTTCTAAAATACCATCTTTGACCCAATTTGGAAGTTGTGTAGTAAATTAAAGTTGGGCTCAAAGGTCATTGCACCTCTATATGATGTAGATAATCCAAATCTTTTACTTATTTTGTAGTCATATCCCAATCCTATAATTGCACCAGGCGTTCTACTTACAGAACTATTACCAGTCATTGTATTCCAAGCTATTGGGGATTGCATTACGAATATCTGTGGGGTTAATGTAACTTTTCTACTATATTGATATGGTTTCATCCAAAATCCAACTGCGGATGCACTTAGGGATACACTATATCCTCTACTACCCATATTAGGCATCATTAGGGTAATTATACCAACATTGTATCCAAATGTTCCGTACTTAGGGTGTGGTTTGATGTAGGTGTACCCATTAAGGTTCATTAGAGTTCCTTTAAGGTACGCAAATGTAGTTCCGTATGAATGTATTGCGTTTAGTTTACCCTCCTCGAAATCCATCTTAGTGATACCTCCTGATAGTGCAAATTGATTCATAGTACTCCAAATAAGTGCGGTAGCTGAATATGATTTATCTCCCATTAGAGATGATTTAGATACACCAACACTCATCATTACTGCATATCTACCTTCCATATCTTCAGTACCAGCCAAATCAGATGCCAACATCATTGGATTTGCCACTGCTTTCTTTTTTTCTTCTTTTTTCTTTTCTTCCTTCTTCTCCTCTTTCTTTTCTTCTTTAGATTCTTCCTTCTTCTCCTCTTGTTTATCTTCTGATTTCGATTCTTCCTTCTTTTCTTCAGATTTACTTTCCGATTTTGTTTCCTCTTTTGTTTCCGATTTTGTTTCAGATTTAGTCTCCGTTTTGGTTTCAGTCTTAGTTTCAGATGATGAAGATGAACTACTACCAGAACTGCTTCCAGAACCTCCAGAAGTACTGCTTCCTGATGATGAAGATGTAGGTGGTGGTGTAGAACTAGCTGATGAGCTTGCTGCCGTTGATGCGGAGGATGAAGCGGCAGAAGATGCTGATGAACTTGCCGCAGAACTTGCTGCAGATGAAGCGGCTGAACTTGCTGCAGAAGCTGCTGCAGATGATGCGGCTTGTGATGTTGCTTGTGCTACTGCATTAGTTACCGTTTGTTGAACAACCTGATTAGTTGGACACCCCATAGTTGAGTATGCCGTATATGTTGCGGTTATAAAAAGTTGAACTGCGCCCGCCATTACTTCTTGCGGTGAAAATACTCTTACCTGATTATAGAATGAAACTGTTGCGTACCCATTTGTTATTGTAGTAGTAGCAACTTTAATTTCACCAGTACATTTATCCTTATAAGTTTGGGTATAAGTTTGTCCTATCGCTTCCGTAGCGAATAATGACATAACAATTATCGTTAAACCCAATATCCATTTTTTCATTAAAAATTATTCAACCCAATACCCAATTGTGAATAACCTCTTATTGGGTCAGTATCAAACTTCAAACTAAACCATTTGAAATCTTTTATAAACCCAAATTTAATTGATGTAAAATTTGTATTTGATTTTGGGAAAGATATTCCACCCAAAGCATCTCTACCTTGGTATCTTAGAATTTCATTACCAAATCCAATCATACCATGTACTCCTAATTTACCAAATCTCTTACCAGCTCCCAAATATAATGTATGTTCTTTTCTGAATAGTTCATCACTAATAGGAAAATCTGCGGTAGCTATATTACCATAAGGAAAATATTGATTTCTATCTATATCATAAGTCATTACATAATCCATAATGAAATATCCCTTAGTTCCACCAATAGTTCCCCAAAAGTTAGCTTGCTTATTATTAGTTTTACCTAAACCAGCCTGAATTAATAATGGTTTTACTACAATCGTATCTCTTTTACCACCCTCATATACTCTAACTACACTTCTTCTCCTCCATCCATAGTTATCATACCAAATATAAGGATATGGTTGATACCATCCCCAA
>JACCDP011260395.1_pt1 | contig 33626 bp, 32 predicted proteins | sample 7445841 | NCBI WGS metagenome assembly JACCDP01 (sample SAMN15323441, study PRJNA562643) | freshwater metagenome | isolation source: river surface water | place: USA:Blue River Watershed | collected 2017-08-17 | reverse complement strand
CGGGTCTATTTCCTTGTGAGCCAGAAACAAAAACTACTTCTCCTAAATTTAGAGTAGTACCTTCGTTATTAAAAACTAATACAACATTCTCTTGACCTAGTTCTACATTTACATTTCCGCCCTTTAATATTAAGTCTAATGTGCCATAGCCATCATCCCAACCTAATTGACCTGGTGTCGTTACTGCACTAGCAGTAGTATTAAAATATATACTATCCGGATTGTAAATAGAACCGGTTATATTTAATGAACCGGTAATGATAACATCTTGCACTAGTGGCAAAACATATGATGCTGTTGCAGAGTATGATGCAGATGATACCGAACCTGTTGAAAGTAATATGTTAAAACTAGTACCATCACCTTTAGTGAAAGTAATGTGATTCATATTAGAAGATGCAGTCACTATTCCTAAAAGTGGAAGAGATGATGTTACTGCATATGAACTAGATAATGCTTGAGTTGCATATGATGCGGTTCCCTGCAATGAACCTGTTATGCTCGGAGCAAATAATGAATTTAACGCGGCATCTGAGCCAGATGTGATTACTTTTTTCCAATTAGGCATATTATATTCCTTGTATTGTGGTTAGATACATACACTTATGCCGTGTATATGCCTACTTCCTTGCGGCCAACAATAAATTTAATATAAATATCAAAATGCCGTAAAAATGCTATTTAGATTTTTCTTTTGGCGGTTGTGATGCTTCGTTAAGAAGTTGTTCTACTTTAAGTTGTAGTTGTGCAACAAATTGAGCATCAGCCCCTTTAATTGTAATTGAATCAAGGCCTGCGCGTAAAATTTGTAATTCTGGTAATGAAAACATAACTTATTTATTTTGTTAAATATTGTTGTTGTAACTTATATACTATACTATATATAGTTTCTACATGCTCACCTCGAAACGATGCATCTTTGATTAGTAAAAGAAGAGTTTCTAACTCTGCCTTATCTAAAGAAAAATCTTCCCCAGATTTTGAGGAAGATTCTTTAGTTTGTGATTTTTCAAATAGTCCCATAACTAATTAATATGAAATATTATGCATAAATCCAAATTTCCGAGTCATCAGTATCAATATGAATAGTACCTAAACCATATGTAGCGCCGCCGTAGATCGGTGCTGCACTTGCTGCTGTCTGACCCGTTCCTGTTTGAACTGCGCCAACATATACAATTGGATTAAATCCACTGCTAGCTGCATCAAATGATGAAGTGAATCCCCAACGAGTTGCAGTCGAATCATATCCAAATAATTCACCAACGTTTTGTGTTCCTTGCTGTACAACGATACCACCATCGCCCGTTGTATTCGAACCTGATGCAAATAATACAAATCGGTCAGCTACTAGCAAGTTTTGTGTGTTTTGGAATGATGCTGTACCTTGAACGGTTAAGTCACCTTGTACATTTAAATCATTGCTAATAGTAACATCACTTGGTAATCCAATTGTAATAGTGTTACCAGATGCGGTAGTTTCAATTTCGTTTGCGGTACCGGCAATTGTAAGGTCTTCTGTTTTAAGATCTATTGTTATACCATTACCATCCGAACCAGATACATTTAAGAATGTTGCAATTCCAGTTAAACCAGATCCATCTCCGGTAAATGACCCTGTGAATGATCCTGTGAATGTACCATTTTCCCAATCTACGGTAACTGTAGTACCGTCTGATTTGATTAATTGTCGATTAGCCCAATTAACAGAATTAGTACCGTTAGTAGCATCAAGTAAAGTTCTATTTTCTGTATCAATTGATGCACTACCGTTTCCATCAGCCCCTATGAAACCTTGATCATAAACATCTAATATTACAACACCGGATGTATTTTTTACTTGAAATACATCTGTATTAAATGTAATATCAGAACCAGTTATATTTACAGATCCTGTAATAGTTGTTGCACTATTAATATTGATTACACTTCCGTTGTCAGTAATATTAGAATTAACAAATTTACCATCTGTATCATTCCATTTCGTAACAGCGTTATCAGATAATTGAGCTGCCCCGGATACTGCTACAGTTACTGCACTTGCACCATTATATGAAAATGGAACGATACCTTCTCCTTGTGATAAAGAAAATGCATTGTTAGCAATTACACCTGTTAATCCTGATCCATCTCCTGCAAATGATCCAGTAAATGAACCTGTTAAATAAACTCCAGACTGTCCGTTTATTACATAATTTTCATCATTATTTAGTTGCGAAATGTTACTGCCCGAGACGACAACCTTTTTCCATTCTGCCATTTTATTTTATCCTTTTTTTATATAAATATATCCATCAATCTAAACCTACAAAAAAAGATGAAGAAGTAAAGTAAATTCCTCCATTAGGCGCTGGATTTGTTAATTCTACACTCTGCGTTGCTACAACAACTACACCACTTTGACTTACACTAAAAACAGTTTGTGTTCCATTTTTAATTAAAAAAATGTCAGTACCTGAGTTATCTACTTGTGCTGTAATGCTTCCGGATACGAGTCGATATGGTTCTGTTGCACCTAATACATACGATGCTGTAAGTGCATATGATGCGGAAATATCGTAAAGAAGTCCGGGTTTTAATTGTCCGGGTTTAAACTGCCTTGACATTATACCCACCTCCCATTTACTATAACTACATCGGTTGAATCTATATTGTATCCTAGTGTTGCAGTATCAAATACTATAGTTTGTGCGGATATATCCGATGGTGTCCATGTATAACAAACTTTATCAATATACTGTCCATTTATATAAACATCAAATTCATTTTTTGATGCTGTTGCTAATGTTACCGGATTAATTGCTGCTAATGCTGTAAGTGTTACTGTAGTAGAAGAAACATATGTTGCCAGTTCATCCCGTAAACTAATTAGGTATGAGAATATGTTCGGAGTTATTTGTACATTACCAGTAGGCGTAGATATTGTCCCAGTACCTGTCTGAAGAACTGATATAGGTACTTGTGTAGTATCAAATATTGTAGTATCGACAACGATATCAAATGATACTTTTTTAATTGAATACATTTTTCGTAATGTTGCTATTCTAGCTTCCTGTTCAGATAACAATGTTCCTTGTACGGTTAATGGAATTGATGCTCGTACTAAACGATCTTCACCGGGCGTATTAACTGTTTCAAATGTAATACTTCCAATTGCAGTTGCAAATCTATTACCCTCATTTCCCCATAGATACCTACCATATGGTAATATTTGATCTATAACATCATTTAATTGTGTAGTAAAGTCACACCATATCATCATATCATATTCAACTGTAACATATTTAGGAATATCTATTACATATATCTTTTCAGATGACTGCGGTAAATTAGTAGGAATTGGAAATAATTCATCTTCATACCGATTACGTTCATTATACTTTTGACGATGTGTTAGAAAATTATTTGAAGGAATTCTATTAACATCTAATGTTCGTAAATTATCTCTTTCAACTGCACTATTACGTTTTAACATAATTAATGGAGATTGAAGCATTCCTTTTTCATCACGTAAATACCCCAATCTACGTACATTGTCCCACTTTTCACCATTAGCAAAAATAACCGGTACTGTAATCAGTGTTTCTTTATCTGATATTTGCGGACGTATTTCATTATCAATATACCATTTAATAGCAAAATCAATATCATATAACGTACGTTTTGCTGTACGAATAACATCATCATCTCGTCTAGTTTGATGGGCACGATTTAAAACTAAATCCGGAGTTAAACCTTCAGTACGTACTGGCTGAGGTTTATTAGTTTTACGATCAATATTTTTTCTATTATATTTAGACATTATTGTTTGTATCCAAATTTATTATCGCCGCCGCGTCGTATATTTTTAATACTTTGAGCCGTTTGTCTAGTTGCATGGGCATCGCATAAAACAGAAACACTATATCCATGTTCTGTACCATTTGGCCATGTTTCTGGATTTTTACCTACAAAATACTGATTTGCATCGACATTATCAATTTCATAATATTCGTTATCCCAGAAAATAATATCTCCGACTTCTGGAAAAAATGTAGCTCGTTCTAATATATCTCTAGAAATTCCAAACTGTGCTGTTCTTGTATATGTATGACCATAATCATCCATTACGGCAGTCTTAGTTTCTTTAGTAATTAAACAAGGTATTAATATTGAATCATAATATGATTTTAATTCAGATTCGCCATATATATTTGAATTACTAGATTCAACTACAAGTTTGAAGAATTCTATTTCCGTGTCGATAATTGCATTTAATAGTTCCGCATTGAATGAAGCTATAAGTTTAGCATCACGTTTTCCTCCAAATAGTGCCATATTCTTATACTCCTATCCAACATAAATTTTTAACGGAACCTTTGCTAATATTTCATTCATTTGAGTAGCTTCTGCATTTTGACGAGTTAGCATCTGTTCTTTAGTTAACTTATCTAAAAATTCACGAAGCTGTGTCAATAATGCTTCTTTTTCTGTTTGTCCTTGTGATACTAATTCAGCGCCGTTTAGTGTTACTTCTGAATTTGGTATCGGAATATTAGAATATTTGCTACGTACGAATCCTAACATTTCTTTTGCTAATGCAAGAGCGTATTTAAATATCCAGGAACGCCCCATATCATTAATGCTACTGTAGTTTTGATATGAATATGGTATATTTGATGCGTCACTTACAACACCGTTTAAAAGTGCTGTATTGCCGAATAAAATTGCATCTTTACTTTTTTCTTCTTCAAATAAGTATTCAAACCAAACTCTAGTATAATGAAGTGATGATGCAGAAGATCCAGTGCCAACTGTCGGTATCGGCCAAAACTTAATATCATCACCGTGTATTTCAAATGTGAAATGTGATTTTCGTATTTGATCATTAAATTCAATTGCTTGCAGTCTCAATAAATCTGCATGTATAGGCATCATCATAAAACTTACAGATGGAGAAAATCCACCAAAATTAAATGAATCTAATAATTGCTGAGAACCTAACCCCGTACCTACAAATGGATCAAAATATCTAACAATAGCCGGTGGGGCATTATGTAATACTCGTCGAATTTCAATTGAACTACTATTAGATAATGATCCGCTTTCTAAAGCTAATGATGCGGAAACTGCTTGACGGATACTATATGTTTGTTGACCCGGTATAATATCAACAACGGCTTTTCTCCATTTTACACCTCCACCAGAATCTGCTTCAGTTCCATATGCTTTAGATAACTTAGTAATATATCCTAAAGATTGTCCTACATTAACACCGGTGAAACTGCCGCCTTGTAAATAACTAGATCCTGTCTGTACGCCTAATGTATTTACGAGATTATTAACAATATTAATTTGATTAATTTGATTTGAATATTCTATAACCGCAGATTCTAATGCTGTATAGAAATTTATATCTATTAATTCAATATCAGTTATTGGATATCCCATGGAATTTGCTGCATACTCAGCAAATTTGTCAGCTTGTGTTTGAAACAATAGATCTGCATCAAAAAATCCAAATGGCGTAGAACCAGTTGAAAACGAAGAACTTCCGGGCCATATTGGTCGATTTTCTGAATAATCCACAGTTTTTATCCTTTATTATAAATATCAATACTTTTCATTTAGTAGATTCAAAATTTCTTCTAAAGCTTCGTGTCGATGATTATCTGTTAAAATAATTTCATTGACCCATTTAGAATGTTTTATCTTAGGTACTTCATGAACCGCAGAATCATTATTAAATTTTAAATCTACTTGATAACGGTCTCCCGTTAATATCATTATACTATCCTTACCCAAACGAGACAATACCATTTGTAATTGTTGTTTAGTTAAGTTTTGAAATTCATCTACAATACAAACTGCATTATCAAATGTACGTCCACGGAAATGTGCTAAAGAAACTAATTCAATATTTTCTTCTTTTTCCATTTTATCTAGCAATTCTGGTTTATTATAAACTTTACGCATATTGCTACGTATAGGAACTAACCATGGATCCATTTTCTCTGCCAATGTACCAGGAAGGAATCCGTTATCCTCATTTGACACTGTAGGACGAGTTATTATAATTTTATTAATTTGTCGTTTGAAAAACATATCTAACGCAATTTGTACGGCTAATAATGTTTTACCAGATCCAGCTTTACCTATTATAAAATTAAACGGAGTTTCTAATATTTTTGTTTTTGCTGCTTTTTGTTCTTCTGAAAGTGAGATTGAAAATTTAATATCATTCTTTGGTGGAGTTTTTTCCTTGTTTGATAGTGCTGCCATAATAACCTTGTTTATAACTAATTAAAATAATTTTGTAAGAGTTGATTCTTGCATTGTCATATCCTTAAGTGTTTCTATTTTACCTAAACACATTTGACGAATAGCTTGAAATGTTTTTCTTGCCGGATATGGTGTCATTACTTTGATCGTAATTAATTCTTTATCTGGTCCTAAATCTTGTTCGATATGAACCATAAGTACTAAACGAATTGCACGAATTCTATCCAATACATCTACAAGGCGTCCGTCATATCTGATAATAGCTTGCATTGAGTATTTGTTTCTAGGTACTGCCATATATTATTTCTTTTAATATAAATATTCAAACAGTAAGAAAGGGTGACCGAAGCCACCCTTCTTTTTCATTCTTTAAATGTTTAAGTAAGTTAAACTAACTAACTATTAAAGAGTGTTTAATCCGTGTACGTATACTTTTCCGTAGAATTCTGGACGAACTACTTTCTTCGCGTAACGTGTCATGACACCTTTACGTGGAGTGAAGTTAACTGGATCGTATACAAGTGGAGTCATGATAAGTGGAATGTAAGGGCTAAATACAGCACCCGTTTCAAGGAACTGTGCTCCACGGAATCCCATAAGGATTACATTCTCTTTCATGTATGGGTTTTTGTAAACTGTGTAACGGTTATTGATTGCACCAATTTTTTGTACACCAGCTGCAAATTCCATTTTGTTACCATCTGTATCAGCAGCAAATCCTGGGATAGACTCAAGGATAGTTGCAACTGCAGGAGAAGTTACTAAGAAGTTAGCACCACCACGAAGTGTTTTTTGGTGAATCTTATTAGATACTTTTTGCAGTTTAGTACCAAGAGTCTGGAACCAACCACCTTGTGTATTATAGAATCCGTCACCTGTTGCAGTTTGTTGAGTAAATCCTGTACCGTTCCAGATGTTGTTATTTTTAGCTGACCAATACTCAGTTGTTGGAGCTGCTGCGATCAACATATCAAGGATTTCAAGATCGATTTCCATTGATACATACTCAGAAAGCATTGAAGTCAATTCAGCTTCAGCATCAATTGAATGGTAAGCGTTAAGGTCTTGAGCGAATTCAGGTGTCCAAACTGCTTTCAACTTACGAGTCTTAGCAACGATTGGCTCTGATTGCATTTCAAGGTTAATTTCTGGGATATCAATATCTGTACCTTGGTTAATACCAGATGTACCATATGCAGTACCTCTAAATGGATTTCTATCTTCAAAATCACCTCTAGAAGTATCACCAGGCTGTACTGAGAAGTTCAATACTGGAGCTTGTCCACTTGTAGCAGTATAGAATAATTTTCCAGAACCAAATGCAGATCCTGTTACGATCATTGTTACACCGTAAGAGCTATCAATTTTAGAGAATGCTTGTACCGGTACATATTCTGTTGAACCAGATGTTAATGTAAATGAACGAACTGCATATAAGTCAGCTGACGTTGGAGCAGTAAATGTTACTTTTACATACTGTGACAATGAACCTGTATAGTTTGAATCAAAATTTACATCAGACTCTAATACAGAACCAGTTGTAATAGTTACAACACTTCCGGTATTATTAATTGAATATCCGAAACGTCCAGCACCATAAAGACCTCCTGATGGATCGTCAGATGTTGTAGTAACACCGAACATAGAGTCATCAGCATTTGGAGAACCAAATGGATTACCTGTTCTGTTTAGGTTGTCATCATCAAATCCAGGTTGAGCTGTACCATATTTAAAGTCTAGGTAGAAAATAAGACCTGATGGCAAGTTCATTGGCTGAACTGAAACGAATTCTTTTGCAGCAAATTCAGCAAAGATACGACGTACTAATGGAAGTGCTACACCCGCCCACTCTTCAGATCCTTGTGCGGTACCTGTTTGTGATGCTTCTTTTACTAATTGACGTGCTTGGTTTTCAAGCAACTGGGACATACCAGCTTTTTCAGTTTCGGTACGAAGACCTTCTAATAGACCTGTCTTCTCCCATTTTGAAGCTAATGCTTTAGCTTGATTTCTTTGAACGAAATCATTTGTTTGTAATAAGTTTGAGATACTCATCGTTTTTTTCCTTTTTTAATTATAGCAATCCTGCTAATTTTTTCCATCTTTCGGCATATTCAAAACCTTCGTTAAGAATAGGAGCAGATTTAGGAGCCGTTGTTTGTGTTGCTTTAGAAGCATAAGACTCTTTTACTACTCTTTTCTTAGTTTCAGGACGTTTGAATGATTCAGCCAAAGTACTAAATACTAATTTTACTTCTCTTGTGTTTCCTGCACGATCAAAGTTTTCAATAACTTTCATCTTTTGTGCTTCAGTTAATTCAAAGTTGCGGAACAACTTGTTAGTGTAAAGAAGTTTTGCATTCAGAAGATTTACTTCATTAATGATTCCATTAAGATGTTTAACGGTACGATATGCTTCTTCCAATTCCGATTTAGCTTCAGCTAATTCATCATGAACTTTCGCATTACCATCTTCATCTTTTGCAGAAACGTCACCTTCAACATCCATATCTTCTTCACGAAGAATTGCTTCAATGATTGCATCAATGTCTTCTTCTAGCTCTTCATGTTCGTAGCCTTCTGGAAGATCATCTACATCTTCTACATCTTCTTCTGGTGCCATCGGTGCTTCCATGTCATCAATACCGCCTTCTAATTCACGAATGATTGATTCTAATTCTAGATCTTCATCCATGTCTTCATAGCCTTCATTGTACTCATTTGACATTTCTTCATCTGACATTTCATCTTCTGGTGCCACTGCTGCTTCTGGATTATCCATCGGTTCTTTAGACATGATATCAAATTCATCAAATTCTCCATCATCATTTACGTCGATCGATAAATCACCAACATCTGTTCCACCTATTGCTTCTTCACCATCTGCTACTGCACCCATATCAGCATCCATTGGTACGTCATCAGTAATTTCTTCGTCTTGGTCACCTTCAAGTTCCATACGAAGTTTTTCACCTAATACTCTTTGGATTCTTGGAGCGAAAGCTTCTTGAAGAGCAATTTTTGCGTTTGCTAATGCAGTTTCTTTAACAGTATTAGCATCGGCGATTGCTTGTTTTAGCAAATCTGATTTTGCCATTGTTTTCTCCTTAAATTTTGTTTTTGGAAGTAAGATTATTTGAAATCTTAATAGAATAGTTATAAATTACTAGACGCTATATAGAAAAGATTTTGATAGCGTATTCTTTTATATATATGAGCATGTTTTGAAAAACAGTAAAAAAGCCCCAACTTTTTTTGTTGAGGCTTAAAATTTATTAAATTTTTTTATTTATTATGCAAATCTCTTACATATTGAAGATATGCTGCATCCGATTTTTCTTTTCGTTTTGCTACACTTGGTTTTATAAATTCTTTGCGATCTTTAATTGTTTCCAATACATTCGATGCTTTAACTTTACGTTTCCAAGTTTTAAGTGCTGCAGCTAAATCTTCCCGTTGTGTTCCTACTACGTTTACTGCCAATGCATTGCCGGGAACAATCATTTGGTGTTGTTTTTGTTTTTTACTCATATATTGATATTTGGATTTTTTCTAACTGGTCTTTTACGTACTGGTTGTTCAGCTGGTGCTTGTTCTCCTTTTACATTGAAACGAAAATGTTTTATTTCTGGCTTCTGTGCAATGTATCCTTGAATTTTTTGTGATTCTGCTGCTGGATCTTGTCCTAATCGAAAATAAAAGTACCCAACTTTACCAGAAGGTGATATTTCTTTTTTCACAACCGTAAATCCTTTTTTCTCTACCCATTGTTGAATTTCTGCTGCTACTGATTCTGCTTCTGCAGGATCGCGAAGAACATATTCAACTCCACCTCTATAATCAGTAATATTATTTATTAATTGAGCTTCATCAATTTCTTTTTGATCAGTATCAATATCTTCAGTAGCCATCTTTGACATAAGTTGTTGAGTTATTGCTAACTGCTTATTATAAGCTTTAAGACGTGCTTCATCGTTTTTATCTAATCCGGGTACTACAGGATGTTTTGTTACACCTTGTTCATTTAAACCAAAAAAGTCTCTATATAATTTTTTAAGTTTATTCATTATATACCTTAATATAAGTAATTATTACGCAAATTCCAAATTATTGAACATCATAATATTTTTTCAAGCCTTCAGCAATATCTTCATATGCTGCTGCCATTCTACGTTCATGAATCATTACTTCTGCTGCAGATTTTTTAAATTCTTTCATAGCTTCATTAATATATTTCATGTGACGGGAACCACCAATTTTTTCAGTAACATCGCCGGCTTCTGAAACTAAACGTGTGCCAATTTCTACCATTCGATTCAATCGTTCTGTAATTGATTCTAAATCATGACGACCGTATACAGATTCTCCTAATTGCGAAAAAGATCTTAATGATTCCATAAAAGCACGTTTTTCATCTGTGCTAACAGGCTGTATTTGATCTTCGCTGAATACAGTTTGTTTTTCTTCGTTTAATATCGAAAAGATTTTATTTAAATTTGGTTGTTTAAACGTACCCATATTATATCCTACATTTTCCATCTTCACAAAGTATTGATGTAATAATATCATGTACTTTGTTGTATTTGTTTACAATTATATTTTTATTTACTGATTCGTGCATATGAGTCGGGCGCATAAACGCGCCATGTGTTGATGGATTAGATACGAAATCCCAACAAATTAATTCAAAGTCTTCTTGTACTTCAACTACGCCTTCATTACGTAATTCTTTAACGCTACCTAAGCCACGCGATGATATACCTAATGTGATGCCCGCTCTAAACAATTCTTTAAGAATTTTACCAGATGGCGTATCAAGTACTTGTACTGCTCCTTTTAAATCATCACCTTCCCACCATATTTTTAATACGTTATGTGATACGTTGTTTAAGTTAACAACAGATGATTCTGGATGATCTAATTCTCCTAGCGCTCTATGCTGATCAATATATTCTTTTTGATATCGCATACATTCTCTTTGTAATATAGGCTTTGGATATATTCTTCCATTTTGGTTTTTTGCTCCCGCTCTCTGTAAAACTCCTTGCACAACAAAACCACCAGGTATTCCATATGCAGCACCGCTCGACTCCGTAAGAGCGCCGACAGGCTTAAATGGCATATATTCTACTATTAGTTGTTTTGACATATTATTCCCCTAATGATCTAATTCGTTCTGATATTTTTATTAATCTTTCAGATATTTTTGTTAATGCTTTCATTGTGCCCGGACCGTATGCCGAAGATGTTACGCCAGATTCGTTTTTAAGTCTACTATTATAATTAACTAACGTTTCAATTTCTTGAAGTTTTTTAGCAATTTCTTGTATAGTAGATTTAACTTTTTTAGAAGGTTTATCATCGCCGGACTTAAAGTCTCGATATCCTTCTATAAGTTGTTCATATTTAGTTTCCATTAATTCTGCAATCGAATCTTTCTTTTGCTTTTTTTGATCGTGATCCTTTTTGTGAACGGTGCCTGGAGTATTTGTTAACGGCTTAGATGGGTATCCTAATTCTTTATTCCACCATTTATCTTCATCGATAGAAAATGGAAATTTATCATTTTGAACTTCTTCATCAAATTCTACTACTTGATAATGTCCTGGTTTATATTGTTTAGAAACCGGTGCTGATTCGTCAATACTTTCATATTTAGCTTTTTTGCCTCGCCATTTTCCCGGTGCAGCAAATGCTGCTGTGGTATTAAATCCAGCTACGGCACCAGTTGCGGACATTTCATCCAAATCTTCACATACGCAGTCAGCCATGGCATTACCACATTCTGCACAATGTTCTGATTCTTCTAATTCCATGAACTTTTGTTCCATTTCTTTTAAAAATGACTTCATATCAACGAACCTCTTTTAACTCACGAATCAAATCAAAATAACGTAACAATGAAAGTACATGAGACTCCTTAATTGTTTTTAAATTTTCTACATTGCAAAGCATTTCTGATAATTTTTGTACTTTAATTTTAACTACTTTATCATCAACTGTTTTTGCAGATTCTGCAAGTTGCTTTTTAATGGAAGGAATTATTTGTTGAACATATTCACGCAATGTTTCTGTGTCATTAACGTGTGTAATGTATTTATTTAATAAACGTTTTTGCGATTCATCTAATCCGGAATATTTTTCATTGAATTTATCTACTAGCAATTTATATGTTAATAAACGTATTTCTTTTGGTTGTGATTCGAAGTTTTCTAATACCGGGTCTTTTTTAGATACAGAACGTTCTGTGATTAATCCATTTTCAATAATAGCATTTTTACATTCCATTAATTGTTTTGGATTATCTGTTTCTTCATATTCAAATATCATATTAATTGATGCTAACGTTTTATAGTTATTAATATGAATTTTTGTCATGTTAGCAAAAATAAACTTCTCTGATATTTCTTTTACTAAATTATATCTTTGACGTTTTAATACGCTTTGATTTAGTTTTAAATGTGCTGCTTTAACCGTACGGATATAATCTAATGCTTGAGCTTCACTTTTAAATTGTTCTTTTAATAAAGCATTGTATAGTTGTAACTCTTTTGATAATTCAGTATTTTTACCGAAATATTTTTTAATTATATCGATTGTAGTTATTTTATCAGAAGATAATGTTTCAGATGTTAATTTTCTAACTAACATTTCAAATAAAATACCGGTGTTTTTGTATTTCGAATGTTTTAGTTTTTTCATTATACGTCTTTGCGTTTTATTTTAAATAAATATGTGTAAAATTATAAAATATTGTTTTCGTCTAATATCGTTCCAGCATCATTATCATTTGTATCAGATATTTTAAGTGATTCTGTAATAATATTAGTTGTTTTTCTTGTTGGCATATTTTTTAAAATACTTTCCGCGCGAACATTTAAGTGGCTATGGCGTAATCGCTTTGTATCAGGTAAGAATGTAGACTTTTGATTTTCAGGATCAAAATCTTGTTTCAATTGTTTGCTTCCTACCGGATCCCATCCGAATGCATTTTTATGTTGACCGAACTTAATTCCTTCTGGCGGCCGGCCACCTTTATCTTTATCTTCTACTTCATTACTTGACATATGTACTGTTGCTAAATCATGTGGAGTTCCATATGATACTCCAGTAATAGCTGGATCGTTGCCTTCTTGTTCAATTTGATTTTGACGGAATCGTAACTTAAGATCTTCGATTACATCATTACGTTCTTGCAACCATTGATCTTCTGACATATTAAAGATATATTCATAAATGTATTTATCAGATACAAGTTTCATATCTTTCATTGTATTTGCTAAATTAACTTTTTCAGTCATTAACGCAACTTTTTGCTGATCATAAATAATTGACGGTGCTGTTAATTCTAACTCAAATCCAACTAAATCTTCATTTTCAAAGCCTTGTGAATATAAATGTACAATTGCAATTTTTGCTAATTCAGATACTACAATTTTTTGTATTCGTTCAATTGTTCTAGCAAATCGAATATCCATTGATGCTAATGTAGTTTTTCCTTCTACACCCTCATCATAACCTAAAAATGGTTTAGGAATTTTAAGTGCAGCCATCATTTTGTTTCTAACATACTCAATATCATCTAATCCGGTGAATGTCATACCAGGTAATGTATCTATTGCTGTGCTTGACTGGCCTCCTCGAACTGGTAAATAATAATCTTCCAACATGTTGTTGATATTAAATTTAAGATCATAATTTCCTGTTTTCGGATCAATGTATGGAATCTTTTTCATTTTTGTAATGATTTGTTCCATGAATGTATCTACTTCATTTGGCGGAATATTACCAATATCAATTTTAAAAATACGTTTTTCCGGTGCACGCATGATACGATGTATTAGCATCGCATCTTCAAGCATCATCAATTTTTGAAATTCTTTTCTTGCGCCTTCTAACATGCTTCTACCATACGGCAAAAAGTTAGAATCTGATAACATACGGAAATGTGCTATTTCAAATGTATCATATGCTTCTTGTTGATTTGCTACATGTTTAAATTGAATTTTATATTCGCCAGTAGCTTCGTCAAATTCTTCCCATCGTTCAATTTCGTAACTAGAAAACGGACGTGCATTAATAACTCCCATTTCATCAGCAATATCTAATTTAAGGAAGAAATCTCCATATTTAGTCATATTGCGAATCCATGTCCACAAATTAAATTCAATATTTAATATATCATAGAAAAGATTATAAAGTATTTTTTGTATTTGAGTATTATTCGTACGTATTGTTAATACTTCACCAAATTGATCTTCTAATGTAGATTCATCGGAATAAATGTCTAATGCTGAAGAAATAATTGGATCTCGATCCATCATTTCATAATCGGCATAAAGCTGCATTCGGTTTTGATGCATATAATAGTTAGAATCATATCCACCCATACCACCTACGCGATGTTTATTAGCACCGTGTAATCTTGTATATCTATCTGCTACTTTTGTCTGATTTAAGTTACCAACACTTTGCAAACGATTTGTATCTACAACACGTAAACGATCCTTGCCGTATGCTCTAACAATTACATTGGTACTAAATAGATTCTGTAAACGTTTTCTTAAAGACGCCATATTTTCTTTTTAATATAAATATAACCAATTACAGAACAGGTAGTATTTTTAACGTATCAACCAAGTTAAATCTTGATCTCCGTCACCTGGATTCCAATTCCATCCGGTATCATGTCCTGCATTTTTACCTGTATATATAACCGTACTTGTTTTTTGGAATTGTGAAAGTGCTCTCTTATTTAAATCAATTCCTTGTTGTCGAAGTTTTAATGCTGTATCTCTCAACCACAATGTAATTGCAAATGACATTACCAAGTCATCGTTATATCCTTGTTGAGCTTGTGCTTTACCATTTAACCAGACAAATACTAATAGCTCTTGTATCAGCCTCTTACTGCGAATAACCGGTGTTTTTTCTCGCATATACATTTCTAATGCAGATATCATTAATGGTCTAGTACGTGATGTTGTTGACACCCCAGGAACCATTTGGCTCTTATCTTTCATATCATAACCTTTACGTAACTGCACCGATGCATCTGTATATCCATCATCTTTATATGTATAATGTATATTTTGATATCCTCGGTCTAATGCTGGTTGAATTGCTGCCCAACCAATGTTTGCATTTTCAATTGCTAGCAATGCATTGTTCCATTCTGTTGCAACAGTTACAAGCATATTACCAAAATCGTTAGGTGCAATCTTACCTTTATATTCTGCTACTTGACGTACTGATTCTACATCGAATATTTGAAATGTTGAAAAGTCAGCACCATCGCCTCGTGCAACGTCTGCTACTACTGTATAATCTTTTGCGTAATCCGGATATTCCCATACCCAATAGTTTCCATCAAATCCTCTACGTTCTAGTGGTTCTTCTGTAAGATTTTCGTATTCTAATAATAATGGGCCGTCGACAACCGTATGACCTGAACTAACAAAATCGCAGTCACATTCCTGAGCTGCACCACGCTCACCTAAAAGTTGTGTTTGTTCATTACGCCATTGTTGATCTCGTTCTGGATGTACGGTCCAATGCAATTTAATTGTATGAAATCCGTTTATACCAGCTTCTGCATCTGCCCACGTTTGATGAAACCAGTTACCAACCCCGTTAGGAGTTGAAAGAACAATCGCACCCCCACCCGTTGATAATGTTGCTTGAGATGCTATCCATATTTCTTCAATATTTCTAATAAAGGCAGCCTCATCTACAATAAGCAATGACAATGCTTCCGAACGTGCCCCTGTGGTTGCGGATGATACTGCTTTAATTTGTGAACCATTTTTAAATTTTAATGATAATTTATTGTCCGCTTCAACCGTACCTTTTAGCCAACTCGGTAAATTATCATGCATTACTCGCACTTTAGTTACTAAGTTTTTTGCTACTTCTTGTGTTGTTGCAATAACAAGTACATTAAAATCTTCCGCAAACAACATACTCCATAAAGCAAATCCTGCTGATAATGTTGATATACCTAACTGCCGAGACTTTAAAATAACATTGTATCTATTATCTCGTAATTCAGTTAATGAATCTTCCTGGAAAGGGAATAGATTAAATTTAATTTTACCTCGTTTAGGATGTTGTATATAACAATAGTTACGCATAAAAAATACAGGATCCTTAGCACATTGTATGTACTGTTGCTGTATTATTTGTTTTATGGTAGGATTAGCCATGTTATTTTACTACTTCTACAATTAATTTTGCTGTAATAACTGATGTTAATATACCGCCAGTAAACCATATAACTTTATTATCATACCATTTAGGCTTTATATATTTTTCTCGTTCCACATACAAATTAATATTTTTTTGTAACATGTCATTTTGTTTTTTATGAAAATTAATTTGCATAGTATCTAATGCAATGTAATGTTTCAAATCTTGTATCAATAATTCTTGTTCACGAATTATTTTTTTATTTGCATCAGTTAATTCATATAAAGAATCTAATGTAAATGAAATATCTAAAACTTGTTGTGTCGTAAAACATGTATCAGACTGTGCAAATGTAAATGCTGGAAATAATATAATTAATAACCATTTCATGATTTTTTAGCTTTTGGTTTGCGTCCTCTACGCTTTGTTTTATTAACGATATTTTCTTTAGCCTCCGCAACATCTGTAGTAGCTTCTGGTTTGATTTTATCTGCCTTATCTTTTAAATCTTCAATTACATCTTCTCTTTTTTCGATAGCATCTTGTACATCTTGTTTTTGATCTTCAATTGCTTCAATATGGCCTTGTGCTATGTCTGCATTTTTTTGATTATCATCAATTTGCTTATCAGCTTTATCTTTTTTCTTTGCAGCTATTTTTTTCGATGCAGCAATATAAATTCCAAATAAACCTAATAATGCTACTACTGCAGCAACTAGATATTGTTTAATTTTCTGAAGTGTTTTCATCTTGTTCTCCGTTTAATTTTTTTAAAAAGTTTTCTTTAAATTTGTCAAATTGTTTTTGTATAGTTTCTTCAAATTCTTCCGGTGTCATTTTTGCGCTCCACGTTTCAGTTACTCCATCAGAATTAGATACAAATTGCATTGCTTGTGTATACGTTTGTTTAAGCATCTCAACATCTCGTTCTGCAGATGCTAACCATGCTAATGCATTTTCTCGAATTTTATTTTGTTCATATTCTTCGTATTTGCCCGATGTTTTTAATTCATGTTCCATTTCGATAACACATTCAAAACACATTCCGTGAATTTTTCTCATCTTTTCATCCAATTCATGAAGTTTAGATGATTCTTTGAGGCAGGTACACGTTTCTTTACGGCAATTAGGGAATGATCGTATTTCATCTCGTACAGATTGCAATACATCGCTATTTTTTGTTTTCTTTATTCGGAAACCTTCACGTTGCTCATATACGTAAGTTATTCCGGTGACCGAATCTGTTTCTTCCCATATATCTCCAACTTCATGCCGTTCATTTCGTTTTGCAGTAGCATCTGCATCACTAAACCCTACAGTTTTTTTAGTTTGGAACTTATGGGTACCATCCAACATTTGTTGAATAGCTTTAATGTTTTGTAACTTTTTAGACATATAACTTTTTATTTAAATTATTCTGATTTTTCAGATGATATAACTGTTGATTGTAATTTTGCAAACTTTCTACCTAATGATTTAATCATAAGTCGATAAAACATTAATTTATCTTTAGCATCAGTTTCTGGCATCGACATATCAATTAATTTAGACAACATATCTATTTTGCCAATATTTCCTTCTTTACCTAATTCAGCTGCAGCTGCTGACAATACACGATTATCAAGTTCTTCTGGTGTTGGCTGTGTTTGTTGAGCTGCAGCGTCGGGTGCTGGTACTTCAGCAGGTACAGGTGCAGCAGGATCCGGTGTTGCTGCGGCGTCAGCCGGTGGTGTAGCTACATCAGCTGGTGCAGGCGCTGGCGCTGGCGTATCGGTTGGTGCAGGGGCTGCAGCGAATGGATCTTCTACAGGTGGCTCTTCTGTTGCTGGTTCTTCTGGTGTCGGCTCTTCTTGTTCAGCTTCTATCAATATTCGTTCAATTTTTCTTCGAATATATTCTCGAACTAAACGTTCTTTACCTTCACGTGTTAGATTTTCTATTTTATCTTTAATATTTTTTTCGTTATCTTTTTCATCTTTATCTTGACGTTTTTTCAAAACTTTAGAAGCATGTTTAGGATCATATTCGCCATCTTCTATATCTTTATATAGACGGTCATCAGCATTATATTTTACAAACATATCACCATTATCTACTACTTCTTTATCAGTTTTACGAAGTACGTTAGTTTGCTTTTCTTTAGTAGATTTTGGATTCAGTTTTTCATCTTTATCATCCAATGTATAATCTTTTAGATCTTTACGTGCTTTTGGTTTTTGAGATTTTTCTAAATCTTTTGGTGCTTTATACTTGCTTTTATGTTTTTCAGCCATTGATAGATTCCTATTATTTTAATATAAATATCATCGTGCGTATTTTAACACTCCTAATATTTGATTTACTGGTGCAAATGCGCCGGTCATTTTATATGTATTACCTTGATATGTAAATACTATTCCTTCTGCAGGAACAATTGCACCGAATCCTCCTAGTCGTTCAATACGTTTTAATTCATGTTCTAATTTTGAAAGTATTGCTGGATTATTGCTTGTTTGTAATTCACGTGTTAATTGATCTAAGTCTCGACGTATATCTTGTACAGTTTGGTTTGGATTTGCTGCTAAAAAATTTGAAGCATTTTGTAAAACTAAAACACCTAATCTTAAAAAGATTGATTCAAATGGTTGTAAATTTTGTTTAAGATATGTTTTAAAATCTTTTTTGTCAAATTCAGTAACCCATTCTGCAAATTGTGGACTTGTAATTTGCTTTTTTAATTGTGCAATATTTGTAGACTTATTATCAAAAGCCCAACGATAAATTAAAGCAGTTAATATATCATCTGGAATTTCATATCCTAATTGCTGTGCTTTAGTTTTGATTACATCAGACCACCATGCTTTATGATATTCGCTGATCATATCTGTATCTTTGAGATTAAATTTTTGTTCTAATTGATCAATTTCATTAAAGAATGCTTCTTGTTGATCTTCAAAATCCATTGCACGGCCTAACTTAATTTGCTGTGGCGGAATAAATGAAAATGTTTTTTGCATATGAGCGTTTGCATCTTGAATAATTGATTGCATTAAAGATCCGCCGGTTAAATCAGTTTCTACAACGTTACCCTTCTCATCATACTCAACTAGATTGTGAAATTGTAAATGTGCTTTATCATATGCAATAACATTTTTAGTTGCAGGATAAATTATTTCCATGTTAGCAAATACTCTACCATTTTTGAATATTTGTTGCAATTTGTCTTGTGGTATTTTATTAAGAGCTTCTGTTAAATCTTCAGCACATGCACGATATGCATCTACTATTAATTTATATCCTTCAGCTCCAGCTACTCCATTTTTTTCTACAGACTCTTGATATTTTCTTTCAAAGTCTGCAATTAATTGATCAGGTGTCATTGGATTGATGATCGTACCTTTATTTCTAGCAAATCCAGGCTGTCCATCCTTCCATGTTACGAATATGTTTTGTCCATCTGTTTTTTCAGTAACTGCATTTTCTATATCTAAACGACCTTCTAATGCCCTACTAACAATTTCACGAATATCATTAAATGTTAATCCGTGGTCATCCCATGGATGTGCCATATGTCCTGCGGCGCCGCCTTCTGTAATTAAACCTTCTAATAGTTTCGCACCATAAACTGTTTTAGTAAAATTACCAAAATCATAAGTAAATGAATCACCGCGATGTGAATCTAAAAAGTTTCGAAGCTTCTTAATTTTCTTGTTATGTCGGTCTGTTTCCGGTTTAATCATGATAGCTTCAACGACACCATCGATGTCTTCTTCTAAGATAGATTTCCACCATTCTGTTGAAAATAAAGATTCTTGCACACCTGTTAAAATTTGCCATGCATTTTTTACTTGAGCATCTTTATACTGCGGATATGAAGCACGAAACATTTCATAATCTTTACTAGCAATTGCTTGTCTAACTACGGTAGCAGAAATCGGTTCTCCCGTTGTTTTATATAACATTGGATCTACATTAACATTTAATTCTATAGCATCTACTCCTATAGGTATTTTGCGTCCATTTTTGTCGCCAATTGTTTTATACTTATCTACATTCGGTAAAAACGTTTTTGCACGAACATAATCATCCCCTTTAGCTGAAGCAGCCATTGCATATTGTCCTTTTACATCTGGTGGCAATGCAAATAAGTATTCATATGCTGCTGTTATCGGAGAATTAAATTCGGTAGGCTGTATTTCAATTTGCAAATTACTATTTAAAATGTTAAACATTTCTATAGACTTTTGTCTAGTAATTCCGTCACGATCATTAGGCCCAATTAATAATATTACTCGACCTACGTTAGGATCTGCAGCATATCGATTTGCTAATTCTAAATGAGCTCCAGTTAATGGTTTAAAGCCACCAGGAAAAAGTACTGTTATGTTGTTCATATAGTTTCTTTATTAATAAATATTATATTAAAACTAATTTAGATATATCTAAGCAGGATATTCTCGTATCGGACTTAATGGCGGTGTAGTTGAACTTCCTACGCCTCTACTAGATCTATATACAAATCCTTTAAGTTTTATAGTTGCGGTAGGTTGATTAGCGGCGCCTAGTATGTAGATAACACTGCGTATTCTACAATACATACCTTGGCGATCATCAATATATGTACTAGTAAAATTTAAATTAACTACGCCGGATGAATAATTTCCAGCTGTTGCTGCTGCTAGTGTCGTAGTACCAATTAGAATTTCATCGTTATATATATCATAATTTGATGCGGCTGTATTAGTTTGAAGTAAGCTACCGGTAGATATATAATGTTTAAATTGTATAGAAGTTGCAGTAGGCGGAGACGGATTCATGGAATTATCTAATTCATACATGACTGAACATTGTATTCTAGTTTCACCCGGTAATAAAAATGTTTCAAATATACTAGATGTAATTCCATTTGCTTCCCCATTTTCGATTGTACCAGCCGTTGTAGAAATTTCTGTTGGACTATAATATAATATACGACCTATATTAACGGCATCTGCATATTCTGAATTAGTATCAAATAATATATTTCCATTGTTTATTGCAATAAATGCCGATGCAGTTACGCTACCATTTGGATTAAGATGAAATGCACTAGATGATATTTCTAAATTACCATTACTTCCACTAATAAAGTTTGCCGGATTTGTTGCACCTAAAAAGAATGTTTCAGTGTGTACATCTAATTCTGAAGGATTTGTTGCAAAACGAAAATAATTATTTGAATCACCATATAACTCCAATCCAACACCGCCATATGGTACTCCGCCTTTAGTACCTAATGAACCCGATAATGCGGATCCAGACCATAACAAGAATCCGGGGAATCCAGCTGCAAATCCTTCATATCCTAATGATCTAACATATCCGGTATTTTTATATCCAGATATTGCTACACCCGTTTCTAAAGAATCAGCAACATATAGTGACCCAGTAAGCATCGAATAATCGCCATCTACATAACGATTACCACCTTCCCAATTCTTATTGTAAACATAACTTATCTGTTTACTCTTTTCACCATTAACATTGTAATATTCCGCTTTAAAAGAAAGTTGATTATCTGATTTATGTGCGGTTGGTACTAAAGTTCGTATTCTTGTATAATTTGGAGAATATCCAGCATCATTATCAGTAGTAGTTCGTATATCAGCAACTTGCCAATCTCCATTTTCTACTACTATTAATAATACACCATAACCGTTGTTATCTGATTCAAAACTAAATACTTTATCATCAAATCTTTGTGTTTCTGTATTAACTCGAATCTCTCCTAATCGTTTTCCTAATTTAACTGGCAGTTCTTGATTAAAATAATCTGTAGTATCATAATTAACTGCACTACCAGATAAGTATAACGATAAAACGGCATCTTCTAAGTTAGTTCTAGTACCTAATGCATCTAGTGTTACTTTATATTCAGCACCGGCTAAAAAATATCCTTGATATGCAGAATTAATTTGTGCAACCGAAACTGCATTTTTTGCAGATATATCCGTTGCATTTTGAATTTGCATTGCATTGTTTAATGATGCAGTATTCCATGTTAATGTAGGAGCTGTTGTCTCTGCAAAACCCTGGTATGTATGTCCGGTCCAATATGTATCAATTATACTTTGTGAAGTAAAAATACCAATACTTAAATCAGGATAAAGTGATGCTGTACTACTTACAAATATTTCTGTTTCGTCTAATTCAATATCATTGATAAGTTCCCATGTACCTACAGTACCATTATTGTTCATAAACAATTTAATTCTAGAAACATCGCCGGTTGCAGGATTAAGATTGTTTATTTGTGCTAATGCAAATGATTCTGAATTTTGTGTTGGTATGTATTCAGGCGTTGCTTCATATGTTAATGTAAATGTAGATGCATCAAAGCTTCGATATGTATGACCCGCAATACTTTGGCTACTATAAACCGTATACTCCGTATCTAATAAAGCCAATGTAGGACTTAGTATCTTTTTTATCGTAGACTGATACGCCGTCGTAGAAGTAGTATAAGTAGGTGCAGGAATAGGATTAATTGGAGTACTCACAGTAATAGTACCAGTAGACATATCTCCAATAAAACTACTACCACTTAATTCTATTGCTGGTTGTCCATTATATAAATAATATTTAACGGTACCGTTGGTAAATGTCGGGAATTGTGTATCGTTAGGATATCGGCGATCTAATTGCGTTCCTACTTGTTCATTAATTATTAATTCCGGTATCGTTTCAAAAATTATTTCAGAAATATTTGAAACATTAGGATTAACTGGTACTGTACGCATCCATTTAACATTAGGACGACCTTTCCATTGGTCTGGTACATTTTGTGCTTCAGCTAATAATGTAATTGTACAATCACCAGGCGATGTTTCTTCGTATATATAAATTGCAATGACTCGAGACTTATCTTCATCAATATAGTTAATAACTTCATGATAAATTGGATCTCCATTGTAATCTAAAACTTCAATGTTTAAGTATCCGCCAACACGTAAATTTGTAGGATGGCCTCGTAGTTTAAACAAGTTTTTTCCAGCTGTTAAACGTGTAGGAAATTCGGTAATTTGAAAATACTCCGGAGATGTTAATGAAGTATCTTCCAACCAAACTGGAGTAAACTGTAAACCTTTGTAGACCGCTTCTTTGCGTTTCATTACATTGATATTCTTTTAAATATAAATATCAAATGTGTTGAATCTGGCTAAATTTATTTATTTTATTAACTTCAATTAAATTATCAACCATATCTCGCATTGTATCAACATGTGATATGATAATCGAAAAATCAAATTTAGATCTAAAATATTCAAACAAATTTACTACTGCAGAAATATGTTCGGCATCTAAACTTCCCCATCCTTCATCTATTGCAATGAAATTAGGACGAGGTAATGCTGATACATTAATAAGTGCTATTCGAATTGCTAATGAAGAAATAAATCGTTCCATGCCAGATGTTAATTCTAGCGGCCAAAAATTATCTTCATCATAAATAATATATCCGTTGATATTTTTACCATCCGTTTGCAATACCATATTAAAATCTACAACTTGATTTAATACATTGTTAATTTCCGTTTCAATTTTCGGAATAGCTTTTGAAATTAATTCATATGGAACCCCATCTCGTTTAACTGATTCTAAATAATATTCATATGCTTTATACTCAGTTTCAAGTTGTTTATATGAATCAAGTTGTTCAATTGCAGTAGCTTTATTAGTTTTTGCTACTTCAATTTTGCCGTGCTTACTTCTAATAGTTTCAGTTATTTTACGTATTGTTTCTGATTCAGTATCAATCTTAGATTTTAATTCAGCAATTTGTGCATCTACTGTTTCATTATGTACTATTGCAGTTTCATTTGCACGAAATAATTCTTGTCGTTCTAAACATGTCTCTAATTCAGATTCTCGTGTCTGCAAATCACTTTCTAAAATTTGAAGTTGCAATTCTTTAAGTTCTAATGTAGAATTTGCAGTTTCAATTTTTTGTTTGATAGAATCATATTTTGTTTTATCTTCTCTATAATGTTTATATAATTCTATAGATTCTAATGTTGCAGTATACTTGTCAAGTAAATCATCTAATACTTTTCTATCCGCTTCAATTGTATTTTGTGCTTCAATTGCATTTTGTACGAAAACGTTAGAAGTACAGTACTGGCAGTTTGGATCATATTCATGTGATTGTAAATGTTTGATCTTTTCTTCTTTTGCATCTATTACTCCTCGTTGCAATTTAACTGATTGTTGTAAATCCTTAAATTCTTTTTCTAATGTTTCTAAAGTTTGTATGTGATCTTGTAAGTCATTTATATTATAGTCAGTACGAAGTATATTTTTATTGTCTATTACTGATTGTTTTAATTCAGAAATTTCTTCTTCAGCCGTATCTATTTGTTCTTGCAATGATTCTATTGCATCAGTTAAATTAGATTCTTGTTTTTCTAATTCATCATGATTTGGACCTGCATATGTAGTTGGAAGTTTCGTTTCAATTAATGCAACAATTTCATTTTGATGCGTATTACGATTTTCTTGCGATGAATTTTCTAGATCCTGCAGATCTTCTATAAGTTGCTTATTTTGTGTAATAATGTTATCAGCATCAGTTATAATTACATCAAAATCCGTTTTCTTATATGCTTTTAATTTACCTGCTGTTTCTTTTATTTCATCTGCCGCAAGTTGATATAATTGTTCAAATACCGTAATATCTAAAAATTGTGAAAGTAAATCTTTACGTTCTCTTTGAGACTTTTCAATAAAGTTATTGTTATCCGCTTGAAGTGAAAATGCAGTTAAAATAAAATCATCATATGTACCTAAATATCTACGAATTGATTTATTAGTGTCACTTCGTTCTTCTCCATTTAAATTTTCTGAATCAGTAAAAAATTCTACATTAACTTTAACATGTCCTTTTTTGTCTTTAACGCCTTCTCGGATAATTGTATATGTAGTACCATTCATTTCAAAAACAAATTTGCCTCTGAAAGATGCTTTCTTATTATTTAGTACTTCATTTGCTTTTCCTGTCTTACTACATTTATCAAATATAGTATATGTAATTGCATCTAGCAAAGATGACTTACCAGATGTATTTGCAGCAAATAAACCGCATACGTCTTGTAGATTTTCAAAATTTACTAAGTTTCCTTCGCCATAGGAAAACATGTTATCGAATTCAAATATAACAGGATGCCATGTCATGTGACGTACAGATTCTACTGCCGGCAGTTTTGAATTTATTGTTCGATTAATATATCTAATTGCATCTGTCTCTTCGGCAGTTGCTTGTGGAAAATTAACTGAAATGTAATCTGTTATCAGTGTATTTTGATATTCGACATCTCGTACGTTTCCTATACTAAATGAAGATGTAGCAGATGTGTCAGCAGATACTGCACTTCGTTGTATTGTGATGTCTTGAACATCATATTTTTTACGAATTGTTGCAATCAGCTTTTTCATATCGGCAGCCGAAGCATCTTGAAATTTAATTCTTACTCTAGGCTTATTTGGAATACGATGTGGGGCATTAGTTATTGCATTGCCTGATACTTCTAAAGTAACATATCCATAGTCATTATGAATTTGTACAAATTCGGCACTTCTAGTTTCTATATCCCAAACTAATATTCCATGGTCTAATGCTTCACCGTGATTTTGTTGAATCAATGAGCCTGGATATGCAATTGTACGTTCTTCATTTAAAAATTGAGCCGGCTTATGAATATCACCTAACAATGTTAAATCATGTCCTTTAAATAATTCCGTAGTAACCGTTTCATTTGATATTTGATATCCAATATCTGTCTTTGCAGAATTAACAGCTCCATGGTGTAATGCAATTTTATAAGTAGCATCAAATTGATCAGCACGAATATATTCTGTTGGCGGAACATCTACCGCCATATGATTAAATACAACTCCGCCTATTTCAAATAATCCATTTTCTTTAATAAATGTAATCAATGAACCATTACGTTGAATTATATCTAGTATTGGACTAATAGCATCGATGCGATGCATATTATTTAAGTTCATGTCATGATTACCTAAAATAACAATTGTAGGTATTTCAAATCCACTAAAGAATTCAACTAGCATCTGTACTAGCTCCGGAGACATATCTAATTTACTATGCACAATATCACCTGTAACTACAGCAATACTATTATGCGTGCTAGTTTGTTTAATATGATCGAACATGTTTTGAAATACCTCTCGGTATTCTCGATGTCGTTTCAATGTTCTAATATGTACATCGGAAATATGATAAATTTTATCAATTTTATCAATTCCGATATTAATACGTTTTATGTCCATAACATACCCATTTTTATTTGCATTAACCGTTCAAATGTTAATACATCAGTATCATGTATAATTTCATTAATTCTTTCAAATCCTAATTCAGATGCATCATCATCTTGCAATTCTACGAAATGTACATTTAAGCCTTCTGCCATAAACTTTTCTGCAATCTGTACAGCTTTCTTTAATGCATCTGCATCAAGACAAATATAAATGTCTCGAACACGTTGTTCAATAATTTTCTTTTGCAATGCTGGTTGTATTATTTTACCAAAAAGTGGAATTGCATTTCTTTTTATTGCAATTGCATCAAATGCACCTTCACATAAAATGATTGGTTGCGACCAATTGATAGTAATATCGAATCCTATGATGTCTTTTGATATTTTTGGATTTTTATGTTTTTGTGAATCTGCTTTATAAAACGCGCGGGAAACAAAATAATTCAATTGACCATCGCAGTCATAACTAGGAATAATTATTTTTCCAGAATATTCCCCAGCTTCGCAATATCCGATTCTATATTTTAAAATATCAAAAACTGTAACACCTCTATTGCTAAGATAATGTATTGCATTTCTATAATCAGGTGTCTTTTTATTTTTCCATAATGGAATATATTCTGTTGGCAATTGAATAGTTTCTTGTTTTTCTTTAGTATCAGGTTGAAATCGATATTTAGAATTTTCAATAATCTTTTCTAGTTGCTCAAACTTTTCTTTAGGAAGATTTAATTGTTTGAATAATGAAGATATAGATCTCCCTTTTTTATCAGATATCCAGCAATGCCAAGTATTTTCACCGGACGTAGTTGTCTTAACATTAATTTCTAATTTAGGCTTGTAATGGGAAATAAAAGGAGAGAAGAATGCAATATTATCACCAGACGTAGGTTTACCTTTACCTAGTACTGATTCTAGTAATTGTAACAGTTTTATATTCTTCATTACTTATAATATAAGTAAACTACTGTACGAATCCAATAAATAATAATATTATATAATTAAATTAATTATTGTCAGACACATACATTGTCATTTCTGGTCTAACGATCAATTCAATAAATGAATTAATCATTAAAATAATTACATTATGAATGTATTAAAAATTTTTCACAATTCAAACCTATCCAAAGAAACTTTTTACAATCCTTGCCGATTCGCCAGTTTTTAAACATTCTTCCATCCATTCTTGCGGAATATCTTTTTTTGCAACGTGCACAATTCCTAATTTAAGAGCATATGCTTCATATGTTGTTTTAGATCCTTTAGAAATTTTCTGATTAGGATTTTGAAATACCATTCGAATATCAATTCCTGGATTTGATGCTAATACATGTTTCATTTTTAAACGATCTACACTAGTCCAACGTCCTTTTGTTTCTATAAACATTAATTGTCCGGACTTTTTAGTAAAAACAAAATCTGGAGTATATTTTGCTTTACGTTCTGGTACTATATAATTTAATGTTTCAGTTTCATAATTCAAAGGATATTCGGTAGTTTTTATTTGTTCAGCTACTGTATGTTCTAATCCTGATTTATAACCATATTTTAATGCAGCAGCTCGTTTTGAGTTACCGGAGCTGTGAAAGTGATTTTTTGCCATAACTAATTAGTTTTTCTTTAAAAGTAATCGCCAGACCAATACATACGATAATCGTATTTAAACCATTTATCTCGTTCAGTACTGTAAATATATATTGGTACTTTTATTTTAAATTCTCTATCATCGCTAATTGCAGCTGCAATTTTACCGACTGCAGTTGTTAGAGTAGTTAAATTAGCTTTATCATATTTATTTGCATATTTATTAAATTCATATTTTTTCTTTATAACATTTATAACCTGATAATAATCTGATTTAAATGCTTTAGCAGCGCCTTCTTCGTCATTTCCAAATTGTATAGGAAGCCGTTCTGATTGGAATTCTCCAGAACTAGTACGCCACCAAGACCAACGGTACCGTCTAAATAAATCTGCTGCAACTGGACCATCTGGATCTAATAGCATTCGGTTCATATCTCTAAATAACGTACGCATTATTAGGTTAATACGCAGTTCTTTAGAAGAAATTTTCGTATCACCACTAACAAATTCTACGTCTGGCATTATATTAGAAACATGAATATGATTATAATGCCCAGCTGATTGCCATATATATGATTTTTTATTTGCACCTTCCCATCGTACGTAGCCTAATTTTTGTAATTCTTTTACTAAAATATCACCCAATTGTTTAAATTTCTTAGGATTTGTACGATATCCTATATTATTAAACGCACTTAAATCTAATGCATTACCAGTTTTATGTCTACTACTAGTATCGGTAGCTCGCCTTGCAGAATAAACTAATACATTTCCAATTTGTGCATTTTGTACAGCTTTTCTTACGTCTTGTAATAATTGATAATGTAAACTACTAATATCAATATCATCACGAAATACTAATTTACCTGGTATAGGTTTATGTACATATTCTTCTTCATCGGTTTCGGTATCATCCGGTTTTGGCTTAGTTTCTTTTTCTTTCTTCGGCTTGTATTTCGTTTCATCATCTTCCTTAGGAATTCCTAATTTAGATCTACATTCCTCGATAAATTTATTAACTGTATTATATTCGCCAGTACCAGGCTTTGCATATTTTAAAGCTGTTTCATAATGTGCTATTGCTTCTTTATATTGTGCATTAGCTTTAGCGGTATTACCAGCTTTAACTGCCGAATTATAATTTCGTTGTCGTTCTTGATCAGCTTCTTTTTTAGCTTTAGCCGTAGAATCTGCAGATATTTTATTTTTACGTTCTGCTTCTAATTTAGCACGTTCTGCTGCAGACAGCCCGGTGGTTTTTTGCGTGTTATCATATACACTAGGATCAATATCGAAGTCCTGTTCAAATAAAAATTTTTTCATTTTAATTTAATTCTTTTTTTATTAAGTAGATTTAATTAAATTGATCATATATTTACGTACGGGTTCTGATATATTTGTAGTAGTATCAGATTTTAATGTTTTCAACCCCGTAGTTGAATCTATAGTAAAAAATGCTTTAGATTTAGAAGCTTGTTGTTCTTTCGGAGTATTAATTATAATTAAAAATAAATTTACAGCCCCAACTACATGATAAAAATCAGTATCCCATACACCATCAGCTGAATTTTTTTGTTTAAACCTACTAACAGATTCACCTATAGGACTCTGTACAGCAAAAAACTTACCAACGATTGTATTAAATACCGAATCTATTTGTAATAATAATAAAATATCTTCTTGTAACCATTTTATTAATTCTATATTAGAACTGTCAGTAACCGTAGAAATTCTTGGTATTTCTTTATTATCAATAGTTATTGCAGTTTTAATTCCGTCATTGTTAGTAATAATACCCCCATCAACTGACAATCCATCTTTCAATTGTCCAGTAAAATATTCATCCGTAACATCGCTCCATTTTAGATTAGTTGCAATACCAGTATTTAAATATATTTGCATCTTATTTGGTTTAACAGCTACATTACCATTAAATACTTGTACATTAGTGTCAGGATTATAAAATATACCTTCAATCGGACGACGTTGTATAGTATCATATAACCCAGTAAATTGATACGCTAAAAGTCCGGCCGGAGTTGGTCCTCCGTTTGATTGAATAATATCAATTAATTGTTTTTCTACGTTCTTAGTAGTTGATACATATTCAGCCGGAGGTGTTAATTCAGTTTCAATATCGGTAATTTTAAATTTATTAATTCTTTTTAAAGAATTTAACCAATCAATATATTTTCTAATTTCTTTTTGTTTTTTAGTATCAATAATACTAGCATCATTAATAATTTTTTGTTGTTGACTGAAAAAATCATTATTAGCTATAATTCCTTTAGCCGTGCCGATATTAAAATTTCCTACAACTCTGATATCTCCGAAATTTATATCACTTGCTGGTTGTAACGCTGGTTGTAAATTTTGCATTACCGGATCACCTGCAAAAATCCACATATTATAATAATAATTACGTTTCGAATCTTTTTGATCTACACTACATATAAATGTATAATTATTATTAGCAAATTTAGCTATATCTGGATTTGATTTAAGTATATGTTGATTAATACCTCTAATAACTTGTCTATGTTCTAGATTTTTTTCTGTAAGTACTCGTATGCGGAATGCCCAAATTGCCCCTGCTGCTTTTGCAGCTTGATTGTCTACTGAAGAACCATACGTTGAAAATATTTTAATTTTCATTTGTATATCTCTCGTAGATCTAGATGTTTCGAGTTCGCCGGCGGTAGGTATATCTGTAGAATCAATTGGTGTAATAAGATCACTTACTCCACTGATCTGTTCAATTAAAGATTTTCGTATGATATGTTCTAAAGTATTTTTCATTTTATATAAATATCTATTACCAATCAACCATTACCATTTTTCCGTTCCACATCATGATGTTCGATGAACGAAAATCTAAATCTAAATCAAATTCAGGAATATTTAGTTTATCGATATCTGATTTTAATGCATTTAAAAAATTATCAATTATAGGATCAATTGAATCTGTTTCTTGAATAAAATCAAAAATAGAAACTTCGCCTCCCTCGTCTCTTGCATAATTAGCAAAATCTTGCATGAATAAATCAATTGATTTTTTAATTCGAATTGGTAAATCTGAGGCATTTGCCATAATATACATGTTTTTACCATCTACATAATAAACCGGAATAAAAGTTGTAAATTCATTATATCGATCTACAATTCGATTTGCAACTTCATATTCATCTTGTTCTTTAGTAATTTTAAAAACTTTATCTTCTCCATCAATCTGATAAACTCGACCATTATCTCCCGCAGCTATAAAACGAAATTCTTTATTTTTTATTTTTTTTAAACAACGTTGTAAATCCGAATCTGTTATTTCAAAAATTAATTGTTTTAAACGAATCATTGTTCTCCCGGAATTATATTTTTATCTAAATCGATACGAACTAAAAAATTCATATCAACATCAGGCCTTTTTTGTACGGCTTGTGCTAATTTTCCTATTGCTAGTAATTGGCCGTAATCATTGTATAATCCAATAGTTGTGATATATGGCCCAAAGCCACTACCACTAACAAATCCTCGATATGTAATGTCATTATCTGCCGTTAATGTATTATTAAGTGACATATTAAAATCACCTGCATCTGCTTTTACTAAAGCACTTAATTCATAACGTGTAACAGTACTTTTATAACTAGCAGTATAAGGGGTTTGAAGAATATTGTCATAAATATAATTCGGACTAGATATTACCGCAAGGCCTTGTTTTGCAAATACATTTCCTACTACATTTGTTTGAAGCATGGATCCGGTTTCGTTACGATTTCCTAAATATCCAATTTCGTCGGTAGTTAATGCTTTATTATATATTCTTATTTCATCTAATTTACCTATGTAATTATTTGGAGTAGCACTTCCCAAATTCCATCCTCCTATATGAGTACCGCCTGTACTATCGATACGCATAGATTGACTGAACGGAGTATTCCATACTTTAAGTATAGATTGATCTACGCTAGTTTGTAAAGATCCGTTAACATATATTTGCATATAACTTCCGGATTTTTGACAAACTACATGATTCCACGATGATGTAACCGGACTTGTTGCAGTAACAAATACAGCTTTTCTTTTAGTAGGGTCTGTATAATCATTAATACCTAAAGCTGGATCAGATCCTACGATTACAAAACGTATACGTTTATTTGCTAATAATTGAATTTCATATGGTTTTCTTGCACCAGTTTTCCCTATAATCATTTGTGTCGCAGACCCAGTAGCAGATGCTGATATAAAAAATGATAATGCATAATCGTGATCTCGATCGTATAATCCAGATATTGATGAATTAGGAACTATCATTATGCCTCGCTGATTAAATTCTGCAGCAAGACCTATCGAGTGTGAAATACCAGATGTTGCAAGTACTCCTGGTACAAAACTTATACTTCCAGTTATATATCTATCAGCACGTTTATTAGTACCATTTATAAAAACTGATCTTGATATTCTAGTAGGATCAAAATATTCATTAAATCCTTCATAAAATTTTGTTCCGGAAATTATTGACGATGTAGGAATTTGAGTATCATAAATATTTCCATATCGATCTGATTTTAAATCGAATACAATTCCGCCACCATATATTGCTATTGCATAAATTCCAGTACCATAAACACCACCATTATCAGATAATAATTCAAAAGATTGAGGTTTAATACCTTCTCCGACTTTAACCATTGGGAATGATAGTATAGACGCAGATTGATATAAGAATTTTTTAGTTCGATTTAAATCAGTCGGACCGAATGTGTTAAAAGGATTTGCTTTATGCTTATAAAATAAATGATTAATTGACTGATATGTTATAGTTTGTAAACTATTATCTACATTTTTAGAATCATTATAAACTAATTCAGTTCCTAAAGCTGGTAATGAATTCGTATCTAAATATAAACCATTTAATGGCAAACAACTAGATGTAGAGCTTCCAGATGTTACTGTCCATGTTTTATAAATAGGAAATGGAGTTATTGTAACATCTGATGTATCTACTTTTTTAAATACCGTAGGATTAATTCCTTCGTAAAGATCTATATCAGATAATCTTGTTTCAGCCATGATAGTAAAAACCCTGCTACATTTATAATAAATATAACAGGGTTGAAATCAGTATTAATTTTAGAAATCAAGTTTAACTCTCACTAAAGCTTCTCTTTGGAATGACTTTAATAATGGTTTACTTAATTTTGCTACTGCTAATAATTCTTGACTATCATTATATAATCCAACTGTAGTAATATAAGATTTAGGATCGCCAATAAAAGAAGTCTGTGAAATCTG